>Ga0153915_10000162_pt1 | contig 60453 bp, 50 predicted proteins | sample Opewatmetagenome_2_FD_107003 | JGI IMG/M metagenome (GOLD analysis project Ga0153915, IMG submission 107003) | Freshwater wetland microbial communities from Ohio, USA - Open water 3 Core 3 Depth 3 metaG | ecosystem: Environmental > Aquatic > Freshwater > Wetlands | place: USA: Ohio, Lake Erie...
CACCCAACAGGATGTAGTGCCCAAGATGTTGCCAATTAGTGGAGATATTTTGCCTATTTGATGGTCTGACTAAGCACTGAATACAATGGAGATAGTCTATTTCTTTTTAGATAGTTCCCGGAATCTGACGCAAGTAATTTGTAATCAGTATATTAGATAGGTATGGAAGTAATTTACCCTTTAGGGTAAGCGGCATCGGGATGTCAGGCTGAGTAAGTGCCCCTACTAGGCCGGCCAAATTACGTTCATCTAATTGATTAAAAGGCACTTACATTACGCCTTAGGGGATCTATGGAAAGCCTAGCTCACTGGCCACTGCCTTGCAAAATGATATGCCGCGTTACTATTTTCAATCGGATCAGGGAAGCGGATTAGGACTTATGGACTCGAGACTAACGAGCAGCCAGACGCATGTTTTGAGCGGCGGAAATGCCGCCTTCGAAGGGCCCGGTTTTGTGGGCGGACTGAGTCCGGCCATGCTCACGCTGGAGAGCATGATCAGCGAGATCGCGCAAACGTCGATTCCGGTGCTGCTGGTGGGAGAGAGCGGTACGGGGAAGCAGATGTTCGCGCACCACATCCACACGCTGTCACCGCGGTCGGAAGAACCGCTGGTGAAGATCGCCTGTGCGGCGATGACGCGCGAGGGGATGACCGACGAGCTGGGGATGAATGGGAATGGCGAGAGCAAATCCAGCGGGCGGAGCGCGGCGGGGTCCGCTGGGACGATCCTGCTGGACGAGATCAGCGAACTGGATGGGGCCTGCCAGAGAGCGCTACTGAACGCGTTGCCGGATGGCGAGGAAAGTCCGCGGGGCGTGAGGCTGGGGGCACGGCTGATTTCGACGACCAGCCAGAATCTGGACGAGGAGATACGCAGCGGGCGATTCCGGAGCGAGTTGTATTACCGGATCAACGGGGTTTGCCTGCGGCTGCCTCCGCTGCGGGAGCGCCGAGAAGACATTCCGATGCTCGCGGATTTTTTTGTGACCAAGCATGCGGCGCTGTTGGGGCGACCTCGCCGGGGGCTGCGGTCGCGGACGCTGCAGATTCTGTCGGACTACGGCTGGCCGGGGAACATCCGCCAGCTGGAAAACGTGGTGAAAAGCATCGTGGCGCTGGCGGATGAAGACCTGGCGATCAGCGAAATGGCGGCCGCGCCACCGGTCAAGCGGCCCGCGGCAACCAATGGGCACACCGGTTCTCTGAAGGTGGCGTCGCGAGCGGCTTCGCGCGAGGCCGAGCGAGAGATGATCCTGAAGGCGCTGGAGCGGACGCGATGGAATCGGAAACGCGCGGCCCAGGAGCTGCAAATCAGCTACAAATCGCTGCTGTACAAGCTCAAGCAGATTGGACTGCCGGACGAGGGGGTCAATTCGTGAGGCAGGTGAACAAAATCATGGTCCAGAAAATGTGTTGCGGAATGACGCTGACGCTTTTTCTTCTGGTGTTTCCCGCGAGCGCCCGATCCCATGGCGGCGGGCAGACACCGGCGCAGGAGGGCACGCCGGTGGCGGGCGACGCCGCGGTGGCAAAAGCGGCCTCTGGAGACGCCAAGTATGTGATCGGCCCGCAGGACGTGCTGGATATTAACGTGTGGAAGGAAGCCGAATTGTCGCGCGTAGTGCCGGTGCGTCCCGACGGGAGGATTTCCCTGCCCCTGCTCAACGACGTGCAGGCGGCCGGCCTGACGCCGGGGCAATTGGCGGCGCAGATTACGGAGGGGCTGAAGAAGTTCATTACGAGTCCGCAGGTGACGGTGATCGTCACGCAGATCAACAGCCAGCGTGTCTACATCCTGGGCGAAGCTATGCGGCCAGGGGCCTATGTATTGCTGCCGGGGATGACGGTGCTACAGGCGCTATCGAGCGCGGGCGGTTTCACCATGTTTGCCAACACGAAAAAGATCTACGTGGTGAGGCAAACGGGTGGGAAGCAGGAGAAGTTTCCGTTCAATTACAAGGAAGCGGTCGGCGGGAAGCATCCCGAGCAGAACATTGTGTTGCAGGCCGGCGATCAAATCGTCGTGCCCTAGGAGTGAATGATGCGCAGGTTGCATGAACATTGGCGGGCGACCGGCCTAACAATTCTGGCGCTGGCGCTGGGGCTGCTAGGACTGCGCGTCCCAGCAGCGGGGGCGCAGCAACAGCCGCAGCCCGACCAGCCGCCGCCTCAGAACCAGTCTGGTGCGCCGATTCCCGCGTATCATGCGCCGCTTCTGTCGGCAGACGACAGTGATACGGAAGACAATTCTCAGGGGCCGTCGCCGGACACGCGCCCGCTGGCCGGAATGCAGAATATCGCTTTGGGGGGACTGGAAACGCACCGCAGCTACTGGCAACCGCGCATCGATGTGTCCGCCTCCGGCGACAGCAATCCAGGCCAGAATGCGGCCACCACGAACTGGGCGACGTGGACATCGTTCGCGGGAGGCGTCGACGTACAGCACATCGCGGGCGGTTCGGAGTTGACCCTGGGGTACACCGGCGGCTTCATGTATTCCAACGATCGCGCGAGGGCTAACGGGGTCGTCCAACAACTCAATTTTGTTGACAAGTTCATGTTCCGGCGAGCAACGGTCACGCTTCTGGATCAGTTCAGCTACTTGCCCGAGCAGAGTTTTGGATTCGGCGGGTTGGGGGGAGTACCGCTGCCGGGAGGAATGTCGACGGGACTGGGGCCGGGAGCGGTGTCCGGCCAAACCATCCTCGCGGGGCAGGGCCAGAACCTCATGAATTCGTATGTCGCGCAAGTGGACCTGTCTCTGACGCCGCGGTCCTCGCTGACGATAGCCGGCGGGAACTCGGTGCTGCACTACTTTGACAGCGGTCTGCTAGACACCATGGATGTGATCGGACGGGTGGGGTACAACTACCAGCTCTCGCGCAAGAACACGATCGCGGTACTCTACAATTTCCAGGGGATCCGGTACAGCGGCTTCCAGCAATCCATCAACATACACACGGCACAGGTTTCGTACGGGCGGCGCATCACGGGACGGCTGGCGTTCCAGATTGCCAGCGGACCCGAGGTGGCGACGTTTCACACGCCGATCTCCAGCGCGGCGACAAGCTCCACACAGGTCTACTGGTCGTTGAACACGGCGCTGCAATACCAGCAACAGCGCAATTCTTTTGGACTGAATTACAGCCACGGAGTGAGCGGCGGGGCGGGGGTGTTGGCGGGTTCGATTACCGACACGGCCAGCGGATCGGCGGCACGGCGGATGTCGCGGACATTTACCAGCGGAATTACGGCTGGTTATTCCCGCAACAATGGGCTGACCACCGGGACGATCCCGTCAAACCAGAGCTACAGCTACTGGTTTACCGGCGCAACTCTGAGCCATCCGCTGGGCCGGACCCTGGGGGTTACGCTGTCGTACCAGATGCAGTATCAGGATTCGAATGCTTCGTTTTGTATCGGGCCGACGTGCGGTACCAGCCTCATGCGACATACGATTTCGCTGGGGCTGGGCTGGCACGAGCGGCCGCGGCTGTTCTAGCGGCGCCAGGAAAACGATGGCGGAAGAAGCCGGAAATCGGCAGGAAAGAAGAGAGGTCGGAATGACTCGGCGTGAATGGGTTCCCGCGGATTATATCGCCATGCTGCGAAGGCGGTGGGTGTTGATCACGATCCTTGCGATCGTGGGGTCGCCGCTGGGGTATGGGGTGTCGAGAATTTTGCCGCCGAAGTACAAGTCGCAGACGCTGGTTCTGGTGCAGCCTCCCACGATATCCGCGAAAATCGTGGAGCCGGTGGATGCGGCGGACGTTAGCCAGAGGCTGGCCAGCATGCAGCAGCAGATCCTGAGCCGTTCGCGGCTGGAGCCGCTGATCCGGCAATTTGGGCTGTTTTCGAAGGACGTCAATCAGGTGTCGATGGACGGCCTTGTGGACCGATTGCAAAAGGCCATCGAGGTGAGCCCCGTAGCGCCGATGGCGCAGACGCGCGCCAACAATCTGCCGGGCTTCTTCATCAACGTCACGATGGATAATCCGCGCACGGCGCAACAGATCTGCAGCACGGTCACGTCGATGTTCATCGAGGAAAATCTGCGGACGTTGCAGCAGCGTTCCGATGTCACGACGGAGTTCCTGTCCCAACAACTGGCGGAATCCAAGAAGAATCTGGACGACCAGGACGGCCGACTGGCAGCCTTCAAGAGCCGGCATCTGGGCTCGCTTCCGGACCAGGAGCAGACGAATCTGAATCTACTCACCGGGCTGACGGCTCAGTTGGATGCCGCGACCCAGGCGCTGGCGCGGGCGCAGCAGGAAAAGAGTTTCGCCGAGTCGATGCTGGCGCAGCAAATCTCGGCCTGGCAGGCATCCCAGACCGGCCACAATCCAGAGACACAGGAACAGCAGCTGGCGGCGCTTCAAACGCTACTGTCGGGTCTGCAGGCACGGTACACCGACAATCACCCGGACGTCATCAAGGCGAAGAACGACATTGCTCAGCTGCAGAAGAAAATTGCGGAGAACGGCGCACAGCACGATGCAGCCGATCGCGACAAGGTGCGAAGCTCCGTGGAACCGCTTCAGGTCACGCAATTGCGGGCCCAAATCCATACCCAAGAACAGGTGATGGCGGAGAAGAGCAAGGAGCAGGAAAAGATCAAGGGGCAGATCAAGCTCTATCAGGACCGGGTGCAATCCAGTCCGGTCGTTGAGGAAGAATACAAGCAATTGACACGGGGCTATCAGACGGCACTGGATTCCTATAACGGGCTGTTGAAGAAAAGAGACGATGCAGCCATGGCGACCGATTTGCAGCGCCAGCAACAGGGAGAGCAGTTCCGCGTGCTGGACCCCGCGAATCTGCCGGACAAGCCTTCCTTTCCAGACCGGACTCTCTTTGCCATCGGGGGGCTGGCCGGCGGCTTGGGGTTGGGGCTGGGGCTGGCCTTCCTGCTGGAAATACGGGACACGTCGCTGCGCACGGAGCGGGATGTGGAGTATTACCTGCGCTTGCCGCTGCTGGTCATGATTCCTGCGATCGAGCCCTCGCAAACCAAAGCGCCGAGGCCGCTCGAAGTGCCGCGAGCGGCAAAACCGAGTCTGAAGCTCGGAGCGAGGGCCTAAGGAAACCATGTACCAGAAATTCTTTGGGCTGCAAGAAAGCCCCTTCAACGTGAATCCGGACCCGCGCTATCTGTTCATGACCAAGCAGATACAGGAAGCGCTAGCAGGGCTGACGTACGGCATTCAAAACCGGAAGGGGTTCATTCTCCTGACGGGCGAGGTGGGCACGGGGAAGACCACGCTGCTGAACCGCCTGCTGGACTGGCTGCGCGGGCAAAAGGTATCCACCGCGTATATCTTCAATTCCCGGCTGGAAGTCGACCATCTGTTTGATTTCATGATGGCGGAATTCGAGATTCCCTGCAAATCGCGGGACAAGAGCCAGGTGCTGATGAAGCTCAATCAGTGGCTGCTGGACCGCTATCGGGCGGGAGAGACCGCGGTGCTGATTGTGGACGAAGCCCAGAATCTGAGTCCCGAAGTGCTCGAGGAGATCCGGCTATTGACGAATCTGGAGACCTCGACGGAAAAACTGCTGCAGATCGTGCTCACGGGCCAGCCGGAACTGGAAGAAAAGCTGAAACTGCCGGAGTTGCGCCAGCTCCGGCAACGCATCACGCTGCGCTGCCGGACGGCGGCGTTATCCCTGGAAGAAACATTCGGTTACATCGCCGAGCGGCTGCGCATCGCCGGGGCCAATGGCGAACCGATCTTCTCCAAAGAAGCCATCGAGACAGCGCATACCTATTCCCGTGGCATCCCCCGGGTGGTCAACCTGCTCTGCGACCACGCGCTGATTAACTCGTACGTAGACGGCCTGCGCCCGGTTCCTGCTCAGGTGGTCGAAGCCGTCGCACGCGAATTTCAGCTCGACGAAATTGCGCCGGTCGCGCCCGCCAAGCTGGCCTCTCCGGACCGGGCCTTGGATACGCAGTCGCTGCTGTCCAACCTGGACGAACTGCTCGGCCGCTTGCGACAAGTCAATACACTAGCGTCCCGCGAGAGGAAATCATGAGCCGCATCCACGACGCTCTCAGAAAAGCCGCCCAAGAACGGGCCGCGATTTCAGGGCCTGATTCAGCCACGCCGCCGGAAACCGTGGTGACGGCGACAGTGCGGGGTAGTGCTGCTGGGTCCAATGTCATCGCCACCGCGGAAGCCCCCGCCATGCCAACCTTCGCACGGCAGGACAATGATTCCCCGTTGGATCACCTGCTCAAGCAGTGCATGCACCCGAAGTGGCACATGGATCCGAACGTCAACGTGTTTTCCAATGCCGAGCCCACTATTCGTGGGGCGGAGCACTTCCGGACGCTTCGTTCCCGGCTGTATCAGCTTCGGAACAATCAACCACTGCGCACAATTCTGGTGACCAGCGCCATCCCCGGAGAGGGCAAGACCTTCGTGGCCAACAATCTGGCGCAGGCCATCGTGCGCCAGTCCGACCGGCGGGCGCTACTGATCGATGCCGATCTGCGCCGCCCGCGCCTGCACGTGTCCCTGGGTGCGCCTTTGGAGCCAGGGCTGGCGGACTATCTGGGCGGCACAGCCGACGAGGCGTCGATCATTCAATACGGCCAGGCAGGAAATCTCTACTTCATCGCCGGTGGCAGCCAAGCGACGAATCCCAGCGAATTGCTCTCCAGCGGAAGGCTCAAAACCCTGCTCGATCACGTCGGGTCGGCCTTCGACTGGATCATTCTGGACTCTCCGCCGTGCGTTCCGGTGGCCGATGCCAACATCCTGGCCGATCTCTGCGATGGGGTTCTGCTGGTGGTTCGTGCGGGAACGACGGGTTCCGAAGTGGCGCGCCGCGCCAGCCAGGAGATGCAAGCCAGGAACGTGGTGGGCGTGGTCCTCAACGCGGTGGAGGAAACCCACGTCCATGGCTCGTATTATTACTATCAGGGCGCCACCTATGGATACAGCGATAATGCTCCTAAGGTTAATCGATGACACCGGCATGGACATTGGTCTCTGGCCGGGCCAAGACACTACTGACCGCCCATTTGCAGCTGGAAATTGCAAGAGCAGGCGCCCAACTGGATGTCAGCTAGTGGAAACCGCGATGAGATCGCGCATTAGCAGCTAAGTCATTGTAAATAGGGCATTTATTAAACAAGGCTGGGTAGTCGCAAGAGGTTGTCGGTGGAATGGCATGGTTCGAACCGAGAAATCCGGACCTGGAACGAATATGTCCTTTTTTATTAGTCAGATAGAAGTGTTTTGTGAATGGCATAAAACTAGGAAAACTCTTGCAACTCTGGGATAGAGATGTTCACAAAAGTGGTCTCCAGAGAACAAAGAATATACCTGGCAGGAAGCGGTGAAGTGGTAGTAACTGATTTTGGTTCAATGAGTTAAATAAAGACTCCAATAAGTCCGCGACTGGCATGCGCCGTGCAAACCCTTACTGTGAACCAGGGGGCCTCTGATTGGGACTCTCATGGCGGTAGCTTGGGACCAGACAGACAATGATCGTGACTCAATACGCAGAAGAAGCATCTCCGGTGTCGGATGAGGCGAGCATGAACGCTTATCCTTGGTATGCCCTGCAAGTGCGAACGCGCCATGAGATCACCGCCGCGGATTACTTGGCAGGCAAGGGGTACGAATGCTTTCTGCCACAGCAGAAGTGCCGGAAGCGATGGTCCGATCGGATCAAGGAAGTTGAAGCAGCCTTGTTTCCGGGCTACTTGTTCTGTCGATTCAACGTGGAGAACAGGCTGCCGATTCTCACAACGCCGGGCGTCATGCAGGTAGTGGGCTATAACCGGATTCCAACCGCAGTCGACGAAGAGGAGATCGGGGCCATCCGCCGACTGGTAACCTCCGGCATTCAGAACCAACCCTGTTCCTTTCTTCAGATCGGCGAACGGGTTCGCATCGAATCGGGACCGCTGGCCGGGGTCGAAGGAAGCCTGACAAATTACAAAGGAAAGCACCATCTAATTCTGGCCATTACGCTGCTGCAGCGCGCGGTCGCGGTGGAAATTGATTCCGCGCTGGTGACGTCGCTGCGGTCCTCGAACACACGGACGCTGTCCCAGCCGGTTCCGGAGGAACGCGAGCTCATGGTCGCCGTATAAGGAGGAGTTTTTTGCAAGGCGGAAGAGTTCTATGAATCGAGAGCGCGGCACAGGGAGTGACAGGAATCGCGTGATGCCAAAAAGATCCAGCAGCATGAAATCTGGGAAGAAGCAGTCACGTGCGGCGGGGGCCAGGTCGCACGCGGCCGGCTGTCTTCTAGCCGAAGGGCCCTTCCGCGAGATGCTGTGCCGGGAGCGGAAGCGATCCGAGCGTTCCCGGCAGCCGCTTCTGCTGATGTTGATTGATGACCGGACCAACACCCATGCCCATGGCCAGGACGCACCGCTGCAGGGCATTTCGCACCTGCTGTGCGCCATGCTGCGGGAGACCGACCTGGCGGGGTGGTTCGAGTCGGGCAAGGTGCTGGGCGCCATCTTTACGGAATTGGGAAGTTCGGAGATTGGCGAGGCGGTGAAGATCATTTCGGCGAAGATCACCAGTGAAATCCAACAGTCGTTCCAGCCGGATCAATCGAGCGCTTTTCAGATTTCATTCTACGCGTTTCCGGATGGCTGGAACGGCGACGGCCACCGGCAAACGATCGACCCGGCGTTGTATCCGGATCTATTCGAGGCCGAGAAGAGCAAACGGCTTTCCCTGCTCACCAAGCGCGTGATGGACATTCTGGGCAGCGCTTGCGCGCTCATCGTGGGTTCCCCCCTTTTCGTGGTGCTATCGATTCTGATCAAACTGACGTCGAAGGGCCCCATTCTCTTTCGGCAGGAGCGGATCGGACGGTATGGCGCAGCGTTTCAGTTTCTGAAATTCCGCTCGATGCGTGTCTCCAACGACTCCTCCATTCACAGGGAGTTCGTGAAGAAGTTTATCGCCGGCCAGGCGCGTCCCGGCCCGGCCTGCGGCGAGCAAGAAGCCGTGTACAAGATTACGAACGATCCACGCGTGACCTGGATCGGGAAGATCATGCGCCGGACCAGCATGGACGAGCTCCCTCAATTTTGGAACGTGCTGAAGGGGGAGATGTCGCTGGTGGGGCCTCGGCCGCCGATCGCATACGAAATAGAAGCCTACGATATTTGGCACCGGCGGCGGCTGCTGGAAGCCAAGCCGGGGATTACGGGTCTCTGGCAGGTGGAAGGGCGCAGCAAGACAACGTTCGACGAGATGGTGCGCCTGGATCTGCGCTACTCAAAGACGTGGTCTCCCCTGCTGGACATCAAGATTCTCTTGCAAACGCCTCGTGCGATCTTTTCCGGAGACGGCGCGTACTGAGGCCGTGACATGCGAGCGCGCCGCACGATTCGCCATGCGTCTTGCGCTCCATAGGGAGCCCGGTTCCCCATGATTGAGTTGCCACAAGTTCGCGTTGATTTGCTGAAGTTGTAATTGTGGTCCGCACCTCGATTCGAAAGCCCAGGTGAACGAAATGGCCCTACATATCAGTGTTAGCTCGGGTATGACGCTCCCGCTCCAGCCTGAGGTAAGCGACGACAGGCTCCGTGTGGGGGTAATTGGGTACGGTTACTGGGGTCCGAACATTGTTCGGAACTTCCACGGGCAGGCAACATCTCGCGTGGTGGCCGTCTGCGACAAATCCGCGAAGTCCTTGCAGCGGGTCCGGCAGTTGCACCCGGAGATTCACGTCACCGACGATTGCAAGGAGCTGATGACTTCGAAGGACATCGATGTGGTAGCAGTGGTCACGCCGGTGTGGACACACTACGAACTGGCCAAGGCGGCGCTGGAAAACGGAAAGCATGTCTTCGTGGAGAAGCCGTTTACATCCACGGTGGCGCAGGCGGAAGAGCTGATCGAGCTGGCGGAACGGAAGAACCTGAAGATCATGGTGGACCACACGTTCTTGTTCACCGGCGCGGTGAAGCGCATCCGGCAGATGATCGACGACGGGACGCTGGGGGATCTCTACTATTACGATTCGACGCGGGTGAATCTGGGGCTGTTCCAGCATGACGTGAATGTGCTGTGGGACCTGGCTCCTCACGACCTGTCGATCATGGGCTACCTGATCAAGGAAAAACCCGAGGCCGTGGTGGCGACCGGCGAAAAACATTTGAACGGCGTGGCCGACGTGGCCTACCTCACGATCTATTACCCGAACAAGCTGATCGGCCACATCAACGTGAACTGGCTCTCTCCAGTGAAGGTTCGCACGACGCTGATCGGCGGCGAGAAGAAGATGCTGGTCTGGAACGACCTGGAAGCGGACGAAAAGCTCAAGGTGTACGACAAGGGGGTGGCGATCACCTCGGGCGAGGCCACCTATCAGGCGCTGGTCAGCTACCGGACCGGCGACATGTGGGCGCCGAAGGTCGAGCAGACCGAGGCCCTGAAGCTGGAAGCCGCGTACTTCGTCGATTGCGTGCTGCACAGCAAAACGCCGTTCAATGACGGGGTGGCGGGGCTTGAGGTGGTGAAGATCCTCCAGGCCGCGGACGAATCGCTAGAGCAGAAAGGCAAAATCGTACAGATATGAACGACTACGTCTGCATCGCGCCCGATGTGAAGCTCGGCGACAACGTGAAGCTGTCGAAATTCATCAACCTGTACGGCTGCGAGGTCGGCGACAACACGAAGATCGGGGCGTTCGTGGAGATTCAGAAGAACGCCCGTGTGGGAAAGAACTGCAAGATCTCGAGTCACACCTTCATCTGCGAAGGCGTGACGATTGAAGACAACGCATTCATCGGCCACAGCGTCACCTTCATCAACGACTCGTATCCCCGCGCCACGGCGTCCAACGGGCAGATGCAGACCGAACAGGACTGGAAGGTGGAACGGACGCTGGTAAAGAAAGGTGCGTCGATCGGTTCGGGCTCCACGATTCTCGCCAATGTGGTGATCGGCGAGAACGCCATCGTCGGAGCGGGCAGCGTCGTAACGAGGGACGTGCCGCCGAACACGATCGTAGCGGGAACGCCCGCGAAAGTGCTGCGGGAAATCACGGCAGAACCGAGGATCGCCTAATGTCAAATCACGAGAAAATTCCGTTTTTGGATCTCGTTACTCTTCACCAGGAGCTCGAACCGGAACTGCTCCCGGTGATGCAACAGGCGTTGCGGACGGCGGGCTTTATAGGCGGCCCGATGCTGCAGGAATTTGAGAGGGAGTTCGCCGCGTTTTGCGAGACGGCGCATTGCGTCGGGGTGAGCAGCGGAACCGACGCCGTCCGATTTGCGCTGATGGCGGCGGGTGTCCAGCCGGGCGACATTGTGGTCACCGTGCCGCACACGTTCATCGCCACGACCGAGGCGATCAGCCAGGCGGGGGCCCGGCCGGACTTCGTCGACATTGACGAGCGCACCTACAACATGGATCCGGTCAAGCTGCAGGAGTATTTCGAGCGGGAATGCTACTTCGATCGCGATACCGGGAAACCCTACCACCGCAGATGGAGAGCTCCGGTGACGGCCGTGGTTCCGGTGCACCTGTACGGACAGACCGCGGACATGGATCCGATTCTGGACCTGGCGCGCCGCTACAAACTGATCGTGGTGGAAGACGCGTGCCAAGCGCACGGAGCGGAATATTTTTCGACGAAGGAAAATCGCTGGAGGAAGGCCGGCTCGATGGGGCACGCCGCGGCCTTTAGTTTCTACCCGGGCAAGAACCTGGGCGCTTGCGGAGAAGCGGGAGCCGCGGTGACGAATACGGAAGAAATCGCGCAACGGATGCGCGTGCTGCGCGATCACGGCCAAGCGAAGAAATATTACCACGACGTGGAAGGTTATAATGGGCGCCTCGATTCCATTCAGGCGGGATTCCTGAGCGTGAAGCTGAAGCACCTGAAGCGCTGGAACGAGGAACGCGCCCAATGCGCGGAGCGCTACAACGAACTGCTGGCTCCGATGTCTGGTTTCGTGACGGTGCCCTACCAGCCTTCCTGGTCCCGGGCGGTTTACCACCTGTATGTGGTGCGCACGCCGAACCGAGACGATCTCCAGAAACAGCTAAACGATGCAGGAATCGGCACAGGGATTCATTACCCCATCCCGGTTCACCTGCAGGCCGCATATTCTTCTTTCGGCTGGAAGAAGGGTGATTTCCCGAAGTCCGAAGCCGCCGCGGCGCAGATCTTATCCTTGCCAATGTTTGCAGGACTGAAGGCGGATCAGCAAGGGCGAGTCGCGGAGACCATTTCTCAATTTGCGGCCTCGTACGCCAACCGTTAGGCACGTGGTTGGGGGGGCATGGGCGAAGCTGCGCGGTGGAAACACAGATGGCAAGCCTACCGGACACGTGCTCCCGCCCCGGCCACGCAAGCCGTTGATTGTATCGCGCACGCGGACCGGTCATGGACTGCAGCCCTCGGTGGAAATACGGGGAACTCGAGTGACTACACAATACGAGCTTCAACAGGTTTTCAAGGAGGCCAGGCTGTGAGTGAAGAACATCAGATCGTTGTCATCGGACTAGGAGAGGTGGGCCGGCCCTTGCTTCAACTTCTCTCCCAACACCAGAAGGTCACAGGAATCGATATCGAGCCGCCCAGCGGGCCAATCGGGAACGTCGATATTTTGCACGTCTGCTATCCCTTTGAAATTAAGGATTTCATTGGTGAGACGGCCCGTTACATCGAACTGTTTAAGCCCAGGTTAACGATCATCAACAGCACGGTGGCCATCGGGACGACGCGAGCCGTAGCAGAACGGACAGGCGCCGCCGTTGCACACAGTCCGGTGCGGGGCAAGCATGTGCGCATGCTCGAAGAACTTCACAAGTACACAAAATTCGTGGGCGTCATGAACCCTGCCGATGGCAAGTATGCGGCTGAGCACTTCGAGTCTGCCGGCTTAAAGACGAAGATTTTGTCGAGTCCCGAGGCAACCGAGCTGGCGAAACTGACGGAAACCACCTACTTCGGGCTGATGATTGCCTGGGCGCAAGAAGTGGAGAGATATTGCGATCAAGGAAACTTGCATTACGAAGAAGTTGTCTCCTTCTATGACGAGATCGCGTTTTTTCCGACGACGAAGTACTTTCCGGGAATCATCGGAGGGCACTGCGTGATGCCGAACATCGAAATCTTGCGCAAGTTTGATGATTCGTCACTTCTGAACGCCATCCGAATATCCAATCGTGCCAAGATCGAGCGCGAGTCGCAGAAGACACTGACCGCTCAAAGCGCGCAAGCGGTTGGATCAAAACGCTGAAGTTTCATTGTCGCAGCTGCAGACATTGACGTAGTTATCGTCTGCAAGGCTGATTAGAAGCCCACCATGATTCATTCACCCATGACCCAGCCAAGCGATCCTGTGTCGAGCGTGCATCCTGCCGAGCCCGCGAACCGCGGGCGACTTGCGGGAAAGCTCGTGGGAATGGTCACATTTTCGCCTTATCCGACCGATCCCAGGCCGCGTCGCGCGGTGGATGCACTGATAGCGGAAGGGGCGAAGGTAGAGCTGATTTGCCTGGGGGATGAAGGCGCTCCTCGACGCGAGGTCCTCGGTGGACTGGACGTCTTCCGCATTCCCCTCAAGCGCCTGCGCAAGGGCAAGTTGGAATACGTGTATCAGTACTCCGCGTTCATTCTGATTTCCACCGCGACCTTTGCACTGCGCTCGGTGACCCGCCATTATGATTTAGTATACGTGCACAATATGCCCGATATCCTCGTAGTGAGCGCTCTGATGCCAAAGGCCTTGGGAGCACGGGTGGTTCTGGATCTCCACGATCCGATGCCCGAGCTCATGATGACGATCTTCAACCTGGCCAAGGATAGCTGGAGCGTCCGGCTAATTCGCAGAGCCGAGAAGTGGAGTATTGCGCGGGCTGACTCCGTGCTCACGGTCAATCTGGCGATGAAGAAACTCATCAGTTCCCGCAGTTGTGGTCCCGAGAAAATCGGAGTCGTCATGAACTCGCCGGACGGCCAGATTTTCCCATGGCGCGCCCCACGTTCGGACGCACCGGCCAATCAAGCTGGCAACCGGCGTTTTGTGATCATGTACCACGGATCGATCGTGGAACGGAACGGATTGGACGTCGCCGTCGAAGCGCTCGGGCAGGTTCGGCAGACTGTTCCCACGGCGGAGCTACGGATCTTTGGCGCCAAAACTCCTTTCCTGGAGCGTGTCATGGAAACGGTCCGGGCCAAGAATCTGCAGGAAGCGGTTCACTTTCTAGGGCCCCGGTCGCTGGAGGGTCTGGTACCGGAAATCGAACACTGCGATGTTGGCGTAATACCGAACCATCGGAACACGTTCACGGCGATCAATACACCCACGCGCATCTTCGAGTACCTGGCCATCGGGAAACCCGTGATCGCGCCGTCCACACCAGGCATACAGGACTATTTCAGTGGTAACACGCTGCTCTTCTTCGAGCCCGGCAACGCCGGTGACCTTGCGCGGCAAATGGAGTACGCCTTCCTTCATCCGCGCGAAGCTCTAGAGATCGCGCGAAGAGGGCAGATGGTTTACCTAGAACACATCTGGGAGCGCGAACGGGAGACGCTACTCGGCCGTTTGAGCGATACCCTCCACGCAAGCTAGCGGACCTTAATACCCTGTCGGCTGAAGTGGGAAAGCTTTGACGCTCGCCTCGGGGGCGGGCGGCGCCTCAGAATCGAGAACGGCCTACCGCCATTTCCGGAGCACCGGCGACTTGCCCCCGGATGTAGCCCTCATACCGTACCGTGCGGCCACAACCAAAATGAAACATCCCATGACAAAGACCGCGCTGGTGACAGGTGCAGAAGGTTTCATTGGGTCTCATCTGGTCAAGTTCCTGCATGCGAGGGGCTGGAAGGTAGTCGGATCATATCTTCTGGAGCGCGCAGCTTCCGTTCCGACAGTACCTAATCTACATTTTGTGCCGTGTGATTTACGGAACGCGCAACGGATTGCGGAAGTTCTGGCTGAGCACGAGCTAACGCACATATTTCACCTGGGAGCGCAGAGTCTGCCCACGGTGTCATGGACGAATCCCGTCGAGACCTTTGAATCCAACATCATGGGCTCACTGCATCTCTTTGAGGCCGTGCGTCATTTGAAGCGGCGTCCCGTAGTAGTTTCGGCTTGCTCGAGTGCGGAATACGGATCCGTGCCGGCATCGGCCATTCCGGTCAGCGAGCAGCAGCCGCTTCGACCATTGCATCCCTACGGCATCAGCAAGGTTTGCCTGGACCTGCTGGCGCGCGAATACTTCCTGGATTACAACATTCCCGCAGTCAACGTGCGGCTGTTCAACACCACAGGCCCGGGCAAGACGAATGACGCGCCCTCGGATTTCGTGCGGCAGTTAGTTAGGATTCGGAAGGGCGTGCAGCCGGCGGTCATTGAAGTGGGGAATCTGAAGCCTCGCCGGGCGTTTCTTGACGTACAGGACGCGGTGCGGGGGTTCTATCTCGCGGCCATGAAAGGAAAGCGCGGTGAAGCTTACAATTTGTGCGCGACCCGGACCTATCCCATCCATGAAGTGTTGCGCACCGCGATCCGCTTGTCCGGCGTGAAAGCACAGATCCGGCCCACCCCCCGCTTGATGCGCCCCTCGGATGAGAAAATCATCTTCGGCAGGACGAGCAAGATTCGCAAGGACACGGGCTGGAAGCCGATGAATTCGATCGAGCAGACGCTGAACTCCATGTTGGAATACTGGAGTAGGGTAGCGTGACGCGCGTTCCGCGAATCTGAATGAATGGCGTGTTCCCCATGAATTCCAAGACAAATAATCCAGCGCGTCTGGATGGCGACCAAGAAGAGACAACGGCCATTCTGCTCGTCGGCGGAATGGGAACGCGCTTGCAATCCGTACTTCCCTCGACACCCAAACCGCTGGCTCCCGTTGGGACGATGCCGTTTCTTGAGCTCCTGGTCTTGCAACTGCGATCGCAGGGTATCCGTCGCATGGTGATGTGCACGGGACATCTGGCCGACCAGATCGAAGACGAATTGGGCGATGGTCATAAGTGGGACGTTGCGATCGCTTACTCGAAGGAGACGACTCCACTCGGAACAGCAGGAGCGCTGAAATTGGCGGAACGCTATCTCCATCCCGTTTCCGACCTTCTGGTGATGAATGGAGATTCATTTCTGGAACTGGACTTCCGCCAGTTCATTCGCTTTCATCGGGAGCACGGCGGATTGGCCAGCATGGCGGTGCGCAGAGTTCCGGATGCGGCCCGATACGGAACCGTGAAAGTGGACGCGCACAATCGAGTCGTCGAGTTTATCGAGAAGTCCGGCGCGCGGGTTCCGGGCCTGGTAAATGGCGGCGTGTACATGTTCAAGCGGACTGTTATGGAGCAGATTCCGGACGGACCAGCCAGCCTGGAAAAGGAAGTATTCCCGCGCCTGCTCGAACCGGGCGTCTACGCGCTCGAGCAGCACGGAATGTTCATCGATATAGGGACGCCCGAGGATTACGCGCGCGCGCAAACACTTCGCGCCAACCTTTTTCAGGCGGTTCTTCCGGCATGATCTCCCGGGCGCTACGAACGACGACGGGGGGGCAACCCGTGGTCCGAGCCGTATTTTTGGACCGTGATGGCGTGATCAATCGAAAACCCCCGGAGGGTCAGTATGTGACCTGCTGGGAAGATTTTCATGTTCTTTCGGGAGTAGCCGAAGGCATTGCACAACTGAACCGAGCCGGGTTCCACGTTGTGGTGGTGACCAACCAACGCTGCCTCGCGAAAGGCCTGATGACAGTGGCGGACCTGGAGGCGCTGCACCAGCAGATGTCCGAGTCCCTCGCCCGTGCGGGAGCTATCCTCGATGAAATTTACTACTGCCCTCACGAAATGGAGCCGACTTGCCGTTGTCGAAAACCTGCGCCCGGAATGCTGTTGGACGCGGCTCGCGAGCACGGCATCGAGCTGTCGGCATCATGGATGATCGGCGATTCCGAAATCGACGTAGAAGCTGGCAGAAGGGCCGGATGCAAAACGGCGCGCCTCTCAACGCCCCGTGAAGGCGCCCAGGAGACCGGGTGTTGTGGCGGTGTATCCAGTGCCGCCGACATCGTCGCGCCATCGCTTCGCGATGCGGTTGGCCAGATCCTGCGTCAAGAGGGAACCGCCATTGGTTCGTTGGCGGCAACCCCGGCCACACAGAGCTGATTTGTAGCCATCGTGCAATGGCGCGGCCAGGTCCAGGCCGTCCCAGAATCCATCGATCCGAACAAGAGGAAACCAAAGCATGATAATCACTCGCACTCCCCTCCGCATCTCCTTCTTTGGCGGCGGCACGGATTATCCGATCTGGTACCGTGAATTTGGTGGTTCCGTACTATCCACCGCGATCGATAAGTGCTGCTACATTACTTGCCGGCGATTACCGCCATTTTTCGAATACCACAGCCGCGTTTCGTATTCGAGAATTGAAAACGTAAGTGACAACCGTGCGATCAACCACCCGTCCGTCCGCGGGTGCCTGGAGTATCTAGGAATGGACGAAGGAGTTGAGATTCACCACGTCGCCGACCTCCCAGCGCGGACGGGTTTGGGCACGAGTTCGGCGTTTACCGTCGGGCTTTTGCTGGGTCTATATGCGCTCAGGGACCAGATGCGGCATAAGCAGGCACTCGCTGCCGATGCAATCCACGTCGAGCAGAACGTGATCAAGGAGGCGGTTGGTTCGCAAGACCAGATTAGCGCCGCCTATGGGGGCTTCAATCGAATCAACTTCAACACCGACGGAAGTTTCGAGGTCAAGCCAGTCATTGCATCGCCCGACAGATTGGCCGCACTGCAGCAACACTGCGCGCTGTACTTTACAGGATTTTCCCGGACGGCATCGGAGATCGCCCAAGAGCAGATCCGGATGACTCCGCACCGGAAGCGCGAGCTCGACATGATGTTTCAAATGGTGAGCGAAGCCGAGGCCATCGTCACGGATCCGAAGCGATCGTTGGATGAGTTTGGCGACCTGCTGCACGAAAGCTGGCAGGTAAAAAGAGGGCTGACGCAGAGCATCACGAACACGCACCTGGACGAGATTTATGAAGCCGGGCGCAGCGCTGGTGCGCTAGGGGGCAAGCTGCTCGGGGCCGGCGGCGGGGGGTTCATGCTGTTCTTCGTGCCACCTGAGCGGCGGCAAGCGCTGCGGATGCGACTCAAGAACCTGCTGTGCGTTCCGTTTGGGATTTCGAATCGGGGCAGCCATGTTGTCGTATGCGAGCCAGAAGAAGTGTACGACAAGGCGCTCACGGCCGAGCGCTGCGAAGTATACGGCCAACAACCGTTGCGCGCCGCTGACTAACCGAGAGATCACCCGAGTATTCCGAGGTTACGCTATGGACCCACAAGTGTCGCTGCCACCCTACGTTCTCATCACGCCCGCTCGTAACGAAGAAGCCTTCATCGAGAAGACGCTTGAGTCCGTCACTCATCAAACTGTTCCGCCTGTCAAATGGGTGATCGTGAACGATGGCTCCACCGACGCCACGGGCAGCATTGCCGCGAGATATGCGGCGAACCATCACTGGATCGAGGTGGTGAATCTGCCCGCACACCGGAACCGAAGTTTCGCCGGAAAGGTCCATGCGTTCAACGCCGGTTTCGAAAGGGTCAAGCACCTTGACTATGAAGTCCTCGGGAACTTGGATTCGGACATATCGTTTGATGCGGACTACTGCGAATTTCTATTACACAAGTTTCAAGAAAACCCGGACCTTGGAGTTGCGGGGACCGTTTTTCGGTCCGAGGGCTACAGTTCGGCAACTGACAGTTTTGAGGGTCAAAATCACGTTGCCGGTGGGTGCCAGCTCTTTCGGCGCCGATGTTTCGAGGACATTGGCGGGTATATCGCAAATGAGGGCGGGGCGATTGACTGGATCGCCGTCACCACTGCGCGGATGATGGGCTGGAAAACACGATCGTATCGAGAGAAGTTCTTTTTCCATTTCCGGCAATTGGGCACGGCCGAGCGGAGTGCATTGGCTTCGTCATTTTACTATGGTGAAAAGGACTACTGGACGGGCAGTCATCCGGTCTGGGAGCTATTCCGAGTGTTTTATCGGCTATGCAGGCATCCCTACTTCCTGGGCGGAGTGGCGGTGGGTGCGGGCTACCTGTGGGCCATGCTGCGAAGAGTTCAGAGGCCCGTTTCCAAGGAGCTGGTTGCGTTCTACCGCAGAGAACAGATGCGGAAGCTGTCAGCCGTTCTGAAATCCCTACTGACGTTCAAAACGATCGATAAGTTCAAAGTTCTCCCCGAATAGGTATCCCGTTGCTCCCTCGACCGGTCGGCATCCCGAAGGAAGGCCAAATCGCGACGATTGAAGCGGCCGTGGTTCGCTTTACGGAGTGGCTCGACCATTACGGCGAGACATCGTACGATCACCAGAGCTTCTTCGCGAGCGATCGAGGACGGTGGGCTAAATCTTTGTATTACCGGAAGCCACTCCTGGGAACGCTGGCGGTTTCGCCCATGATTTTCTGTGAGGCGTTTGTACCCTCGGCCCGCCGATTCTTTTGGAAACCACAGAGATTCCCTATTGCGGACGCTCACTATGCCATGGGCTTTGCCTTCCTCGCGCGTGCGCTCGGGCAGGAGCGCTACTATGAACGAGCTGTGCATTTTCTTGAGGTTCTCAAGGAAACGCGGTCTCCGGGCTACGAGCACTACGGCTGGGGATATCCGTTCAACTGGGAAACCCGACGGGGGACGATGCTGCAAGCTACTCCGCTCATCACCACGGTCCCCTACGTATACGAGGCCTTCAGAGAAGCTTACATGATCGATGGAGAACGCAAATGGCGAGAAGTCATGCAGTCGATCGCTCGGCACGCTGTGGAGGACTATCAGGATGTCGAAACCTCGGCAAGGGCTTCGAGCTGTGCGTATAAGCCTGGCCCGGAGGACTCGACCGGCGTCATCAACGCGAGCGCCTACCGGGCCTTTCTCCTGACGACCGCAGCAGTTGACTTCTCTGATGCCAACTACCTAAAGATCGCCGATCGCAATTTGAATTTCGTGCTGCAGTCTCAGCAATCCGACGGTTCCTGGCCGTACTCCACGGATGAAGAGCGACTTTTTGTGGACCACTTTCATACATGTTTTGTCCTCAAGGCGCTCGCGAAGATCGAGGCCCTTACAAAGAATCCAGAGTGCACCAAGGCGATTGAGCGCGGGGTCGATTACTACGTCCGGAATCTATTTGATGAACAAGGGTTGCCCAAGCCCTTCTCGCGCAGGCCTCGCATGACCGTCTATCGACGAGAACTATACGATTACGCGGAATGTCTCAATCTGGCCACCCTCCTGAACGGCCGCTGTCCAGAACTAGACGGGATCTTTTCGGGCGTCGTCACAGATCTGCTGGCGCATTGGCAAAAGCGCGATGGGTCGTTTCGAGCCCGTAAGCTTCTGTTTGGCTGGGACAATGTTCCGATGCATCGCTGGGCTCAGTCACAGGTGTTTCGGAGTCTCTGCTTCTTCCTGTCGCAGCACCTACATAAAGGCCAGGACAAGCTAGGCCGCGAGACGCTTTCAGCATCGGAGTCAAAGGCTACGAACTAGCGAGATCTCATGTGCGGCATCTGCGGACAATATAACTTCGGAAGCCACGCGCCGGTCCAGCACCGGGACATCGAGGCGATGACGAAGTCCATTGCTCATCGGGGTCCTGACGACGATGGGTATTACCTGTCGGGGCCGGTCGGATTCGGTTTTCGCAGACTCTCGATCATCGATCTCTCGGGCGGACACCAGCCCATGTCGGACCAGGACGAAACGGTCTGGGTGGTGTTCAACGGAGAAATCTATAATTTTCTCGAGCTCAAGCGTGAACTGGAAGAATACGGCCACGTGTTCCGCACGAAATCGGACACCGAGGTCATCGTCCACGGCTACAAGCAGTGGGGCGATGAAGTGCTCAATCGCCTCAACGGCATGTTCGGTCTGGCGATCTGGGACGTACGAAAGAAGAGACTGGTTCTCGCGCGGGATGCATTTGGAATCAAGCTGATCTATTACCGGGTGGATGGAGGTCGCCTGTATTTCGGCTCGGAGATGCGCGCGGTTCGCGCCGCGATGCCGGACAAGGCCGAGATCGATCCAACATCCCTGAACCTGTTTCTCCGCAATCGTTTTACGCCCTCTCCCTATACGATCCTGAAGGGCGTGCAGAAGCTGGCGCCGGGAACCAAGCTGACGGTGCAAGATGGCTCGTATGAGGTGAGCCGGTGGTACCGATTCAAGCCTGTTCCGTTTGCGCCGGCCAAGTCGCCCGGCGAAGCTCAGGAAGAACTGCTGGAGCTTTACAAGCGAGCGATCCGACGGCAACTGATCAGCGACGTGCCGGTCGGACTGCTTCTGAGCGGCGGCCTCGATTCGGGACTTCTGCTGGCACTGATGAATCTGAACGGAAGTTCGTGGCCGACCTACACGGTGGGCTATGGCTCGAGCTATGCGGATGACGAGTTGGCAGATGCCGCAGAGACGGCTCGCATCCTGGGAGCCAAGCACCACAGCATCACAATTACGAAATCCGTTTTCGAGGAAGCCCTGCCCAAGATCGTCGCTTCGCTGGAAGAACCGATCGCGGCTTCGTCGATTGTGCCGATGTATTTTGTGTGCCAGCGAGCCCGCCAGGATGTCAAAGTAGCTCTCGTGGGACAAGGTCCGGATGAATTGTTTGGAGGCTATCAGCGCCACCTGGGTGTTCGCTATGGCGCGTTATGGGCTCGACTGCCAGGTTGGGTGCGCGCGCCGATCTCCTCGACGATTGCGGCATTACCCCGGAACGAAATGCTGAAGCGAGGAGTGCAGTCCCTCGCGATTGCGGATCGGATGCGCAGATATCAAAATGTTCTGTCGCTCCTCCCGGGACCACAGATCGATGATCTGTTCCAGGACGGCCTGCTTGATCCCGCGTCGGGGGACAGCATACTGGAATGCTGGCAGGACCTTATGGAACTGATGAAGGAAACCGACGAACTCGGAGGACTCCAGTTTTTGGAGCTGCGCTCCACTCTCCCGGACGAGCTTCTCATGTATGCAGACAAACTCTCGATGGCACACGGTCTCGAACTTCGTGTGCCGTACGTCGACAAGGAGATCGTCGAATACGTCGAGAGGTTACCCGCAAATCTTAAGGTGAGGAATGGCTCCCGAAAATGGCTGCACCGTCAGGTGTGCCGGACCTATCTTCCCAGTTCAGTTCTGAAGCGTCCGAAGCGCGGGTTCGGCGTCAATGTCGTGGATGAGTGGTTCCGCGGCGCGATCGACGGCAAGATGGCTGAGACCCTGCTGGACAGCGGTTCTAAGATCTATCAATACCTTCGCCCCGGTCCCGTGCGCACACTCTTCGAGCAGCATGCGTCCGGCCGGCAAGATAATCACAAGATTCTCTTTAGTCTGGTCCTCTTTGAGGAGTGGCTGCGGGCACACGAAGAGCCCGTCGCCGCGCTGAGCTAAGGGCGCTGGCCAATGATAGGCGTCATCGCAAATCCTGCCGACCGCGACGTTGTCTGCGAGTTTTTCGAGCTGTTCAAGACTCCGTGGGAGTTTTATCGTCCGGATCAACCATACGATGTGGTGCTGTGTGCGGGAGACGGCCCGTTCGAAACTACGGCAAAGCTCCTTCTCGTCTATGCCGGCAGAAAGACGCCATGTGATGATCGACGGCGGATTCCGGTGGGCCAGCCGCGGAAGCATGCCTGCGTCTTCTCGTACCAGGGACACCGAATCCCCCTGCATGGGGAAACCATCACGTTTACGGAGAGAGATAAGTGCCTTCTGACAGACGAAGGCTCCCAGGAGTGCACTGCATATGTAGACGAGGCAAGTGGAAGAGCGCTGGCGCGAATCGGCTACGACCTTTTCAGCGAAGTTCGCACGCTGCTAACGGTGGGGCAGCCGCCCGCGAACGCGCACCTGCCGGCGCTGGAACTGCATATCGGGGTCCTGCGGGACGTCATTACCGCATGCGGGGTTTCATTGGTGGAGATCCCGCCGGTGCCGGAGGGTTTTCCCTTCGTCGCCTGTCTGACTCATGATGTTGATCATCCTTCCATCCGCCAGCACAAATGGGATCACACGGTCATTGGCTTTTTGGTCCGGGCGGTCTTCGGTTCGGTCGTGGACACAATCCTGGGGCGGATGTCGCTGCGCGATGCGGCAAAGAACTGGGTGGCCGCCATCCAACTGCCGTTTGTACACATGGGCCTTGCAAAGGACTTCTGGCGTGATTTCGACGATCGCTATCTGGAATTGGAAACAGGTCACCCGTCAACTTTCTTCGTCCTGCCTCGCAAGAATTATTGTGGAAAGCGCGTGGAGGGCTCCGCACCGGCGTTTCGCGCCGCTCATTATGAGGCGAAGGATTTGGCGGACTCGATCTGCAAGTTGAGAGCTGGGGGTTGCGAAGTCGGGCTACACGGAATCGACGCATGGCTCGACAGTGCCGCCGGGCGCGAGGAACTCGAAGAGGTTCGCCGATTGACGGGAGCCTCGGACATCGGCGTGCGGATGCACTGGCTGTACTACAATGAGAAGTCGCCTACGGCGTTGGAGAAAGCCGGGGCCGCCTACGACTCAACGATTGGCTACAACGAGACGGTCGGATATCGCGCGGGCACAACGCAGGTGTACAAGCCACTCGAATCAGACGATCTGCTCGAATTGCCCATGCATGCCATGGACACGGCTCTATTTTATTTGAGCTACCTCGGGCTGTCTCCGCGGAAAGCGAGTGAGCGCCTCCGCCAAATGGCGGACCATGCGGTTCGTTATGGAGGCTGCATGACCATCAATTGGCATGATCGCAGTCTCGCACCGGAGAGGCTCTGGGGTGCCTGCTATCGCCGTCTGATTCAGGACTTAGAGGAGCGCGGCGCGTGGTTCTCAACGGCGGGCCAAGCGGTCTCCTGGTTTCGCAAGCGCCGATCGGTGACATTCGAGACGGCTCCCAGTGAGCCGGGTGGGGTTCGTGCCAAGGTCGCGGTGGAACGTGGGGACGATCTTCCTGGCCTGCGGTTGCGAATCCACAAGGCGCAGAGCTGGGGCCCGCTCGGCGCTCACCGTTCTCACGACTACAGGGACCTGACGGTCGAAGAATACGCGGAAACTCATGTATCCTCTGGGTCCACGCGATGAATACCTGGGACAAAAGTATTGCTGGCCATAGAGCCAGGCGCCTTCGAGTCCGCTCCAGTCGTCCTAATGAGCAAGCCGGCCCCAGACAGCCGCCAACAGACTAAACCCATGTCTCCTTCTTTAGCACTCGTGTTTTGGCTCATTCTTCTTGTGGCGCTGCTATATTTCGATCCCGCCAAAGACTCAAGGACGTCGCTCGCGTTGTGGGTGCCAGTCATCTGGATATTCATCCTGGGATCTCGCCTCCCCTCGCAATGGTTCGGCAGTCAGACGGGAATGGCGACCCAGGCTCTAGTGGACGGGAATCCGATAGACCGCACGATCTCGTCGATGTTGATCTTACTGGCGATCGGCACTCTGATATTGCGATCTTTCAAGTGGAGCGATTGTGTCACACGCAACTTTGCCTTGATGGCACTGCTCTCTTTCGCCTTGATGAGCGTCCTGTGGTCCGACCTCCCCTTGGTTTCCCTCAAGCGATGGATTCGAGACCTTGGCAACTACTTGGTGATTTTGGTCATTCTCTCCGATTCTCACCCGCTGGACGCGGTGCGTACCGTGCTGCGGCGTGCTAGCTATCTGCTGATCCCGCTTTCCATTGTGCTCATCAAGTACTTTCCGGCCCTGGGCAAGCAATTCTCGATCTGGACAGGCGCGGCCCAGTTCGTGGGAGTGGCGACGAGCAAGAACATGCTTGGGGCCGCGTGTCTGGTCAGCGGGGTTTTCTTTTTCTGGGATACGGTGACGCGCTGGTCCAATCGGCAGGAGCGCCGGACAAAGCGGATCCTTGTCGTGAATTGCGCGTTTATCGCCATGACGCTATGGCTACTGAATCTCTCCAACAGCGCGACGTCCCGCGTGTGCCTGGTGATCGGCTGTTTGGTGGTCGTGGCAGCCCAAAGCGGATGGGGTAAGCGTCATCCCGGCTTCCTCAAAACTGTGATTCCTGCGTGCTTTTGCCTGTATCTAATCTTGGCCTTTGGTTTCAACCTCAGCGGGACAATGGCCAGCCAGGTCGGTCGGGATCCAACGCTCACCGAGAGAACCTCGATATGGAATATCGTCCTCAACATGCACACCAATCCGTTGGTGGGTACCGGCTACGACAGTTTCTGGCTGGGTCCTCGGCTCGAAAAGATCTGGCAGACGATGCCCGGGATAAACGAGGCGCACAACGGCTACCTCGAGGTGTACCTGAACCAAGGCTCCATCGGTTTTTTTCTTCTTGCCGGGTTGCTGATCGCCAGTTACCGGACCATCTGCAAACAGCTCAGTTTGTCCCCCCGCCTGGCCTCGCTGAACCTGGCATTGTGGACGATTATGCTCTTCTACAACATGACTGAGGCAGCCTTCAGAGCCCATTTGATGTGGGTTGTATTCCTCCTGGCAGCTATTGCCGTCCCGCAGCACGCCGCCGATCGAGTACCCGAAGCAATCGCATTCGACAACGCGGGTGGCGCCGGCCGCTTCCTCGGACCTCCGCTTGAAGCGACCCATCGGCGGCGATAACCCTGCGCTTGGTCCATCAGGCACGAAAGTCAGTTGCCGGCGGAACACTCCTTCACCCTCCGCCGGCAACTATGCAAAGCGGCCTCCCAGGAGACATCCAGTACAGTTGCCAGCCTACGTATTGTCCACGGCTGAGCACGAGCAATGCTTGGTTGGTCGAACGCCGACCACGAAAAGAGAGAGGTGACCTTTGGAAGTGTGCGGCAAGGAAGTCCGAATCCAAGGAAGACTGATCCGAATCGCTTTTCTCGACGGGGAGGGATACCAGTATGCCGAGGATCCTGAGGCGATGCTAAAAGTTCTTCGCGAGTCGGGAGAGCGGGTTGATATCTTCACCTTCATTCAGAAGCTCGCTGACCCACAACCGAAGTACGCTTATGCGATGGAGTGGGACAACATGGCCGCTCTGCGCGTATCGACGTTCGACACGTGGATGACAAGTCAGATTAGTTCCAGAATCAGGAGTATCGTCCGGAAGACCTCGAAAGACGGAGTGGTCGTCCGCGAGGTGCCTTTCGATGATGATCTTATTCGCGGGATTTCAGCCGTTTATAATGAGTGCCCCGTGCGACAGGGCCGACCGTTTTGGCACTACGGAAAAGACCTTGAGACGGTTCGTAGAATCAACGGAAGTTTTCTGGACCAAAGCATTTTTATCGGTGCGTTTTTCGAGGGCAACATGATTGGCTTTGTGAAACTTGTGACCGACGAAGCCCGAACACAGGCGGGCACCATGCAGATTGTTTCAATGATTGGTCACCGGGATAAGGCTCCGACAAATGCGCTGGTCGCTCAAGCGGTTCGCTCCTGTGCCGAGCGCGGGATCCCGTACCTGTGGTACACGAAGTTTTCCTTTGGCAAAAAGAGGCCCGACAGTCTCGCGGAATTCAAGCGGCGCAATGGATTCCAGAAGATTGATCTCCCCAGGTACTACATCCCTCTCACGGTTGCGGGGCGAATAGCCCTTCGCCTAGGTTTGCACCGAAGCATGATTGATTGGGTTCCTGACCCCGTCATTGCGACCTACCGCGCAATTCGTGGCTTCTGGTATCGAAGAAAGTTCGCCGGCCTGCAAAGCGCCTAGCACGAGATCGCGTCAGAATTCTTTCCGTGGACGAGGAAGTTAATCGAGAGACGAAAGCCTTGACACATCTTGAATAACTCCGCGGCGTGGTCCATAGACTGACACAAGCGAGCAGCCATACATGCCGCAGGACGATGGCCAAGCAAAGGGCAAAAGAGGAACAGAGCACATATGCCAGGGATCGTAGGTTTCATAAGTTCGATGCCGCGCGAACAGGCGGAACGCCAACTGCACCGGATGGTCGAGGCACTACGTCATGAGAATTTCTACGTGACAGGGACGTGGGTGGAGGAGTCCCTCGGCGTATATGTCGGCTGGGTTGCGCGGAAGAACTCCTTTTCCGAGGAGATGCCTCTGCGGAACGAACGAGGCGACGTGGTGCTCGTGTTTTCAGGGGAGGAGTTTCCGGAGCCGGGGACGGCACAACGTCTGAAGGAGCGAGGCCACGAGCTGGACGCAGCAGGGCCCTCCTATCTGGTGCACCTCTACGAGGGAGACCGGGCATTCCCGGCGGGATTGAACGGCCGATTCCACGGACTGCTGATCGACCGGAGTCGCGGTAAGGTGATGCTGTTCAATGACCGGTGGGGAGTAAACCGGATCTACTACCACGAGTCCAAGGATGGGTTCTATTTCGCCGCCGAGGCCAAGGCGATTCTTGCCGTGCGTCCCGAACTGCGGCGTCTTGATCCAAAGGCGTTGGGAGAGCTTGTCGTCTGCGGCTGCACCCTGGGGGGCCGGTCTCTCTTCGAGGGCATTCAAGTCTTGCCCGGTGCATCGATGTGGGAGATACGGAAAGGCGGTTTGACTCAGAGAACAGCATATTTCGAGGCCCGAGAATGGGAGAGCCAGGATACGTTAGACCCGGAGCGGTACTACCGGGATATTCGAGAGGTGTTCTCCCGGAATCTTCCACGGTATTTCGGGGGGCCAGACCGCATCGCCATGTCGCTGACGGGCGGGCTGGACACCCGAATGATCATGGCGTGGCAAAGGTCTGAGCCAGGATCCTTCCCCTGTTACACATTCGGAGGAATGCTCCGCGAGTGTCAGGATGTGGTAGTGGCACGGCAGGTGGCCCGCATGTGCGGGCAGTCCCACCAAGTGATTCCTGCGGGAGAAGAATTCCTCTCGCGATTCGCCTACTATGCCGAGCGCGCGGTCTACCTTACTGATGGATGTGCCGATGTCAGCCGAGCGCCAGATGTCTACTGGAACAAAAAGGCCCGAGAGATCGCCCCAGTCAGAATGACGGGGGCCTATGGCGGAGAGCTGCTACGTGGGATTCGCACGTTCAAGCCCGTGGAGCCCCTCCCAGGATTATTCGCTCCTGAACTCCACTCATTCTTTCGCCAAGCTGCAGACACCTATTCGGGACACGTTCAAGGAAACCCTACTTCCTTTTCCATGTTCAAGCAAGCGCCGTGGAACCACTACAGCATGTTTGCCCTCGAGGAGACGCAGATCTCCCTCAGGTCACCGTTCTTTGACAACGATGTTGTCCGAACGGTCTTTCGCGCGCCGCAGTCGTCCCTGGCTTCGATCGAGGCTTCCGTTCGGTTGATTGCCGACGGAGATGGACGCCTCCTGCACATCCGGACGGATCGCGGGTTTCTCGGAGAACGCGGAGGCCTTTCGGGGACAGCCATGCGGACATTGCAGGAGTTTCTTTTCAAAGCGGAGTACGCATACGACATGGGAATGCCCCAATGGTTGGCGCAGGCAGATCATGTCCTCCGTGGACTCTGTCTCGAACGACTTTTCCTTGGGAGACACAAGATCTCGCATTTCAGGGTATGGTACCGGGATTTGCTCGCATCGTACGTTAAGGAATTGTTGCTCGATCCCCGCAGCCTATCCAGGCCGTATATCAACCGAAAGGGACTCGAAGCCGTGGTGCACGGTCACCTCAAAGGGAACCGGAACTACACGAACGAGCTACACAAGCTACTCACGCTTGAAATCACCCACCGCTCCTTTCTGGATAATCCAGAGACAGGCACTTCTAGTGCGTCCCGTGCGGTTCCGGTATCCACGAGCGCAGCTTCATGAGCCTGCCCCGCCACAAACAAGAAACTGCTAACATTTGGCTGGGATCACAAGGTCTGCGCGCAATAGCAGTCCACCAGGAGTGGATTTCTAATGATTAAATATCACCTCGCCGCCCTGGCCTTGAAGGGTTTCTCTAGCTGTGAACCCGCGCGCAACCTTTATCGGGGCCTGGGCAACCGACTGGGCGGAAGGAAGCGGACCGCCGGCGGGATGCCGTCCTATTACATCGAACGGGCCGAGCGGAATGTCGCTTGGAATCTTAAGTATGGTCCGCTTCAGGCGGATGACCTGCTGCTGGAACTCGGCACCGGCTGGGTACACTGGGAGGCGCTCACGTTGCGCCTTTTCTTCGATTTCCAGGCCGTTCTATATGACGTTTGGGACAATCGCCAACTGAGCGCACTGAAGAACTACGTGCGCCAGCTCGAGGGGCGGTTCGGCCAGAAGGGATTCTTAGAGGGATGCGATTTCGATCGAGCCCGTTTTCTGATTAAGAAAATCGAGGGTGCCAGCACATTTGAGGAACTGTACGCGATGCTGGGGTTTCGGTATGTTTTGGACCCGAGTGGCTTGATGGAATGCCTGCCCCGTGATGCCTTCCGTCTGGTCATCAGTGCCGGCGTGATGGAGCACATTCAGGCGTCAACGGCGCAGCAATTCGTGTCGAACATGGCTTCCATGTTGGTAAGGGGAGGGCTCGGATTCAATAGCATCGCGATCATGGACCATCTCGCCTTCTACGACCGGTCGGCCAGCCCCAAACAATATTTGACCTATTCGGATGCCCAGTGGAAGTTCTGGTGCGACAACAGGGTGCAATATATCAATCGGATTCAGCGCAGCAGCTGGCTGCGGATGTTCGCGCATGCGGGCTTCTCCGTGCTCGAAGAGCGCGCTGCCCGGGCGGACGTGTCCGGTCTGCGGATCCACCCCCAATATCAGGGGCTCAGTCGCGAGGACATCGAATGTACCAACCTAGTCTTGGCCATTCGGAAGGCTTAGTATTGGAGAACGACTCTTTCTCGAACAGCAATACAGTGCGATGCGGGGCTCGTGCTGCGAGAAAGGCCTAGAAGCGGTGTGGAGGACGCCGGCATCTAGTGGACCATGCCCGTTGAGGCTCCGTTAGCGAACAGAGGGAGGGCCGAACCCCAAGATCATTGAACAGAAGCCGTCAAATTGGTCGGAGAGATAGGTGGGTTTCCCGTGACTCCTGAACCGGCAACGAGCGGGTGCGGATAGGTGTAGGGCGTGTAATAGGTAGTCCATGTATTCGTGGGGTTGCAAACGTAAAGCGTATTCGTATCGGTTGCCCAATACGCGACACCATTCGTATTGCCTCCCGGTCCAGCGGTGCAGGTAGATGGGCGTGCCGACAACAGCCCTGTACCTACTCCGCTTGTGCCGTTGAACGACGCGGAGTAGAGATAGTAATCTCGATTCTTCTGGATCGTCGCGTCGTTGCCATAGACGTAGAACACATCGGTGGGCGAGGCGACCGTGTCGTTCCATTCGTAGACGGGTTCGAGTGCCTCGTTGGGCCAGCTCCCATTGTAATTCTTCGAGGCACATTGCCCCGATGTCACATCGCAGACATTCGGAGTGTTTCCTTGAAGCAAATCTCCCGCGCCTCTGCCGATCTGATTGATACAGGGGTATCCCGACGAATCCTGGTTCCCGTCCCATTTGCTGGGTCCGTTGGGTGAGTTCGAGCCTCCCGTATCCACATAGGTCGTCCCACACATACCCCATCCATTCGGAGGCCCTGAAAGTATGTCGGTGCTCATTCTGCGTTGATCGATGGCTTGGATGTAGTGGCTGTATAGCCCGCCAGTGATGGTATTACCCCACGTCAAAAAGGTGCCGTTGGTTATGTACAAGGCGGCATAGGTGTTGGGATTAGAGAGAGTGCTGTTGAAGGTGTTCCCGTATGCTTCGACTGCGCGGCAGGCCAAGATGTCGAACTGAAGCCGGTGCGTCTGAAGGTACCCATTGTTCACGACGTTATGGCGGAAGACAAAACGCCCCCCGATGGTGCAATCCGTCGCATACGCATTATTGAACGTGTTGTTTTCGTAGAAAAAGAAATTCCCTGAGCCAAAGTTCGTGGCGGTGCTCCAAGAGCCGAATCCCTGGGGTTTGCCACCCCACTGATCGTCCGCAACGCGTATTGCCCCTCGTTGTGTGTTCACTGGCTCATCAAAGAGGTTATGGTCCGCAACTCCATAGATGTTGTCCACACCAATACACTGAGTGTTTATGTTGACGCAATGCAGATTGTCGATGCGAACCTGCGATCCTTGATTGGAGCCGCCATTAATGCCGATCACCCCGTTGTACGTCAGACAATTGGAGCACGAGGCGTTTTGCTCCATGGTGATTCCGCTCAGGCGAGCAGTCGTTCCTGGCCCGCCCGGGGTGATACGAAGCGCGGGGACATCGCTACTGGAGCGGTTGATGTTGTCGATGATGACGGTGCTGTCGGTAGCGCCGCTTGCGGAAGTACCGCTCGTGGTAGTCTGCCCGATGAGCGTGAAACTCGTTATGGAGGAAGGAACGGTAGCGGAAACACCCGCACTCCAAGTGCACGTTCCTGCCGGGATCGTCACTGTGATTGACGAATTGCCGCTGCTGATCGCTGAATTGATTGCGGTCTGCACGTCCGACGTGCTGCAAGACGCTGCGGTAAATGTCTTCGCCTCCGCTCCTCGGCTGACAAAAACACTCCCTACGAGGGCGAACAGCAGTAACTGCCACTTTGCGATTTTGGGCATTGGCCTTGTTCCTTGTAATAGCGAGACTGCATTCCCGCACTCTGACAAGTCTATGTTCCTAGGAAACGGCAACCGATTCCACTGTACCCGCGGACAGTTTTGGGACAGCGTACCACGCTCCTCCCTGCGACCGCGCCATGATCTTTCGATCACTGCGCTGGCTGGACGCTGGCTAACCAACGACGCAAACATGCTAGGGTTAATGATGCGTCTGAAGCGTCCAGGGTACACGCCTACATCCGGGCGCCCGGCCGGAACGGACGCGAGACGGACGGACTTGAAGACGGACTGGCAAGCTCACACGAGTTGACCGAGGAGCCTATTGTTATGAAGCCGTTGGTGTCGATTCTGATCCCCGCATATAACGCCGAAGAGTGGATCACCCACACACTCCAGTCGGCGACTGCCCAAACCTGGCAACGCAAGGAGATCATCGTCGTGGATGACGGGTCCACGGATCGAACGGCGGAACTAGCGCGACGATTTGCCTCAAGAGAGGTCGCCGTCATATCCACAGAGAACCAGGGCCTTTCGAGTGCGGTAAACCATGCCTATAAGTTCTGCCAGGGTGACTATATCCAAGAACTGGACGCGGATGATCTTCTGGCACCGGATAAGATTGAGAGACAGCTTGCAGCACTCCGGGAAGGCGACAGCACCCGAGTGCTTCTTTCGTGTCCGTGGGCCTACTTCTATTATCGGGCCAGCAAGGCACGCTTCATACCCGACGCCCTTTGGCAGGATCTTTCACCGGCCGAGTGGCTCCTGAGGAAGATGGGCAAAAACCTTCACATGCAAAACGCGACCTGGCTGGTGAGCCGGGAACTGGCGGAGGCGGCAGGGCCCTGGGACGCAAGTCTTAACTATGACCAGGATGGCGAATATTTTGCCCGCGTGCTCAAGGCGTCCGAAGGCACCCGTTTCGTACGCGAAGCCAAGATTTTCTACCGAGTTTCCGGCCCCAATCGTATCAGCTATATTGGAAACTCCGACAAGAAGAAAGATTCGCTCGCGCGTTCAATGAAACTGCAGATGCAGTATCTTCGATCTCTTGAAGAAAGTGAGCGGGTTCGAAAAGCATGTTTGACCTACATGCAAAACTGGTATCAGAACTTTTATCCTGACCGGCCAGACCTTGGAGCCGAGTTGCAAGGGTTGGCCGCCCAATTTCACGGGCACCTGGAAGTGCCTAGCCTGCGCTGGAAGTATGCCTGGATGCAACCGCTCCTCGGTTATAGAGCTGCGAAACAAGTGCAAGCGACGCTTCCGGAGCTGAAGGTCGGGTTAATCCGGCGTTGGGACAAGGCCTTGTTGAAGTTCGAAGGTCGCAAGGCGTCGTCAGCCACACCGCGAGCCATGAGTGTCGCCGAAGAGGAATAGAACAGGAGAGTTCAAGCATGGCAGGTCCGAGCGAACAGATAGATAAGATCAAGGCCATCTGGGAAGAACACTTGGAGATCGCCAAGACTCTTCCCACGCTTGCCGCAGCCGTATCCAGTGCCGTTGACCTTATCTATAATTCCGTGGCTTCCGGCGGCCAGTTGCTCATCGCGGGGAACGGAGGATCGGCGGCCGATGCGCAGCACATCGCCGCGGAACTCACGGGCCGTTTCCTGCGCGAGCGGCGCCCCATACGGGCCATGGCCCTCCACGCAAACACGTCTGCCCTCACGGCAATTGGGAATGATTATGGATACGAACACGTATTCGCTCGCGAACTCACTGCCCATGCCCGCCCGGGAGACGTGCTACTGGCGATCACCACCAGCGGCAACAGCGCGAACGTTCTGCGCGCGATTGAGGCGGCTCGCCAGTGTAAGGTTACCGTCATCGGACTGACAGGTGAATCCGGCGGCGCAATGCGAGCGGCGTGCGATCTTTGCTTGCGCGTTCCTTCCAAGTCGACGCCGCGAATTCAGGAGATGCACATCACGATCGGCCACACAATCTGTGAGCTTCTGGAAGAGAGGCTGGCAGGGGCATGAAACAACATTCTCAAATCCATGAAGATAAGATCAGCCGCCAAAGTCCTGATGGGGTGCCAGATCCGACGATGTCCGACACGACCCCAAAGATCGCAGTTGCCTTACTGGATGGTGGCGGTGACAAGCCCTACACGTTTGGCCTGGCGACGGAACTCATCTCCCAGGGAGCGACGTTAGACCTGATTGGAAACGATGCGCTCGATCTTCCGGAATTCCGCAACCAGCGCGGCGTAAAGTTTTTCAACCTGAGGGGCGATCAACGGACTGATGCCAGCTTCCTACGTAAGGTGTTCCGGGTTTCAATGTACTACATCCGACTGATTCGCTACGCCGCCACAGCGAAGCCCACACTATTTCACATCTTATGGAACAACAAGTTTGAAAGCTTGGATAGAACCTTTCTAATGCTGTACTACAGGCTCTTGGGGAAGAGAGTTGTCCTGACAGCCCACAATGTCAACGCAGCCAGGCGGGACTCTCAAGATACGTTCCTTAATCGACTTACGCTGCGAATCCAATATCGGCTCGCCAACCATATCTTTGTTCACACCGAGAAGATGAAGCTCGAACTGGCCAAAGCGTTCGGAGTGCAAGGAACGCCGATCACGGTCATCCCATTCGGCATTAACAATGCTGTTCCCAACACAGACATCACTCCCGTTGAGGCAAGGAAGCGACTGGGCATCCAGGATGACAAGAAAGTCATTTTGTTTTTCGGGAGAATCGCGCCCTACAAGGGGATCGAATTCCTGATCACGGCATTTCAGCAGGTCTTGGCGCGGCACGACGACTACCGGTTGGTTATCGCCGGCCGGCCGGAGAAGTACTGCGAGACCTACTGGAGCTCAATCCAGGAGCAGATTCGCGAGAACGTCCAGAGGGGGCGAATACTGCTTAGGGCGGAGTTCATTCCAGATGAGGAGACGGAGCTCTATTTCAAAGCAGCAGACGCTCTCGTCTTACCTTACAAAGACATTTTCCAGAGCGGGGTCTTATTTCTGGGGTACAGTTTTGGCCTTCCCGTGATCGCAGCCGATGTGGGATCTCTGAAGGACGAGATCGTCGAGGGCAAGACGGGGTTTGCGTTCCAGCGCGAGGATCCAACAGACTTAGCGAAGGCACTCGAGCGGTACTTCGCTAGTGATCTATTCGCGAATCTGGCCAGCCGACGCCAGGAGATCAGTGAGTATGCCCGGGAGCGCCATTCCTGGGAACTGGTCGGCCAGATGACCATGGACGTGTATGCAGGCTTGCTTCGGGTGCCGTCGCCCCGGCAACTGTCGTATCGTGAGGCGCCGGAGTCTTCCGTGGATATGAAGTCCCCGTCGCGAACCCGTCAGTGCCAATCCTAGCACTCGGTTTCTCAACATAATTGAGGCGCATGAGTCGGACGCGGTACGGAATGGACTGAGCTGAGTGGGAGATAGTAATGACTGAGCGCCCTCTGCGAATCGGTTTTCTAACTCCTGAGTATCCGACGGAAGCATTCACCGGCGGAATCGGTTCCTATGTACGCCAAATGGCGCACGCCCTGGCTGAGTTGGGGCATTCTTCCTTTGTGCTGCTTTGTGGTTCCTCAGAGGAAGGTCTTACCTGGGATGGGCCTGTCCCCATATACCGAATAAAGGCTGCAGGGTTGGCACCTCGACTCCCATGGCCTCTGGGAAGGGGCCCGAGCCTCCTGTTCGCGCGCGCGTTGGCCAGAGTAGCAAGCGAACTCGATCTGGATTTGTTGGAGGCTCCTGAATGGGGTGGGTTGACGGCTTTCTTGAATCTTATAAAACCCCAAAAACTCCGCGTGGTCGTAAGGCTTCATACTTGTTCTGCGATCATCCGTAATGTCAACAAATCGCATCCAGCATCGATGAGGGAGCGTCTCGACTGCCGTGAGAGAGATTGGGCGGAGAAGCGGTCCATCTTGACCGCCGATGCCGTAACCGCGGTATCCAAGGCCATCGGGGAAGAAACAAAGAAGGCGCTACGGCTGCCCAGAGCTGACTTCGAGGTGGTTCCCAATTCGGTGAACGATTCCGCCTTCACTCCGGCAGGGAACAGGGAGGAAGCAGGTAATCCGGTAGTACTGTTCATCGGCCGGCTTGAATGGCGCAAGGGCCCTGATTTGCTGATCCGCGCAATGCAGGCGGTTTTGAAAGGACATCCGGATCTGCTCGTTCAGTTGGCAGGAATGGACACTCGTACCGGGCCGGGAAATACGTCGATGAAGTCTCATTTAGATAGCTTGTTGCCTGATCACGCGCGATCACACGTGAATTTCTGCGGCCACCTCGCGCCTCCACAGCTTGAGGAAGTTCTGCGACGAGCAACCGTCTGCGTATTCCCGTCGCGTTACGAGGGTTTGCCGATGGTCTGCCTGGAAGCCATGGCTCATGGGAAGGCTATTGTCACGACGGATCTGCCCGGATTTTGTGAACTGATCTCCGACGGCGAAAACGGAATGATCGTGAGAGAAGAAGATCCGGACTCCTTGGCGTCCGCCCTGGAGAAATTGCTCTCCGATGACAAGTTACGGCGGAGGCTTGGCAGCGCGGCTCGGGAGACTGCACGGTCGCAGTTCCACGGAGCGGTGGTAGCCAAATCCATGCTTCAAGTCTATCGCGCCGCAATGACGGGCGCCGAATTGCACGGGCGCAATGGTTCCGACACGCACCAAGGTTCACGATGAGCCCCAATGTTGCCAATAAAGCCGTCAGGAACTTCTTGTTTAGCGGTGGCCGACTGGCAATCAGCATGTGTGCAACACTTTGCACATCGGCGATTATCGCCCGCCGGCTGGGCCCCGCCAATATGGGAGTCTACGGTTATGCGATGTGGATCGTCGGGACTCTGGGCATTTTGGCGAATATCGGACTTCCGGGCGCTCTCACAAAATACGTCGCAGAGTACATTGGAAGTGGCGACACCGCTACAGCAGTGCGGGTCGGCAAACGACTCCTCCTTACGCAACTTGCCGTAGCCGCAGGCGTGTCGGGCTTGACAGCGTGCTTCATGCTTGTCAGAAGTCCGTATCGCAACATTATCGGTCTTGCCGCGGTCATGCTTTTCGCTCAGGCGCTCCAACAAAGTTTGACCTCCGCATTGGCTGGCATTCAGAGATTCGACCGGCTTGCCCTGATTAGTCTATATGTGGCCCTGGCTTCCGTGGTCTCAGTAGGTGTGGCTGCGTTGTTGCACGCCGGAGTCATGGGAATGCTATGGGCTACTCTTACGGGCTTGGCGGTTTCGATAGGGTTGTATTACCGCGACATCAATAAATTTCTTTTTAAGCTACCACCCAATCCCTCGCATTCTCTGCCCGTGACGCCAGATCCCTTCCGGCGTATCCGCAAGTTTTCGCTTACGGTCTCTTATATCCTGCTGGTGGACGCGATTGTGTGGCAAAGATCGGAGGTCCTGTTTCTCAAGGGATATTCGACCGTTGCCCAAATTGCCTTTTACACGCTCGCATATTCAATCGCATCGAAGCTGGCTGACATTGCGGGCACTTTTTCCACTACCCTGATGCCCTTGTATTCCGAAAGCTATGGCCGCAACGGCCTGAGGGACATCGGCGTGGTGTTCATCAACGCATTGAAGTACCTGCAAATGCTGATGGTACCCCTCTGCTTGCTGGGGGTCGCGGTTGCCAGGCCCGTGGCCCAATTGATCTATGGGCCCCAGTTTCTCGCCGTGGCGCTGCCTTTGCAGATCTTGCTCATCGCTCTATCTGTGACGACCATCGGCGTGGTCATCTCGCCCTTGCTCTACGGAATAGATAAGCAGAGTTTTATCGGGAAATATGGGACGGCGGTGGCTGTGCTAAATATCGCACTCGATCTGATCCTGATTCCGAAATACGCCGCGATTGGGGCCGCAACGGCCAACTCTGCGGCTCAAATCGCCGGAGTTCTCGGCGGTGCCATTTATGCCGTTCGCTGCACTGGGGTGACATTTCCGTGGAGAACCACTGCGGCGATCTATTCGGCGGCGGCCATCGCCGTGGCCCCGGTGGCGTACCTTGCGAGCCACACGCATTCGCGTTCGGGAGTCGCTGCGCTGATTGGGTCTGTGGCCGCCGCAGCGGTCATCTACTTGGGTGTATTGGTGGCTGTCAGAGAGCTTGGGATACAAGATATTGATATCTTGAAAAGAGCCATTTTGAAAAAGGGATCCCCTGCTGGGACCTTGGAGGCTGTAGACCCGGCTTGATGGCCAATCACCCGGCTGGTGAAAGTTCCCCATCTTTCACATTAGACAATATCCGGCCTGTTTCTCGCTTGCGGGGCCTTCATTTGGCGCGACACAGGACCATCAGTGGGCGGAACATGAGGAGAGGCATCACAGGAAATCGGTATCCCACACGGCAACTTGATTCCCGGCAATCCGATAGCGTATGGGTATGACCCGGTGCCGTCAGCAATTGCCGCCTCCCTCCTTTGGCTACCGCCGCAATTCGATCACCTGCTTGCGAGGGTCGCCCAGAATTCTCAACCCGTATGACAAAGAACAGTCCAGTGCCAAGAAATGACATCCACGATGTTTCTCGCTTCTGTTGCTATCAACTTGATCCGACGCAGGACCCGCGGTGGGCCAAGTTCGTGGAGGGACACCCTAAGGCCTCCGTGTTCCATACGGTGGGCTGGCTTCAGGCACTTCGACGCACGTATGGATATGAGCCGGTGGTCTTCACGACATCGCCGCCGACCAGCGAGTTGAAGAACGGGCTAGTGTTCTGTCGCATTAAGAGCTGGCTTACGGGGCGTCGCCTTGTATCCCTGCCCTTTTCGGATCATTGCGAACCTCTTTGCGACTCGACCGCCGACTTGCACTTTCTGATGAGCTATTTGCAGACGGCCCTGGAACCTGAGGGATGGAAATATCTGGAGTTTCGTCCTGTCGACAGGAATATGGGCCAAGCAGGTGACGGAACCGGCTGTCTACCAGCTGCAACGTACTATCTGCATACGCTTGATCTGCGTCCAGACTTAGGCGAGTTGTTCCAGAGTCTGGACAAGGACTCTGTTCAGCGCCGGGTTCAGCGGGCTCAGCAGGCCGACTTGGTTGAAAAATGCGGAACTTCTGACGACCTGCTGACGCAGTTCTACCGTCTGTTTGTGATTACACGAAGCCGACACCACATCCCTCCCCCACCGTACGCCTGGTTTCGGAACCTGATGCACCGCCAGGGCGAAGCGCCTGAGATCCGATTGGCGTACCAAAGTGAAACCCCGATTGCCGCCATTCTCACTTTGAAGTTCCGGGACATCGTCTACTATAAGTATGGATGCTCGGATACGCGATTCAATAGGTTTGGGGCAATGCCGTGGCTCTTATGGAACGCCATTGCGGCCGCGAAATCGAAGGGAGCTAATATATTTGACCTGGGACGAACGGAGGAGAACAACGCGGGACTCCTGGCCTTCAAGAATCACTGGGTGCCCCATCCGAAGCAATTAGTCTATTGGAGATTCCCCAGGAGTTCTGACTCTTTTAACCTGGCGACTAGTTGGAAGATGCAGCTGGCGAAACGCGCGTTCTCATACATGCCGGGCGGATTATTGACCGTCAGCGGGAAATTGCTTTACCGCCACATTGGGTAGCAACCAGATTGTGCAGGGTCGGACATGGCGTCGAAGCTCGACCGAGACTTTCAGAGGCAAGCGGATTGAACAGCCCCGATAGATTGGGCTTGCAGTCTCAAGAGAAGGAATGACGCGGCTTCAACGTATCGCACAATCGTGAAGCCGGTACTGCTTCGGGGCTGCGTTCGAGAAGGCAGAAACGCGAGGCTGATCCACACCGTGATTCAAGTTCTTTCAGACTATTATCGCATTCCGGAAGGCGTGCTCGGCGGCATCGTAACCGCAGATTTGACCGGCGACGCCGGTTTTTTTCGTTTCGGGCCCAAGCTGACATGTTACGGGCAATGCACATCGGGTACCTCGACACAGATCGCGAAGGCCGGGCTCCACGATGCTTCCGCGAACGTGCGCTTCGATGAACGGGGGGTTCATCTACCGTTTGATCCTACCCAGGTAATTGAAAACCTCCGTTGCGAGAAGTATATGGACGGCTTAGTGCCGAAGCGAGAGCGACTCGTAACTCGGGAGTGGATGCTCACGGCGTACTATTTCATCAGAGCTCTGCTACCCGCTTCGGTTCGTCAGCTCCTCCAGAAGACTTATTTGAGCGATTGGCACAGCCGGCCCTTCCCGACGTGGCCCGTGGATTTCAGCGTGGACACGCTGCACGAAGACTTCTTGCGGCTTTCGATGTGCGCCGCTGGCGTGCAGCGGATGCCATTCATCTGGTTTTGGCCTGACGGTGCGCCCAATTGCCTCATCATGACGCACGATGTGGAGACCCGGGCGGGGCGAGACTTTACCCCGCAATTGATGGACCTCGATGAGGCCTACGGGATCAAGGCTTCCTTTCAAGTTATTCCGGAGAAGCGCTATGAGGTTCCCGACGAGTATGTCCAGAGCATCCGGAAGCGCGGCTTTGAGTTCAACATTCATGATTTGAATCATGACGGGCATTTATACCGGAAGCGAGAGGAATTCCTGCGTCGTGCAAGAAAGATCAACGAGTATGGACGTCGATATCAGGCGCGGGGTTTTCGTGCCGGCGCGATGTATCGCAAGCTCGATTGGTATGACGCGTACGATTTGTCCTATGATATGTCCCTGACGAACGTCGCACATTTGGAGCCGAAACGCGGTGGCTGTTGCACCGTCTTCCCGTTTTTTATCGGCAAGATCCTGGAGCTTCCTTTGACAACCAGCCAGGATTACTCCGTCTTCCATATCTTGAACGATTATTCGATCGATCTCTGGAAGACCCAACTCGATCTGATCCGGCACAGACATGGCCTGATGAGTTTCATCGCGCATCCCGATTATTTGATCGCACATCGAGCGCAGAAAGTATATGAGTCGCTGCTTGATTATCTTCGGCAGATGATCACGCGCGAGAACATCTGGGCGGCATTGCCCGGAGAAGTCGATCGATGGTGGAGAGCCCGCAGCGAAATGAGGATCGTGCAAAAGAATGGTGGCTGGGAGATCGAAGGCCCAGAAGCCGAAAGGGCGCAGATTGCCTTTGCCGTTGTTGAAGGCGACCGACTCGTCTACGACATTGCATCCGCCCGTGATCGAGAAGGACCACGCCCTTAACCTCCGATGAATGTCCCGAACCAGAGCCCCCAAACAGGCCAAGTCCCGGCCTCTTACACGCTCGCGTCGAATCTTGTGCTGATCGGCCTTTTGTTGGCGTGTGTGCTGCCAGGCGCGCTGGCGTGGAAGTACATGGGACTTGTGTTCAAGCTCACGATCAAGAAAGACACCCGTTCACAATTTCCACTGCTTCCGCTTGGATGTTCGCTCCTGATCTTCGAGCGCAAGAGGCCTCTTCTTGCTGAGGTTCCTGGAGCTGGCTTTTGGGCGCCACTCCGCTCACTCACGGCCCGACCCTCCTGAGGGCGGCTCTCATCAATTTGTGTCAGCTCAGCGTGACGAACCCAGTCTGTCAACTTGCATTCCCACTCATCTTTGTTTGGCTGGGTGCGTTTGCCCCATTATTTGGAACTCGTGTATTTCGGACTGCCTTTTTCCCGCCCGTCTCTCCTCCGTTCATGACTCCGCTCCCAGACTCGTCCGCTCAAAAACAACTTCCCTCTTTCAGGCAGGCAGTTCTAGAATGGAATAAGTACCTTTTGAGCTCGTGGGGATTCCGGATCATGGCCCAGCATTCGTGTTTGAGTTGCCGGGGGTCTGGCGATCCGCGTGGATGAAGAGTGAAGCTGGATCCGCTCCACGATAGCCCTTGTGCTTACGGCTGCCTTGGCAAACCACATCTTATTCAAGGGCTCATGGAACAGGTGGATGCTGTGCATCGCCGCAGTTCCGACGCCCCTGCCGCGCCGAGAATCGCGCCGCGCGATGTCGGGAACGCACGACTCCTCTCGCCCTGCCGGCGAACTGACGACAACGATATGACGTTTCACGAAACCAAGATACCGGGGGTGCTCGAGATTCATCTCGAACGAAGATTCGACGAGCGCGGTTTCTTTGCGCGTGCCTGGTGCCAGAAGGAGTTGGAAGCCCACGGACTCAACCCGAGGCTCGTACAATGTAGCATTTCCTTCAACCCTCGAAAGGGAACTCTCCGCGGCATGCATTATCAAGCGGCACCCTATGCAGAGGCGAAGATGATCCGCTGCACGAAGGGTACGATCCACGATGTGGTGGTGGACTTGCGCTTGGAGTCACCGACCTTCAAGGAATGGATTGCCGTCGTGCTGACGGCCGAAAAGCATAACATGGTGTATGTGCCAGAAGGATGCGGGCATGGCTTTCTGACTTTGGAAGACAACGCTGAAGTGTTTTATCAGATGTCCGAGTTTTACCATGCGGAATCGGCTCGGGGAGTCCGGTGGGATGATCCGGCCTTTCAGATTGCCTGGCCCGACAAGGTGAACGTGATTTCCGAACGGGACCGCACCTACCCGAACTTCCAACCGTGAGATGGACCTTCTAAAACAGTTCGATCAGAACAATCCCGCCAAGGTCGGCGAAGACCTGCACCGCTTTGCCCATGACCTTTACCCCATCTGCCGAAGCATTACCGGAGACGGGATTCGGACGACGCTCGCCCACATAAAGGAACGCATCCGCTTAGAAACTTTCGAGGTACCGACAGGAACCCGGGTGTTTGACTGGAGCGTGCCCAAAGAGTGGAACATTCGAGATGCTTACATCAAGGCGCCTGGCGGGAAACGGGTCGTGGACTTTCAGAAGTGCAATCTTCACGTTGTAAACTACAGCACGCCGGTACGCGGCATGATGTCCTGGAGCGAACTCAAGCCGCACCTGTTTACGATTCCAACGAAGCCTGACTGGATACCTTATCGAACTTCTTACTACCAGGAAGACTGGGGATTTTGCCTCTCGCACAACCAGATGCTCGCAATGGAAGACGTCAAATACGAAGTATGTATCGATTCCACCCTGAAAGACGGGAGCCTCACGTACGGCGAATGCTATTTGCCCGGGCGCTCGGCCGAGGAGGTTCTGATCTCATGTCACGCGTGCCATCCGTCGCTCGCGAATGACAATCTGTCCGGGCTGGCTGTGGCGACGTTTCTGGCAGAGTCTCTTGCCGGGCGAGATCTCCGTTATTCCTATCGATTTGTGTTTATTCCAGGCACCATCGGCGCCATCACGTGGCTGGCACAAAATCAGGAGGCGGCAGGACGCATTCGCCATGGTTTGGTACTGACCTGCGTCGGAGACAAGGGACGATTCCATTACAAGAAGAGCCGACGCGGGGATGCCGAGATTGATCGCGCGGCCGCGCATGTTCTCAAACACTACAGCGAATCGCCGGAGATACTGGACTTCTCTCCTTACGGATACGACGAACGCCAATACTGCTCCCCGGGTTTTAATCTGGCGGTCGGATGCTTGATGCGCAGTGTGTGGGGAAGCTTTCCCGAGTACCACACTTCAGCAGACAATCTCGATTTCATACAGCCCCTGGAACTTGCGGGATCGCTTCGAGTCTGTTGCGCCGTCATCGATGTCCTCGAAGGCAACCGGCACTACCGCAACCTGAGCCCTTTCTGCGAGCCTCAACTCGGACGGCGGAATCTTTACCGCTCCGCGGGCGGCGATGTGATCGGTGCGGAAATTAACGCGCGCCTATGGGTTCTCAATCTTTCCGACGGCGAAAACTCTCTCCTGGACATCGCAGAGCGTTCCGGTCTTCCATTCGCATCGATCCATGACGCGGCGGAACTCTTGGTCCAGAATGATCTGTTGTCGGTCGTTCAGGACAGAGACCAGCAAGGAACGGCTCGGCGAGATTGATCGCCTGAGAACCATCCGCGACTTTACATCACGCGTTCTTCCTGCGGCACTCATGAGATCCATGCTGCCTCACAAAGGATTGGCACGAGGATCCTTGTGGGCTGGTGACCAGGAATCTCTCCCTGGTGATTGGCCGGACCTCTTCCCCAGTGGTCGGGCAACTGGAGCTCTGCGCCGCCTATTGGGCCGCCGGACCTACGCGGCGAGGGCTGCCAGGTAGCTATGGTATGGACCCAAAGCAAGTGGTAAGTCATCACCATGAGGTGGGCAAATAGTGGAAATACTTTTCCCATAGTTAGCGGAGAATCATCTCGATCGCCATCGAATCTTGCATGTTGCTCGGGTCCATTATTTATTCTAAGTTCATATATTTCAGTAAGTTAGACATGTTTTTGCGAAGCTGAATTGTCCTTCATTTGAGCCGGATTTGGCAGACGAATTGCTATCTCACTTCTAAGAAGTTTAGACTTCGTGAGGTTTACGGCGGTAGCTTATCTGCAGGGACTTGGTGCAGAAAATATTGGACTTAGGTAACCGCAGGCTCCATCTTAAGTTAGTGGCTGTTGCGTGAAGACTGGTATCGAGAGAGCGTAGGAGCACATGGCTACGGTGCCGCATACGGTCGACGTACAGCAACAATCCCCAACCAAATGGTGTCGTTTCTGTGGCGCGGGATTGCAACGGACCTTTGTCGATTTGGGGGCCTCTCCTCTGTGCGAGACCTATCCGTCGGCCGCCGACCTTAACCGGGGGGAGGTCTACTTTCCGCTCCACGTCTATGTCTGTGACCAGTGCTTCCTCGTGCAGCTGGAAGAATACGCAAGCGCGGACAACATCTTCAGTGACTATGCCTACTTCTCTTCCTACTCCGATTCGTGGCTGAAACACGCCGAGAACTACTGCGACAGCATGACGAAACGGTTTGGCCTGAGCGAGAAGAGTTTCGTGATTGAGGTAGCTAGTAACGACGGCTATCTGCTCCAGTACTTCGTGCGCCGCGACGTACCGGTCTTGGGCATTGAACCGGCCGCGAATGTGGCCAAAGTCGCCGTAAAAAAGGGAGTTGCCACGCTGGTGCGATTTCTCGGCGTGCCGATTGCGAAGGAGTTGGCGGCCGAGGGCCGGTGCGCCGACTTGGTGCTCGGAAATAACGTGCTGGCGCAGGTTCCGGACCTGAACGATTTCGTCGAGGGGCTCCGGATCTTGCTGAAGCCCGAGGGAGTCCTGACGCTGGAGTTCCCCCACTTGCTGCGGCTAATCGAAGGCAATGAGTTCGACACGATCTACCACGAGCACTTCTCCTATTTTTCGCTGCTCACGACCGTGCGTATCCTTCGGGCCCATGGTCTGAAAGTGTTTGACGTGGAAGAGTTGGCGACACACGGAGGCTCGCTCCGCGTCTACGCCTGCAAGGCGGAGGCCCAAACGCACAGCCTCAAGCCGAGCGTCGCAGCGTTGATCGCGGAGGAAGAAGAGGCCGGACAGTCCTCCCTGGAGGGCTATCAGAACTTTGGCTTACAGGTAAAGCAGACCAAATGGGCGCTGGTCGAATTTCTCCTGGCAGCAGCAAGGCAGGGGAAGACAGTAGCGGGATACGGAGCACCCGGCAAGAGCGCGACGCTTCTGAATTACTGCGGGATCGGGAAGGATCTGATCGAATACACGGTCGATCGTAATCCCTACAAGCAAGGTCGATTTCTGCCTGGTAGCCACATCCCGATCTATCACCCGGACCGGATTCGCGAGACGAAGCCGGATTACGTGGTCATTCTTCCTTGGAACCTCAAAGACGAAATTATCGAGCAGTTGCAGTTCATCCGAGACTGGGGCGGCCGCTTCGTCGTGCCGATTCCAGAAGTCGCCATCTATTGACCCGAACAGCAGAGAGGTGATTCATGAAAGTCGTTCTGTTTTGTGGTGGCGCTGGCATGCGGCTCAGAGGTTACGCCGACGATTTACCGAAGCCGATGGTGGCGATCGGAAATCGGCCGATCCTCTGGCACATCATGAAGTACTATGCCCACTTCGGACACAAGGACTTCATCCTCTGTCTCGGATACAAGGGCAACAGCATCAAGGATTATTTCCTCCACTACGATGAATCCGTCTCCAACGACTTCGTTTGGTCAAAGGGAGGGAAAAGTGTCCAGTTTCTGAATCGCGATATCGACGACTGGACGATCACCTTTGTGGAGACCGGTGACAACGCCAATATCGGTGAACGCCTCAAGGCGGTGGAGCCTTACCTCAAGGATGAGGAAGTGTTCCTGGCGAACTATGGTGATGGACTGAGTGACGTTCCTCTCCCCCCGATGCTGGAATCATTCCAGCAGAGTAACGCGATTGCGTCCCTGCTATTGGTGCAGCCCACGGCGAGTTTCGATATCGTGCACGCCAACGCAGAGGGAACAGTCACGGATGTTCGCGCCCTATCCCGAAGCGACATTTGGATCAACGGCGGCTTCCTGCAGATGCGCAGGGAGATATTCGAATACATCCAGCCTGGCGAGGAACTGGTGAGGGAGCCGTTTCAGCGGCTTATAGAGAAGCGGGCCTTGCTGGCGTACAAATACACGGGATTCTGGCAGTGCATGGACACCTTTAAGGACAAGCAGCGCCTCGACGAACTCAACCAGGGTGTGGCGCCGTGGAAAGTCTGGGGTCAAGGCGCGAATCCCGCCTCCAACGACCCGCAGGTGATAACGGTTCGCGCATGATGCACCTGAACCTGGCCGGAGGGACTGCCGGAGAGCTGACCATCCTGTGCCTCGGTTCTCATGCTGACGATATCGAAATCGGCTGTGGCGGCACGATCCTCCGCTTGGCCGAACAATATCCACACTGCAAGCTGCACTGGGTTGTGTTCAGCGCCGTCGGGGTCCGAAAGTCCGAAGCGCAGCGGGCCGCGGAACTCTTCGCAGGTCGCAGCCAGCTACAAGGACCCATCCTGCAATCATTTCAAGATGGATTCATGCCATTCGTGGGCGCCGAAATCAAGAAGGTGTTTGAGGAACTGAAAACGGTCTCTCCAGATCTCATTTTCACCCACAACCGCCGGGATGCGCACCAAGACCATCGCCTCATAGGAGAGCTGACCTGGAATACGTTCCGCGACCACTGGATTCTCGAGTACGAGATACCGAAATACGACGGCGACATGGGACAGCCAAACGTATTCATCCCACTCGAAACTGGGCATTATCAAGCAAAGACACGCTACATCATGGATGCCTTCCAATCCCAGCATGCTAAGCGATGGTTTCGGGAGGACACATTGCTGTCGCTCATGCGCCTGCGCGGAATGGAGTGCAATGCTCCCAGCGGGTACGCCGAGGCGTTCTACAGCAGCAAGTTGGTCCTGCGAGTTGGGACAACAGGAGACACCGTATCCTCGGAAGGTAACAACCCCCATGCATCTCCGCGGTGATTCGGAGATGGATGATGCAACACGATGGCAGGGGCCGTACGCGGGATCAATATTCGCACACTACCCCTCGCCAAGAACGCATAGGGAACAGATGCCTCGCGTTATCGACAACACGAAAGAGCATTGCACAACCCCGCCACGTTACTGCTTCCAGGTGGCACAAAGCGGGTTGCGCAACGGCTTCCAGAAGCACGGGAGATTCGCCTAAATGAAAGTTCTATTGACTGGGCATAAAGGCTACATCGGCTCTGTTGCAATTCCAATGTTGCTGTCGGCAGGCCATGAAGTGACCGGCTTGGATGCGGACTTGTTTGCCGGCTGCGAGTTCGGACAGCTCGCTCAGGAGATTCCCGAAATCCGCAAAGACCTTCGTGACATCACGAAGGCTGATCTCGATGGTTTCGATGCGGTGCTGCATCTTGCGGCACTCTCCAATGATCCGCTTGGCGATCTCAATCCAGGTGTGACATACGACATCAATCATGCGGCCTCCGTCCGGCTTGCAAAGGCCGCGAAGGCGGCGGGGGCGCGACGGTTTATATTCTCCTCGTCATGCAGTACGTATGGCGCCGCCGGGGATATTTTTCACAATGAGACTTCGGCGCTTAATCCGGTTACGCCCTACGCTGAATCGAAGGTGATGGTCGAGCGAGACCTGGCGCTGCTCGCGGATAAACACTTCAGCCCCACGTTCATGAGAAATGCCACCGCGTACGGCGCTTCCCCGCGCCTGCGTCTGGATATCGTGCTGAACGATTTGGTGGCTCGTGCATTCACCACCGGCCAGGTCTATATCATGAGCGACGGAAGTCCATGGCGGCCGATCGTACATATCGAAGATATCATTCGGGCCGCGATGTGCGTGCTAGAGGCGCCGATTGACGTAATTCACAACGAGACCTTCAACGTCGGGCAAACCGAAGAGAATTACCGTATTCGAGAGATCGCTGAGGTCGTCCAGCGCACCGTTCCAGGGTGCCGCATTGAGTATGCCCCAGGCGGGGGACCCGACACGAGATGCTACCGCGTTGACTGCGATAAGATCCGACGAGTGCTGCCTGGTTTCCGACCCCAATGGAACGTCCAGAAAGGCGCTCAGCAGCTCTATGACGCATATCGATCAGCTGGCTTGACCTTCGAAGACATCAAGAATGGCCGGTACGCGCGCATCGCGCACATCCGACGGCTGATGAAGGAACGGCAGATGGACGAAAATCTGCGTTGGCTCGTACCGGGACGTTCCGATCACGGTGGACGTGCCGCCGTTGTCGCGTAGTCGGGGTCGAAGGGCACTTGGTCGGCACGCCGCACCCGCAAGCCGTCTTGGGCGAACGTCTTTCAGAGCGACAAGAGCTCTGCTACCACATGAGATCACGATGAAGGATCTGAAACAGCGAACGATACGCGGCGGTATCGCCAAGGTCTCCGCTCAGGCGACCACTTTTCTCCTCCGCGTGGGCTCGCTGATGGTGCTCGCGCGACTCCTGGATCCGAAGGATTTCGGATTGGTGGGGATGGTTACCGCCGCGATCGGAATGCTAAATCTATTTCGAGATTTCGGGCTCTCGACAGCTGCCGTTCAGCGCTCCGCCGTCACCGACGAGCAAATTTCAACATTGTTTTGGATTAACATGCTAGTTGGTGTGATGCTTGCTCTGGTATCCGTTGCCATTGCCCCTCTGCTTGCAGCATTCTATCATCAGCCTTCTCTTGTCTGGGTCACCAGCATTCTCGCGGCTGGATTCGTGTTTAACGCAGCCGGCGTGCAGCACTCGACTCTTCTCCAACGGGAAATGCGTTTTACAACTCTGTCGTTAATCGACATTGTCAGTCAGGTCGTAAGCACGGCCGTCGGAATTGGCATGGCCCTGAAGGGATATGGATATTGGGCACTGGTGGCGATGGCACTTCTTGCTCCGCTGACCGGCACAATCTGCCTGTGGCTTAGCACATCGTGGATTCCGGGGAAGCCTCGCGGGCGAGTCGGCATTCGCTCGATGCTATCCTTCGGGGGAATGGTCACATTGGATGGCCTTGTTATGTACGTTGCGTACAACCTCGAAAAGGTATTGCTCGGCCGGTATTGGGGGGCCGCGGCCATCGGGATATATGGCCGCGCCTACCAGCTCAGCAATATTCCGACGGATAATCTGAATTCGTCCGTTGGCGGCGTAGCGTTTTCGGCGCTGTCTCGGCTTCAAGATGAACCGCATCGCTTCAAGAGGTTCTTCCTCAAGAGCTACTCTCTGGTCTTGGCACTAACCCTTCCCATCACGATCGTTTGTGCCCTTTTCGCCGGCGATGCCGTAACGGTCTTATTGGGACCCAAGTGGAAAGAAGCGGTCCCGATTTTCCGCCTGCTGGCTCCGACCATTCTGTGCTTCGCGATGATCAATCCTTTTTCCTGGCTGCTTTTCTCTCTCGGGCTCGTCACGCGCAGTTTGAAAATCGCGCTGGTTATTGCTCCGCTTGTGATTTCCGGATATCTGATCGGATTACCCTATGGACCGAAGGGCGTCGCCCTCGGCTATTCGGTGGCGATGACGTTATGGATTTTGCCGAACATAGCCTGGTGTATACGTGGCACAGAAATCTCTTTTCGTGACGTCATGCTGACGCTGGTCAGGCCGCTCATGGCAGGCGTCATGGCGACCGTGCTCCCCCTTGCGATGCTACTGTCGTATGGTCGATTGCTTTCTCCCTTGGCGAGACTGTCATTGGGGGTCACAGTCTTCGGCGCCATCTACGTGCTGATACTCCTGTATGTCATGGGCCAAAAGGAGTTCTACATGGACATCGTTCGAGGCTTGAAAGCGCGTCCGTCCGTCGAAGCCAAGGGTCTCGTGGCAGTCTGACTGAAGCGAGAGAATGAACATGCCATCACAGCCCCTGGTTAGCGTCGTCGTTCCCGCGTATAACGAGGCCGTTCATCTCGGTGAGTGTCTTGAGAGCGTGCTCGCGCAGACGCACGTGAACTGGGAATGCATCGTCGTGGATAACTGCAGCATGGATGGCACCGCTGAAATCGCGCGCCAATACGCCGCCAAAGACGCGCGCATTCGCGTTCAGCTGAATGAAGATTTCGTCCGCGCGGTTGCGAATCACAACAGAGCCCTGCGGCAGATTTCGAGTGCGAGCAAGTACTGCAAGATCGTGTTTGCGGACGATTGGATGTTTCCGGAGTGTCTGGAGCGCATGATTTCTGTGGCGGAGGAGCATCCCTCCGTAGGAATCGTGGGCGCCTACGGGCTTCAAGGGCGGCAAGTCATGTGGGTGGGGTTGCCCTATCCGAGCAAGCTCGTTCCGGGCCGAGAAGTATGCCGCAAGCTTTTCCTGGACAATCTGTATGTCTTTGGAACCAGCACGTCCCTTCTATACCGGGCGAGTGTGGTTCGGGCTCGCGATCCTTTTTACAATGAGTCAAATCTTCATTGTGACTCGGAGGTATGTTTAGCTGTCCTTCAGGACTGGGATTTCGGATTTGTAAACCAAGTCCTCACGTTCACGAGGGTGAGGGAAGGGTCACTCCAGGAGTTCTCGACGCAGACGAACACTCTGATAGCAGGCAGACTCCATGACCTGGTAACGTACGGTGCGGCTTTCTTGAGCCCGGAGGAATTCGAGCGCTGCCTGGAGCTCAAGTCGTCCGAATACTATGACTTCCTGGCGGCCAATGTGTTGCGGCATCGCGGCGAGAACTTCTGGGCATATCACAAGCGAAAACTCGATGAATCCGGCGTCGGCTTCCACCGTGCCCGCGTGATCCGGGCGTTTCTTGCAAAAGTCCTCGCGGCTGCGCTGAACCCAAAGAAATCGATCGAGCGGCTCTTCAAGGGTCGGGCTCCCGCCCATGATCCTTGGTTCCTACCCGGCTTCGAAGAACGGAAGAACTCTCCTTAAGTTTTGAGGACAGAGCCGATCATAGGCCGGACGGACGCAAAGCGTACTATCGGGCGATACCATTCTAGTTATCGAAGACTTCTGGAGCGCCACCGCATGTCACAGCAGACTGGGGTTGCAAAGCCAAAGAGGGAGAGCGATGTCCGCGTCTAGCACCCGCCACGGAGTATTGAATCTCAAAGCCGGCGAATGGGTTGAGGTGCGGGACCAAGAGGAAATCCTAGCCACTCTGGACCAACATGGACGCCTGGAGAACCAGCCGTTCATGCCCGAGATGTTGCAGTACTGTGGGAAGCGAATCCGGGTGTCCAAGCGGGCGGATAAAACTTGTCAGTACGTCGTTGGGTGGAGCATTCGCCGCGTGAAAGATTCAGTACACCTCGACGGAGTACGGTGTGATGGAACGGGACACGGCGGATGCGAAGCCAGCTGCCTGATCTTCTGGAAGGAGGCCTGGCTCAAGCGCGCCGAACCACACTTGGTGTCTGCAGCACATTTGCAGCGTCGAGGCGCGGCCTCGGCGCAGGACGGTGGGCCATGCACGACGCAGGACATTCTCGCGGCGAGCCAGACCACAAATCCAGGAGGGGAGCAGATTCATTCGTGCCAAGCGACCGAAGTGTTCAAGTTCAGTTCCCACATGAGCCTGTGGGATCCTCGCCAATACATTCGCGATCTGCGTTCCGGCAACCTGCGACACGATTTCTCGGGCGATTCCCGCAGCGCGCGTGTTCTTGAATTCCTGCTTGGGATCCTCCAGGTGATTCGCGCGTTGGTGATGAGCTTCTTTACGGAATATCGCCACCTCAACTACCCTGCGACCACGGGAACGCTAGAGACAACGTCCATTGAAGTGCTTGATCTTCAACCCGGCGAACTGGTTCAGGTGCGGAGCAGAGCAGAGATTCTTGCGACGCTAGACAAGGAAAGCCGTAACCGGGGCTTGCTGTTCGACGGAGAAATGTATCCGTACTGCGGAGGAATTTATCGCGTACTGCGCCGAGTGCACCACATTGTCGACGACAAGACCGGCAAGATGGTTGACATGCGGAACCCATGCATTGTGCTCGACGGAGTGGTTTGCAGATCCGATTATCATCGCCTCTGCCCGAGGGCAATTTATCCCTACTGGCGCGAAAACTGGCTCCAGCGCGTTTTCGACGAGCGTCAGGTCGCCCGCGCTTCAGTGAGCGAGACTCAAGGAGTATCATCGCTGCCGCACTAGATCGGGTTGCGCCGATACCAGTCGACCGTTTCCTCGATCCCCTCACGCAATACCTTTTGGGGTTTCCAATGAAGGAAGCGTTCCGTAGCATCGACATCCGCAGCTCTTTCCGGTTCCATGGCGCGATCCGGCAAAGCTCCAAAGTCTGCCGTTGCTCCGACGCCAATGATTTCGATTATCTGCTCCACGAGGGCACGGATCGACGTCAGTGATCCCGAACCCAGATCAAGAGTGACCTGTTCTGTGTGGGGCATCAAAGCAGCCCGAATCAATCCTTCGACAACGTCATCTATGAAAATCCAGTCCACCAAACGCAGCCCGCGGCTCAACTGCGGCCTTTTGCCCTGAAGCAGGGAAGTGATGGTGTAGGGAACGAGTTTCTGCACATCTGCTTGACCAGGCCCGTACGTCATGAAGATACGAGCTACCAGAACCGGCAGGCGGAACAATGAATGGAACATGCGCGCATAAGATGTTCCTGACGATTTCGCGGCCGCATATGGCGAGCAAGGAGTGGCATTACCCAATGGCGGCTCTTCTGAAGAGCCAGCCAAGACAACTCTTATGCGACCCAACTCCGCGCAACTCGTTAAGACATTCACGGTGCTGGCCAAGTTCGCTTGAAACAGCGGCACGACTTGACTAAGTTCGCGGGAACCCGTTACACGGCTGGCCAAATGGAAGACCACATCAGGGCGAATCTCCTGGAGGAGCGCACAAGTCCTCTCGTAGCTGGCCAGATCGGCCTGCCACCATTTCATAGGATCGCCGTCCGAGGAGCGGGCAGCACGGCGGGAAACGCCATGAACTTCATGCCCTTCGGCAATGAGCCGCTTGCAAAGGTGCGATCCAATAAAACCACGGGCACCCGTCACAACCATTGTGCTCATTTGTAGACCATTTGCGCCCTGACGCTGGCATCGCCGAATACGGTTCGTCTTCGATCGAGTAAGACCTCTTTTCCATTGCGACCCGGGCGATGTTAGCGTGGATGACGCAAGATGCCAAGGGTGTTGAGAAGTCGGCCGTCTCGTATCGGCAAGGCAAATATCGGGAGACGATATTGGAACAACCCAAGCCTGAAAGAAGTCTTTGGCCTTTCGTCGCCGCTGCGACCGTAGTCGTAATTATTGTGGCGGCTATTCGCTGGTCACTCGCACACCCTTTTGGCATTCATTGGGACGAGGCCGAATATCTGAACTTGGTCCGTGTTGACGTTCAGCGCCTGGATAGCGGCAAGCTGCTTCGACTTGGGGGAAGAATCTTGATCAGCAGCGGAGGGATGCCTCCGGCATTCCGCATTTTGGCTCTTCCATTCCTGGCTTTGTCCGGATTCCACACGACCACGGCAAGGCTGGCCTCTCTGGCAGAATTCGGATTGAGCTCTTGGTTCATTTATCTAGCCACGCGCCGCATCGGAAACCAGATCGCCGCTGCATTTGCCGTGTTGGTTTTTGCGCTGTCACCCGAGGTTGTTTCGGCCAGCATGTTCTTCGGAACGGACGCTCCTCTGTATCTAGCTACGTCCGCAATGTTGTATTACCTTTTCATCCATTTAAGTGACCCGTCGGAGCGCCCAAGTACCTGGATCGGCCTCGGGCTGGCACTTGGCCTTGGTTTTTGGGCAAAGGCGTCATTCTTCGCGATCGCGCTCCCTGTTTTAGCGTTTGCGCTGCTTGTGGACCTTTACAACCACCGCAGCATCCGCGGGGGGATGTCACTCTACAAGGCGGGTGCTACTGGGGGGGGCATCGGGGCGAGTTGGTGGCTGCTACATGTCCGACAGGCGATATCGTATGCGAAACACGCCCGAGAGTTTGTCCGGAATTCCTTGGGGCCACCTTCCCTTTCGACGTGGGCGCAATGGCTGAATAGCGTCGTGCAGTGTCTGGTGGGACACGCCGTCAGCATCCTCATTGCTTCGGTCGCGTTTGTATGTTTGTGGACGATCGTCGTCAGACGGGAGAGGATTCTCGACGACCTGCAGAGGAAGGCCGTCGGCGCCTGCGCCTGTACGGCGCTGCCGATCATCCTGGTCCAACTGTCCGGCACCAACCACCTGCTTCGTCACATATCTCCGGCTGTCATACCGTTGGCCATCATCGTGGGCCTGGTGGCAAGCCAGACAGGGTGGGCTCGTTCTAGGGTATCGCTCACAGCCTCCAGTGTTCTGTTTTCCGCTCAACTGTTGATGATTGTGTATCCCGTCATTGTCCCCAACACAGTTCCCGTGAGTCTGGGTTTTGTGAATGGGGTGCTTCCATGGCGAGTGATGGCCCGCTTGGAGCAGTGGGACTGGAAGCCGCTTCAAGATATCAGCATGAGCTGTGGTGTCGATAATCCAATCATTTCCTACCTAGGGGGAGGGCGGGTTTTTGATCCACCACACCTGCAAAGTCCGTGGGTTGGGGGTGCAGCAACCAATACCTCCCCAATGAAATATCCCTACCCCATTTGGCTGTGGCGTTACGAGGACGGCCCTATCAAGTGGCAGAAAGTGATGGACGGGGCGGAGCACAGCGACGTCGTGGTGACCGCACCCAGCTACGTTGGGGATGAATCGAACAAGGAAGACTTGGATAACCAACACAATGCCGAGTTTGCTGACCGCCTCTCTCACGACCCACTTTTCCAGCAGCCGATTCATCTTAAAATGGGACAATTCGCGCCCATCGACGTCGAGGTATTTGTGAAGAGTACGCTTGGATGCCGCACGCGAAGCAACGCATCGCTCGATCGTAACAGTCCGGGGAACCGCACGTCTGAAAGTGGCATGGAAGAGAGGGCCTTCCAATGACTCACAATTTCCTTACACCTCGTCCTGAACCACAGATGCTGTCAATCGTGATGCCCTTTTACAACGAAGAGGAGATCTTCCCCCTGCTCCGTCCGCGCTTAACCGAATTCCTGGACAGGTCGCCCTATCGTTGCGAAGTCATCGCTGTAAATGATGGAAGTTCGGACAGGACGATCGAACTGCTGGTTCATTGGAGCAAGGCGGATTCCCGCATAAAGGTAGTGAACCTGTCTCGCAATTTCGGCCACGAATATGCGTCGACCGCGGGGATTGACTATGCCTCGGGCGATGCCATTGTTTTGATGGATGCCGATCTGCAGGATCCGCTGGAAGTGGTCCATCACATGGTCGAACAATACTGTGCTGGTCACGATGTGGTGTGCTGCCAGCGAATCTCCCGGGCCGGTGAAGGTACATTCAAGGAACTCAGCGCTTGGCTCTTCTATCGATTCATGCGTGTTTTCTTTCTCGCATCGCTGCCTCCCGATGTCGGCGACTTTCGGCTAATGTCCCGGCGGTACGTCGATAACCTCACGGGCATGCGGGAGCTTCACCGGTTCCTGCGCGGCATGGTTGCCTGGGTAGGATATCCCCAGACGTGTGTCCGTTACCACCGCGAATCCCGGGGAGCTGGAACGACGAAATATCCGTTTGTTCAAATGGTTCGGCTGGCATGGACGGCAGCTCTTTCCTTTTCCGCACTGCCGTTACGACTACGCTTCTTGGGTGCTGGAGCAATGATGATCGTGGCATTGGAAGAGACCATTCGCGCCCTGGTAGCACACTTTGCAGGCAAAACCGTGCCCGGCTGGACATCGCTCATGGTCATCCTCTGCCTGAGCAATGCCGCCCTGATGGCGTCGGTAGGGATCTTGGGTGAGTATGTCGGCAGGATCTTCGAGGAAGGCGAGGCGCGCCCCCTCTATGTGGTTGCGAACACCTGGAATCTGATGCCGCGCATCGGTCGGAGCGAAAGTGCGAGTTCCTTCGCCACAGCCGCCGTCGAGGAGCGAAACTGACGCCCCCCTGATGGTCAGTCGGTTTGGACTTCCCCTGTGACAGCGGATAATCCGGGCCGTTCTGTAGCAGTCAAACTGAAGACACGGCCGTGGATCCAAAGGGTACGTAGAGCCTCCGCTTGCAGTGCGACCGGGCTTGACCGTTTCGTCCATCTATAAAGTACGGATCAACTGTGCAGAATAGGACGCCACATGGATCCTGCAAGGATCAGGTAGTTCTAAGGATCCCACGGTGGGTGCGCTACGAAGAATTGTGCCGGGACCATTTCACAAAAGACCGTCTGGCATATATTCCGCATCAGAAAGGATACAGGCTTTGATGCCGAGAGAAGTCGATGCGATCAATGTGTGGTTGGAGGACTCGTGCCCAGCGAGAAGATTTTGTATTCCGCTTGCATCTAAGCCGTGGGCGCAACTTCTCGTGATCGTCCTAGCTGCGGCCCTGTTGAGTCTTCCGTGTCTAGTCTATGGCCTTGCACCCGGCGCGGATGCGCCAACTCACGTGAAGTACCAACATCAATTCAGTCTCCAATTCTGGAACGGAGAGGGTTATCCAAGATGGCTGGCCGAAGAGAATAAGGGGCATGGTAGTCCGATTTTTCTGGTGCAGTACCCGTTCCCTTACTTGATAACAGCCCTGCTTCGCCCACTCACGCCATTTCCTCCTGCCAATCGCGAAAGTCGGGAATTGGGTTTATTTGAGAGCCTGGCACTGGCGGCGGCAGGTTTAGCCAGTTGGTTTTGGTTGCGGACATTCACCCATCCTCTGGCCGCGACACTTGCGGCGGTCGTCTACATATCGCTGCCCTTCACTTTGGCAGACGGGATTTACGCCCGCAGTTCCATCGGGGGGCTCTGTACATTTATCTGGATGCCATTGGCCCTTTCCCTTTGCGAAACGATCTACAGAAGAGCGAGCGCCGTGTTCGCTCTGAGCGGGGTTTATGCTCTGCTTCTGGCAAGCAATGTGCTCGCTACGATCCTATTCGCACCGGCGTTGACGATCTATGCGATCTTATATGGAAGACAGATGGAGCCGTCTCTATTTAGGCGTACGTTGCTAGTGTGCGTTGCGCAGCTTCTTGGCGCCGGGATGGCGGCCGCACACTTGCTTCCGGCACTCGCCTATCGACGATTGTTTGACTTGCACCAAATGCAGACTATTCTTCCTGGCTTTCAGTTCGGCTTGTACTTTTTGCACATCACTTCAGGCGATCTACACTCACGGGTTATTGATATCCTTATCGGCGGGGCTGTCGTTTTCGCAGGGGCAGCCGCGTGGTACATCGGGCGCTCTGTCGCGAGCTTCCGCATCCGGATCAGCATGGCTGTGGCTCTGATTCTAGGAACCCTAACGTTGATACCGAATCTCGGGCCGACGATCATTCACCAGAGTGGGTTTGAGTTGCGGCCGGCACCTCCCAGCGACATAATGGCGACCATTCTACTGGGAGTATTCTTTACGATCGCCCTGGGATTCATAGCATACTGCCGCATTGCCGAGCATGGCGTAGACCAGCGAGGGCCGCTGCTGCTGTGCATCGCGGCGGCGTCCTTCTTCTTGATGCTGCCATTTAGTGCTCCCATCTGGAAAGCAATCCCTGGAAGTTCCGTGGTCCAATTTCCGTTCCGGTTTGGGGGAATCCTGTGCGTCGCCGTGACCGGATTGGTTTCCTTGGCCTTTGACAGTTGTCTCCGGGATGATCGAGGCTCAAGTCGCGGTCCATCGCGGCTGGTGATTGCTCTAGCGGCTTTGGGGGCGATTGTGGGAGGCTTTGGCACCTGGAGAGCGGATCGGGCGTTCCATCATCCCCGGATCACTGAGTTCGCTCTCACGCAGGACGTCGATCCCATGTACAGGGCGTACGTCCCGCTACAGCAGATGCCAGCCTTTGCAAAAGATCTTGGTACGACGCCTGAGTCGTATCGAGTGGAGCCAATACCTGGAGACGGCACGCTGCGGACAAGACTGATCCAGGGCGACTGCGACCTGAATGTCAGACGCGAGGGCCCACGAGAGATGTTCGTCTCCTCGGACTGCAGAGGAGATGCGCGCCTACAAATCGGACAACTCTATTCCCCGCTGTGGAAGATCGTCTCGCGCCAGGGGGCCTCGCGAAATCCCGTTGTCAGCGCCTCTGCCGATGGGCTCATAGAGCTCCCATTGGGTCCTGGAAAACAAGAGACGCAACTCGCTTTCGACATGGGCTCTCCCGAGCGTTGGGGCACCGCCCTGAGTGAAGCATCGCTCTTGGTCGGTCTACTCGGGTTTGTGTTCTTTCACAAGTTCATCGGCGCGGGCGTTCCCCGGAGTTCCCGTGAATCATTAGCGACGCCCTGAACGGCAGCGCCCGGTTCCCAAGGGCGCTGGTTCTCTCGACACGGCGATTCGTTGTCCAAGTTCAATGAACGGACGGGCACTTTGACAATCAAGATACGTTTGCGGTCTCGCGGGTTATGGGCTGCTGTAGGACTGTTGTTTCTCGGGGGCGTGTTGGTGTTGCGTTTTGCTCCGAAGGTGCGCTTAGATCTGGCTATCGCACGGTTGAAAGCCACGGGTTCTCTTCCCGATATCGGATGGATGGACATCTTCAGGATGGGTCGATCCGGAAGGCATTTCAATTTGCCCGACTTGGCTAAGACCCCAAACCCTTATGCTGTCATCAGCAATCCGTACACCTCGCCTGAGGATCTGTCGATCGCAAGAGGCGTTTTCCGTTCTCACTGCGCCAGCTGCCATGGCGCTAATGGAACGGGAGGCCCCGGCGGTCCGGCACTGCAGCGACGGCAGATGGTGGAAGGGAGTAGTGATTGGGCGCTTTTCAGAACCATTTCTTTGGGCATTCGTGGAACAGCCATGCCACCGAGTAGTGTGTCATGGCTCGACAAGTGGCGGCTCGTGGCCTACGTGCAGTCGCTGGTGTTCGATGCGGAACCTGCCATGGATTCAAAACTTGTCTCTACGATTCCCCCAATAGAACCCGTGAGCTATGACGACATTCGTAACGCAGATCGGTTCACGGATCGCTGGCTGACCTATTCCGGTTCCTACGACGCTCATCGCTTCAGTTCCGCGCGGCAGATCACAGCGGCCAATGTGAGCGGCCTGCGCTTGTTGTGGATGCGCCAGTACAGCGTCTCGGAGCCGTCGATCGAAACGAGCCCGCTGGTCGTCGGTGACTACATGTTTGTGACACTACCGCCGAATCGCGTCGAGGCGATTGATACCAAGACTGGAGCGCTGATTTGGTCATACGAAAGGAAAATGTCCACACATCTATCCGTTTGCTGCGGCTACAACAACCGTGGTTTGGCTGTGCTCGGCGGCACACTTTTCTTGGGCACGCTGGACGCGCATTTGGTGGCTCTTGATATCAGAACAGGGCGGCTGTTGTGGGACGCCGAGATAGCCGATTCCGCGGCCGGCTATGCCATAACAGCTGCACCACTGGCATTGAAGAACTTGGTGATCACAGGCGTAGCCGGCGGAGAATTCGGGATCAGGGGCTTCATCGACGCTCGGGATGCCGCCACCGGGAAGGAGGTTTGGAGATTCGATACAATTCCCCAGCCGGGACAATCCGGCGCAGCCACATGGAAGGGCGATACCTGGAAAACAGGCGGGGGGCCAACGTGGATAACCGGCTCGTTCGATCCGGATACGAATCTAGTCTACTGGCCGACCGGCAACCCCAGTCCGGAATTTGACGGGGATGTGCGGCCTGGTGAAAATCTCTACACAAACTGCGTCGTAGCGCTGGATGCCGATCATGGGACACTCCGCTGGTATTTTCAGTTCGCGCCGCATGATGTTTTCGATTGGGATGCCACTGAAACACTGGTCCTATTGGACCGCGATGTCGCGGGCAAGCCAATGCGTCTTCTTGCCCAAGCCAATCGGAACGGGTTTTTCTACCTATTGGACCGTGAGACGGGGCGCTTTCTGCTTGCACAACCCTTTGGAAAGCAAACCTGGGCAGATGGAGTTGACAGCCAGGGCCAACCGATCGTGAGACCAACGGCCCGCCCAACCGTGAAGGGAACCGCACTGTATCCTGGGGTCGGCGGAGCCACCAACTGGGAGTCCCCTTCGTATAGTCCCGTGACAAGAATGATGTACATCCCGGGCTTGGATTGGGGAGGCATTTTTTATAAGGGCCACGATGAATTTCATCCAGGAGAACTCTTCCTCGGCGGATCCTTTGAATACTTTCCCGGCACGAGCGCCCAGGGGGTAGTGCGCGCCGTGAATCCAATCACCGGTGAAGTGCAATGGGAGTATCGCAATTCGGGATTTAGTTCCGGTGGGTTGCTGGCCACAGGAGGTGGGGTTGTATTCGGGAGTCAGGAAACTTTAGCCGGCAACTCTTCCCTTTTTGCCCTCGATGCCAAGACGGGCCATGAGTTGTGGCGAATTAGCACCGGAGGGCGCACCGCAGCGGCTCCCATCACCTTCTTAAGCCACGGCAGACAAATGGTTACGATTGCCGCAGGGCATGACATCCTTACATTTGGCCTCTAAGCGCGCGGCCGAAACGCACCACTGGCGATATCGGCGGCCGGAGTACCCCAGGCTTGGCCATTGACGCGCACAGTGCGCACGTCGAGTAACTGCGACGGGCGCACAGAATCCAGGATAGGCAAGATGAGGAACACCGTCATTTTGAGCATATTCAATC
>Ga0153915_10000163_pt1 | contig 60288 bp, 34 predicted proteins | sample Opewatmetagenome_2_FD_107003 | JGI IMG/M metagenome (GOLD analysis project Ga0153915, IMG submission 107003) | Freshwater wetland microbial communities from Ohio, USA - Open water 3 Core 3 Depth 3 metaG | ecosystem: Environmental > Aquatic > Freshwater > Wetlands | place: USA: Ohio, Lake Erie...
AAAGGCCTACCGAGCCTTTTTCAACACTACCTTGATATCTGCAATTGCGTAGAAAACCTAAGGTTTTCGAGCAATTGCATAGCAGGTCGTTGAAATGCATCGAGTATTTCAACGACCTGCTAGCGGCGCATCGCGAGCGCGGCTCGCGCGACGGGCTCTCCCGCGCGCGGCCGCCGCCTCAGCCTAGGACTATCTTCACCTCGTGGCTTGTCCCCGCGGGGAAGACGGGCAGCGAGGCCGCCTTCCCGACGGGGCCGACCGCCTTGCCGTCGACCTCGACCGAGGCGACGCCTTTGCAGACGCCCTTCGGATTGCTTACCGCTATGCGGTACGTCGCGCCGCGGAAGGCGCGCGTGACCGTGAAGCCCTTCCACTTCCCGGGGACGCAGGGATCGACGACGAGGCCCTCGTATCCCGGCTTGACGCCCAGGATGCCCTGGGTCAGGGCGACGAGGGTCCATGCGGCCGTGCCCGTCAGCCAGGAGTTCTTGGCCTCGCCGAAGCAGGGCGCGTCCTTGCCCGCGGTCATCTGCGCGTAGACGTAGGGCTCTGAGCGGTACGTGTCGATCTGGTCCTGCTTGGCGCTGGGGCAGATCGAGAGATAGTACTCGAGTGCCCGTTCGCCTTCGCCCAGGAGGCACCAGCCGAGGTGTATCCAAGTGTTGTTGTGGCTGAAGATGCCGGCGTTCTCCTTGACCCCGGGCGGGTAGCTGGAGACCTCGCCGAGCTCGAGACGGTAGGTCGAGTAGGCGGGCTGCTGGAGGACGACGCCGTTCGGCGTGTACAGACGTTCATGCACGCTCTGCATCGCCTTGCGCGCCCTGCCTTTGTAGGCCGCGGGCGCGTCGTCGGCGCCGGCGCCGCCCAGCACGCACCAGCCCTGGCTCTCGATGAAGATCTGCCCCTCGTCGCATTCCTTCGAGCCGACGCTCTTGCCGTAGGCGTCGTAGGCGCGGCGGTACCACTCGCCGTCCCAGCCGGCCGACTCGACGGCGGTCATCATCTCTTCCCGGGCGCGGCGCATGCGCTTGGCGTCCCCGGTCCGTCCCATGAAGTCGTAGAGCTCGGCCATCTCGCGGCTCGCGTAGAGGAAGAGGCCTGCGATCATCACCGACTCGGCCTGCGACCCCTTCACGTCGCCCGCGCACTGGAAGCTCTCGTTGGGCTCCTTCGAGAAGCAGTTGAGATTCAGGCAGTCGTTCCAGTCAGCGTGGCCGATGAGGGGCAGCTTGTGCGGTCCCCGCTTCTTCATCGTGTAGGCGATCGAGGTCTCGAGGTGATGGAGGAGGCTCTCGGCCTTGATCCGCGCGCCGCTCGCGTCGAGCTTGTACTTCTTGTCCGCGTAGCCGCAGCCCTCCTCGAGTATCGAGAGGTCGCCGGTCTCCTTGACGTAGGCGCAGGTCGACAGGACGAGCCAGAGGTGGTCGTCGTAGAAGTCGCCGCCGATCTCCGCGTTGCCCTTCTTGGTGAGCGGCTGGTACTGGTGGTAGCAGGTGCCGTCGGAGAGCTGGGTGGAGGCGATGTCGAGGATCCTCTGCCGCGCGCGCTCGGGGATCATGTGCACGAAGCCGAGGATATCCTGGTTCGAGTCGCGGAAGCCCATGCCGCGCCCGATGCCCGTCTCGTACATCGAGGTCGAGCGCGAGAGGTTGAAGGTCGCCATGCACTGGTACTGGTTCCACGCGTTGAGCATGCGGTTCGCGTGCTCGTCGGGGAGCTCTCCCTGGAAGTTCGAGAGGAGGGCGTCCCAGAACCGCCCCAGCTCGGCGAAGGCCGCGTCGACCGCGCCGGGCGCCTGGTAGCGCGCGACGATCTCGCGCCCGAGTTTCTTGTTGAGGACTCCCCGCGCGTCGAACCGAGGCAGGTCGCCTTGCTCGACGTAGGCGAGCACGAAGGCGAAGCTCTCCTCCTGTCCGGGCGCAAGATCCAGGTCAACTTGGTGCGCGCCGATCGGGTTCCAGCCGAAGGCCTTCGAGAGCGAGCACGAACCCCCGAAGGGGGCGCGCGCCTCGTGAAGGCCGTTGTGCGCTCCCACGAAGGCGTCGCGGTCCGTGTCGTAGCCCGAGATCGGGCGCGTGCAGGCGAACAACGCGTAGTGGGCGCGTCGCTCGCGGTACTCCGTCTTGTGGTAGATCGCCGATCCCTCGACCTCGACCTCGCCGATGGACCAGGTCCGCTGGTAGTTGGTCATGTCGTTGAGAGCCTCGTAGAAGCAGAACTCCTGGTACGAGAAGAGCCGAGGCGTCTTGCGCGCCTTCGACTTGTTCCGGACCGTGACCTTCCAGACCTCCTCGTTCCTCCCGGGCGGCACGAAGAACAGCGTCTCGACCTCGAGCCCGTCCTTGGCGCCGACGATCCGCGTGTAGCCCATGCCGTGGCGGCACTCGTACGAGTCCAGCGCGGCCTTGACCGGCATCCATCCGGGGTTCCACACGCTGCCCGAGTCGTTGACGTAGAGGTAGCGTCCGCCCAGGTCGTAGGGGACGTTGTTGTAGCGGTACCGCGTCAGGCGCCGCAGGCGCGAGTCCTTCCAGAAGCTGTACCCGCCGGCCGTGTTCGTGCACAGGCCGAAGAAGTCGTCCTGGCCGAGATAGTTCAGCCAGGGCAGGGGCGTATCCGGCCGCGTGATCACGTACTCTCTCCGCGCGTCGTCGAAATGGCCGTACTTCATGGAAACCTCGCTTGCGTATACCTACGATGAGTGAAGCTCAAGCGTCACTGCAGCTCTATCTCGACCTCATGCGCGGTCCCTGCCGGCATGACGGGCACTGTCGCCGATCCGTCCTCGATCTCCAGGGCGCGGCCGTCGATCGAAGCCTTCGCCACGCCCTTGCCCGCGCCGCGCGGGTCGAGGACGCGGACGCGGTAGGTCGCGCCGCGGAAGCGGCGGACGACCGTGAAGCCTTTCCACGCGCCGGGGACGCGCGGATCCACGACGAGGCCCGCGTAGTCCGCCCGCACTCCCAGTATGCGCTGCGTCGCGGCCTGATACGCCCAGCTGGCCGTGCCCGAGAGCCAGGAGTTGCGGCCGAGGCCGAACTGCGGATGCTCGTCCCCCAGCACGTTCTGGGGGTAGACGTAGGGCTCGACCTCGAAGGAGTCGAGCGAGTCGTTGCGGGCCGCCGGGTTTATCTGCTGATAGTATCGCCAGGCGCGATCGCTGTTACCGATCAGGCACTCGGCGACGATCGCCCAGGGATTCGCGTGGAGGAAGATGCCGCCGTTCTCCTTCGCGCCCGGGGGATAGGTCGTGACTCCTCCCTTCGCGGGATCGTAGCCGTCATAGCAGGGCCAGAACAGCTTGAGGCCGCGCTCGGTATTGAGGTAGCGATAGACCGAGTCCATGCACTTGCGCGCGCGCGCGCCCTCGGCGAAGCCCGAGATCACCGACCAGGTCTGCGAGTTGATCCAGACGCGCGCCCTCTCTGCCGAGCGCGAGCCGATGGGCGTCCCATCGGCGTCGAAGTAGCGGATCCACCACTCCCCGTCCCAGGCGCAGTCGTTGACACGCGCCTTCATCTCGGCGTGCCAGGCGCGCCATCGGGAAGCGGCCTTCGGGTCGCCGGTCGCCTCCGCGAGCGCGGCGAGCTCCAGGAGGGCCGCGCCGTAGAGGCAGGCGGTGAAGACGCTCTCGGCTCCCGACCGGAGGTTGACCGTGTCGTTCCAGTCGGCGAATCCCAGGCGGGGAAGGCCGTGCTGCCCGACGTCGCCGCGGGTGAAGGAGACGGCGCGCGCCATGTGCTCGAGCACGGCGGCCGACTCGCGCGGCTTGCCCTTCGCGTCCTTCTCGTAATAGGGGATCTTTTTCGACAGGAAGGCCGCGTCCCCGGTCTCGCGGACGTAGGCGCAGACGGCCAGCGCTATCCAGAGATGGTCGTCGGAGTAGTAGTGGGGGCGGTCCGGGTATTCGGCGCTGTCGCCCTCGGTCGCGACCATCGTGACGGGATTGAACTGGTGCATCGCCGAGCCGTCGCGGCGCTGGACGGACAGGAGCTTCTCCAACAGCTCGCGGGCCTCGCTTCCCATGTGCGCGACGACGCCCATCGCGTCCTGCGAGGAGTCGCGGAAGCCGATACCCCGATCGGCGCCGAGGCCGAGCTGGTAGAGCGAGAGGTAGCGGCTCCAATTCTTCGTGACGAAGCACTGGCGCGGGTTGTGGACGTTGACCATCGAGTCGAAGGAAGGGATGGGCGTCTCGACCCTCATGACCGAGAGGTACTCGTCCCAGAAGCGGGCGAGGTCCGCGAAGGCCCCGTCGACCTGGCCGAAGTCGCGCCAGCGCTCGATATCGGCCAACGCGTCCTCGGTCGTGCGGGCCTGGCCGAGCTGCGTGACCAGCCGGACCGAGGCGCCGGCCTCGAGAACGCCCATGCGGTGCATCAGCGCGCCGATGTTGTCGCCGCGGCAGGCCTCGTGGCTTCCGAGCTCCTCCGCGTCAAGGGACTGGGGGCGCGACCAGGTGCCGTACTCGTTGGCCCCCAGGAAGCGCTTGCGGTCGGTCTCGAAGCTCGAGGCCGGCGCGCTGGAGGCGAGGAAGTTCTCGGAGGTCCCGCGCTTCATGTAAGCGCATTGGGCGAGGACGATGCGGCCGCGCTCGTCCCCGAGGGCGCGGCTCTGCATGGTCTGGGGGACCCAATCGGCGTTGGTGAGCTGCTTGAGCGCGTCGAAGTGCGTGTATTCGACGACGGGCACGAGGTCGAGCTCGAGCTTGCGGCCGGTCGAGTTGCGCGCGCGGATGTCGCGGATCTCCCGGCTCTCGCCCCTGGGCACGAATATCCTGATATCGAAGTCGAGCCCGTAGAAGCGCGTGACGAAGCGCGTGTAGCCGAGGCCCACGCGGCATTCCCATGACTCCCATTGGTCGAGGGTCGGAACATAGAACGGCGAGAAGACGCGCCAGGCCTCGCGCCTGTCCGGGGCGCCCGACTCCGCGATGGGGCGGAAGCGCGCATAGAGCGTCTGCCCTTTGAAGTCGCCGGCGGGCGTCTGGGCGATGTATTTGACTATCCGGTTGAGCGAGGGATCGCCCTTGCAGAGCGTGCCTCCTCCGGTCGAATCGACGAAACCTCCGAAATCAAGGGTCCCCACGTAGTTGATCCACTTCGCGGGAGTCCTCGGCGTTGTAATGACATATTCTTTCGCTTCATCGTCGAAGCGGCCGTATTCCATAGCGAAACTCTAACTCGGTTGGTTGAATGCGTCAAGCAACTTAATGTTGCTAAATTGAGAACTCACTATCATCCGGTGCTCCTAGGTGCTTCCAATACGCGATGCCATGAATGATTATCCTTCTTAGCACATTTATCGACTCCGCGAAAAGGCCTGTCTTTCTTGATTTTCGATTGACGACTCAACATGACCATGGTATACACTCTTTTAGTTGTGACGATCAACCAACCCACGGTAAATATAACAGGAGTGTGATCGATGCCGAGAGGGAGCGGGGTCAGGCCAAATACTGCCGCCCGTGTTGTCAGGACGATCTGGCAGAATCCTCGAATAAGCCGCGTGGGAATCGCGGAGCGTCTTGGCCTCGATAAATCAACCGTCACCAATCAAGTCGCGAAGCTCATCGATATTGGCCTGATAGAAGAGATAGACGAGGGCTCCCCGGGTACGCGCGGCGGCCGGCGGCCGATACATCTTTCCATGAATTACTCCTACGGCCTCGTCCTCGGCATCGAGATCCAGGTCGAGTCCTACGTCGCCGTCGTCGTCGACCTGGGGGGCGAGATCCTGGGCGAGACGAGGGGCACGATCTCATCGGGCTGGGAGCGCTGCGCCGACACGATGCTCGACGTGATCCGCGAATGCGTCGAGAAGCTGTGCCCGGGCGGCGAGAAGCTCCTCGGTGTGGGCGTGGGCATAGGCGGGCTCGTCGACCCTAAAAAAGGAAGGATACGGTACTCGGTCCCCCTCGGCATCCGCTCGAGCGTCGACTTCGCCGCCTCGGTGGCCGCCAAGCTCGACGTGCCCTGTCTCATCGAGAACGACGCCAACTGCTGCGCCTGGGGCGAGCTCGCATTTAACCGCAGCGAGTCGCTTCGCGACTTCCTTTTCGCCCTGATCGAATTCCGCAGGGATCCCCATTCGCTCGGCCTGTCGGGCGGGATCGGCGTGGGCTTCGGCATCGTGCTCGGCGGCAAGGTCTACTCAGGCGCCCACGGGAATGCGGGAGAATTCCGTTCCGTCCTCTGCGACGGCCCGGGCGACCTCCAGCTCTCGCTGCCCAAGTCGATGCTTACCCGCTTCGACTCCGACCGCGATATCCTGGCCGCCGCGGCCGACGAGCTCGCGCGCAACACGGCGATGCTGGTCAATACGATGGACTTCGAGCGCATCTATATCGGCGGGGATATCGAGGCGCTCGACGTGGACTTTCCGGCGGTCCTCAGGCACCGCCTCGCGGACAATTGGATGTATCCCGTGCCGATCGAGGTGGATATCCGCTACTCGAGCCTCGGGGGAAGGGCCGTCGCGTACGGCGCCGCCGGCATGATACTCAACAGGCTGATCTCGGAGCAGTCGCTCCTCGTCGGAGGCGCGCTCGCGAAGGCGGGCTAGCTATAGCGGGCGCTGAAGCCCATCGGTTCGATTTAGACGCCCAAGGCGTTTAAATAAAGTTCATTACAGGAGGATCCAATGAAGCGACTTCTAGTAGCTCTGATGGCGTTGGCCGTGTTGACCAGCTCCGTCGGGCTGTTCGCTGCTCCCAAGGCGACGAACGGCGGAAAGGTGCTGACCATCTACGTGTGGAACGACGAATTCCAGACGAGGTTCAAGGATTACTTCGAGAAGGCCGGACTCGTGCCCAAGGACGTCAAGGTCAACTTCGTCGTGACGCCCAACCAGGACAACGCGTACCAGAACAAGCTCGACGAGGCGCTCCTCAACCAGGACAAGGCCGCCGCGAACGACAAGATCGACATTTTCCTTGTCGAGGCGGACTACGCCCTCAAGTACGTCAACACCGACTCCACCCTCGACGTGTTCAAGGACATCGGCATCACGAAGAAAGACACCGAGCAGATGTACAAGTACACCATGGACATCATGACGAACTCGAAGGGCGTCCTGAAGGGCGTTTCCTGGCAGGCCTGCCCCGGCGGACTCATCTACCGCCGCTCCGTCGCCAAGGACGTGCTTGGCACGGACGATCCGGCGAAGGTGCAGGAAGCCCTCGGCACTTGGGACAAGTTCGACGCCGCCGCCGCGACGGCCAAGGCGAAGGGCTACTTCATGGTCTCCGGCTACGACGATACCTACCGCATCTTCTCCGACAACGCCAAGTCTCCCTGGGTCGACAAGTCGGGCAAGATCCAGATCGACGCCTCCATCATGCGGTGGATCGACATGACCAAGACCTACACGGACAAGGGCTACAACAACAAGGCCAGCCTCTGGTCGCCCGAGTCCGCGGCCGGCGCCGGCAAGGACGGCAAGGTCTTCACCTACTTCGGCCCCGGTTGGTTCATCGACTTCTGCCTCGCCGGCTGGACCAAGGCCGACTCCAAGGGCCCCGACGCCCTCGGCAACGGCAGCTACGGCGACTGGGCCTTCTGCAAGGGCCCCCAGGGCTTCTCCTGGGGCGGCACCTGGCTCTGCGCCGCCGCCGGCACGGACAACAAGGACCTCGTGAAGGCCGTCATGCTCAAGCTGACCTGCAACAAGGAGACCCTCGTCTCCATCGCCAAGCAGAAGGGCGACTTCACGAACAACGCCGCCGCCATGGCCGAAGTCGCGAAGAGCGACTATAAGAACGCCTTCCTCGGCGGGCAGAACCACGTCAACTTCTTCCTCGACTCCGCGAAGTCGATCGACCGCAGCAACATGACCATCTACGACCAGGGCATGACTGAGGAGATCCAGAAGGCCTTCAAGGACTACTTCGACGGCAAGGTCACCAAGGACAAGGCGCTGGAGAATTTCTACACCGCCATCCTCGAGAAGTACCCGAACCTCAAGAAGTAATCTCGCTCAAGCGACGCGGAAGGCGGGACGGCATGGTCCGTCCCGCCTTCCCATTGCCTCCGGAGGAAAAACTACGATGGCCAGGACAAGGAAAAGAGGCGTCGACTATTCGAGATGGGGCTACTTCTTCATAGCTCCGTTCTTTATCATCTATACGGTCTGCTCGCTCATACCCCTCGCGTCTACTTTCTATAACAGCCTCTTCGAGAGCTATCGAGTCGGCCTCACGCAGGTCGGTCCTAATTACGTCGGGCTCGACAACTTCGCGAAGATCTTCACCGACAGCAAGATCCATGTTTACGCGTTGAACACGCTCATCCTCTGGATATGCAATTTCATACCGCAGATCGCCGTGTCTTTGCTGCTGGCCGTCTGGTTCTCGAGCTCGAGCATGAGACTCAAGGGGCAGCAGTTCTTCAAGACCGTTATCTATATGCCCAACCTGATCATGGCCGCCTCCTTCGCCATGCTGTTCTTCGCGCTGTTCTCGGACGGAGGGCCCGTTAATAGCATCCTGCTGAACGCCGGCCTCGCCAAGGATCCCATCCGCTTTCTGTCGAGGGTCGACTGGACCCGTACCCTGATCTGCGCGATGAACTTCCTGATGTGGTTCGGCAACACGACGATCCTCCTCATGTCGGGCATCATGGGCATCGACGTCTCGCTCTTCGAGGCGGCCAGGATCGACGGGGCGAGCCCGACCCAGTCGTTTTTCAAGATCACGATGCCGCTCCTCCTGCCCATCTTCGCCTACGTCTTCATTACATCCATGATCGGCGGCATCCAGATGTTCGACGTGCCGCAGATCCTGACCAACGGCAATGGAAGCCCGGATAGGACGAGCATGACGCTCATCATGTTCCTGAATAAGCACCTCGCCTCCAGGAACTTCGGACTGGCGGGAGCCGTATCGGTGCTCGTGTTCACCGTGACCGGCGCGCTGAGCCTGGTCCTGTACAGGGCGATGATGAGTCGCTACAGCCTCAAGGGCAGCTCTAACTAAGGAAGGAGGAAGAGATGAGCACCATCGCGACAATCGAGCGCCCCCGCTTCCTCGTGGGATGGAGGATCCTCAGCTACGCGTTCCTGATCTTCCTGTCCGCGCTCTGCATATTCCCCTTCCTCATCCTGATCATCAACGCGACGCGCATGAACTCGGACATCCAGAAGGGATTCTCCATTATTCCCGGATCGGCATTCATGCAGAACCTGTCGGGCTTGTTGAAGGATCCGAACATACCCGTCGTCAGGGCCCTGGCTAATAGCGTCCTCATCTCGACCTGCTGCGCCGCGCTGACGACCTATTTCTCCTCGATGACCGCCTACGGTATCTACATGTACCGCTTCAAAGGGAGGAATTTCGCGTTCAACTTCATCATGATCGTCATGATGGTGCCGACCCAGGTCTCGGCCCTCGGCTTCATCAAGATGATCATCGACGCGAGCCTGCTCGACTCGTTCCTGCCCCTCATCATCCCGGCTATCGCGTCTCCCATCGTCTTCTTCTTCATGCTCGAGTACATGAAGAGCGTGCTGCCCTTCGAGATAGTCGAGTCGTCCCGCATCGACGGCGCCCACGAATTCCGCACGTTCAACAGCATCGTCATGCCGATCCTGTCGCCGGCGATCGCGGTTCAGGCCATCTTCTCGTTCGTGACTAACTGGAACAACTACTTCCTGCCGGCGCTGCTCCTGAACTCGAAGGAGAAAAGGACGATCCCGATCATCATCGCCCAGCTCCGGAGCGCGGACTACCTGAAGTTCGACATGGGCAAGGTCTATATAATGATCTGCATCGCCATCGTGCCCCTCGTGATCATCTACCTCCTCCTCTCGCGCTTCATAATCCGGGGCGTGACTATGGGCAGCGTGAAGGGATAAGCGGGGCGAATAGAAGCTCGGCGCATCCCGCCGATACGCGAAGCGGCCGCCCGTGAGCCAGAAGGCTTACGGGCGGCTGCTTCTTTCATGCGGCGCGATGGTTTCTATCGGCTTACCATCCGCGCCTATCGCCCGCCGTACTGCATGTCCATCCAGTTGGCGACCCAGGCGAGCGGCGCGTTCCAGTTGATGCAGACTTCGTTAGTTGCGAAGGACCCGAGGACGTCCAGGTATCGCTTGGCGATCGGCGCTCCGGTCAGGCGGGCGGCCTTCATCTCGGGATCCTCGATAGTCTTGTCCGGGCCGCCGGCGACGACGCCGGGCGGCGGGGCGACGTAGCCCGAGTCCGGATCGTTCGCCCACAGACGATGGTGCGGATGATAGACGGAGAACGAGCCGTAGCCCGTTACGAAGCTCCTGCGCAGGCCGTTGTAGCCCAGGAGATAGTCCATGGCCCGGCCGACGGCGTCGCGATACGCGACCTTCTTCGTCGCGTCGTAGGCCAGGGCCAGGATGATCGCGTTATTGAGGAGGACGCTGTTCGATCCCCAGACGTAGCCCGAGCTCTCCATGGGGATCCCGTAGCCGCCCCGCGACGCATCCTCGAGGTAGCGGTCGGCGGTCTCGAGGATCCGAGAGGAGAGGGTCGCGCGATCCGACTTGCCCAGGCCGGAGGCCGCCGAGATGAGGCTGATCGCGCCGAGCGCGGCGGTGTCCGACCAGCTCATCGCGCTCGCCTTCCTCGCGTCGAGGCCGGGGAAGTCCTTCCAGTACGGCGAGCCCTTCAGGAATTTGAGGTACTCCTCGCCCCCGGTGGCCGCGAAGAGCTCGGCAGCGGCCCAGAAGAACTCGTCGGACACGTCGCGGTCCTCGTAGTTGCCGCCGCCGTCGCCCGGGACGTTCCCCGCGAGGAGGGCCGGGCTCGCGCGAGCTGCCTTCCACGCGGCCTTGGCCGCCGCGAGGCACCTGTCGGCGAAGGCCTTGTCCGTCGAGGACCACAGCCGCGAGGCCTGGGCCGCGCACGCGGCGAGATTGAGCGTGGCCGCGGTGGTCGGCTCGTAGACGAAGCGGCCCGTCTCGCAGCCGTCCTTGCGATCGAGGTTGTTGTCGAAGTCGGTCGGAAGGGGACAGGGAATCGCGGCCCACTTCCGATCGTGGAGCTTGTGGAAGCACATGCCCGCGAGGCCCTGGCCCTCGGGTATCTGCATGTTCAGCATGAACTCGAGCTCCCAGCGGGCCTCGTCCAGGATGTCGGGATAGGCGTTCCCGCTCTCGGGGATGCCCAACTCGCCGTCCTTGAAGCGGCCGGGATTCCTCTCGTAGGCGTTCTGCAGCGTCCAGACCGAGATGCCGCCGTTGACCACGTACTTGCCGTAGTCCCCGGCGTCGTACCATCCGCCTGAGCCGTTCACGAAGTAGTCGTAGCCGTCCCATTTCTTGCCCTGGGCATCCGTGCCGTTGAAGACGGGGACCTTCGCGTCGGTCGCATGCCCCGCGTCGCGCGCCCAGGTCGCGCCCGCGTATTCCGGCTTCAGCTCGATGCCGCTCCGGCTGCGATAGAAGTACTTCAGGGAGTCGACGCAGATACCCTTCATGATGTCGCCGGCTATGCGGAACACGGGGCCGCGGCTCTCGCCGATGATCAGGTAGTATTCCCCTGGCGCGGAGAAGGACGAGAAGTCGGCGACGTGCAGGGTGTCCCCGGATAGGAGGTCGGAGGAGCCCGGACTCGTCATGCCCTTCGCCACCGTGTTCTTGCTCGCCGTGTCCACGAGGGACCAGGGCAGGCTCTCGAAGTCGAAGGAGGAGAGCGAGGCGACTTTCTTCGACGCGGGGAAGTAGCCGACCTGGTTCATGGACAAGGCCGGCGCCTGAGGCTCCGGAACGACCGGCTTGACCGGCGTGGGGGGCGCCTCGGTCGGCATGGGCACGTCCGCGCTCCCGATCTTGAAGAAGAGCGCGCGGCCGAACAGGCTCGGATTCTGATAGGAGTTGTTGGACGAGTCGGCGAGGGACCAGGTCAGTTGGACGTCGCGGTCCTTCAACGAGGCCCCGTTCATCTGCGCCTGGAAGCCGATCTCCTTGCCGTGCGCGGGTGCGGCCTTCGGGCTGACCCTGACCGCTCCCTCGAAGCCCCATCCGTCTTCCGTCTTGAAGACCTTGGCCTTCAGGGGATACAGGTCGAAGTTGCTTCCGCTCAGCGTGAGCTTCGAGAGATCGGCGTTGCCGATGTCCGCGGGCATGACGCGGTATTGGACGATATCGCGGTTGTATCTCTTCGCGTCGAACTTGCCGCTCAGGTTGATGTAGAACTCCATCGAGTCCTCGTTCCACGAGTCGGCCTTGTGCATGTTCGTGATGATGTTCTTGTCCTTCGCGAGCATGAGGATGTACAGGTTCTCCTCGTCCGCCGCGACGGCGAATTTGAAGGAGCCGTTCTCCGCGGGATCCTTCGAGACGGAGGGGCCGCGGGCGACGGTCTGCATCGGGACTCCCGCCCAGTCGTCCAGCTTGCCGTCGAGCGATACGGCGACCGGGAAGGGCACGTAGACGGCTTTGCCCTCGATTTCCGCGGGAGCGAGGGCCGCTTGAGCCGTCAGCGCGGCCGGGCCGAAGAGAGAGGCGCAGAAGAGAAGCGATACTATCGCGCGGGCTTGTCTCATCGTTCGCGTCCTTTTGTAAGGGATCGAAGATCAGCGACGCGCCCTATGATACAGCGTACCGCTGAAAGCGCAACGGTCTCTTCGTTCATGCCTGCCGTCGCGGGCAAAAAAAGCGGGCCGGGACAATTTGTCCCGGCCCGCCATTGCGGCTGCCGCCCGATCCTCGTCGGCTTAGTTGACCTTCACCGGCACGACCTTCGGGTTCGTCTCGGGCTTCCTGGGCACCTCGACGGTCAAGAGCCCGTCCTTGAAGCGCGCCTCGATCTTCTCGCCGTCCGCGTCCTCGGGCAGCGCGAAACTCCTGGTGAAAGAGAAGGACCTGCGCTCGCGGCGGAGCCACTTCACGTTCTCTTCCTTTTTTTCTTCGACCGTGGAGGTCGAGAGGGTCAGGAGCCCGTCCTTGAGCTCGACCTTGAGATCCTTCTCGCTGACGCCAGGCAGCTCCGCCTCGATCAGATAGCGACCGTCCTTCTCGCGGACGTCGACGGCCGGGGCCCTTCCCGAGAATCCGGGGATCAGGTCATCTTCGAAGACCCTGTCGAGGAGATCGAAGGGATCGGCCTTGAATACGCCCCGGAAAGCGGGAAGCAGGGAATCGTAAACAGTCATGTTCTTCATATCTTCACCCTCCATAGGTGCTGTTCTACCAATGCCCTTATCCGGCATCTGGTCGAGCTTTTCGTGCTCACTAGTAGTAAAGCAGGAGGTGTGCCAAATATGCCGAGTTGGCGAGTCAGGGATAACTGCTAACTATAAAAGGAGTTATAAACCGAAAGCCAGGGGGCTATGGAGATTTTCTCTCAAGTGAGTGGGGCGCTGTGTTGCTTTGAGATGGTGTGTGGGGAAATGCCTCAGGGCCATGTGTTGAATTTACACACAGGTATAGGTGAAGCTGATCTTCTTGTTTACTCCGAGCGCAGAACCGCTGATTGCTCGTAGCTCGCTCGAAGGTGCATGACACGAAGAGCTTTCCGGAGCTCGTCGGCGCTGGGCGCGCTCTTCCCGCGCGCGGGCTCGAAGGCCAGGTGCCGCTCCTCGCCGGCCATGAGGTGGAAGCCTGCGTCCTCGAAGCGGCCGACCGCGCCGAGCGCCCCTTCGAGATAGGGCGCGACGTAGAACGCGGGCGCCGAGGCGCGCAGGACCAGCTCGAGTCCCCGCGGTCCCGTCTCGACCGCCGCGTCGAGACGCGCATCGGCCAACGGACAACGCTTGGGCTCCGTCAGGAAGAGGACAGCGGTCCTCGGCCGCTCGCTGGAGTCCGGTTCCGCGCTCGCCTCGAGGAAGGCCTCGTCGCGGCGACAGGGCAGGTCGGAGAGCGGCATGCTCCAGAGCTCGGTCGATGAATCGCCGTCGATGGCCGCCTGGGCCGAGTACGAGGCCGCGATCGTTCCGTCGAAGCGCCGCAGCCTGAGTCCGAGCCGGCACGCGAAGGCGCGATCGCGGTCGTTGACGACGCGGGCGCGGACGATCCCGTCCTTGACGAAGAGCGCGAGCAGGATCGGATCGTAGAAGCGCCGAGCCTCGTAGTGGAGGAGCTTCCAGCTCCCGTCGTAGTCGAGGCTCGACCAGCTCGAGACGGGCCACACGTCGTTCAGCTGCCAGTAGAGGGTCCCCATGCAGGTCGGCCTGAGGCTCCTCCAGTACTCGACCGCGGTCCGTATGGCCAGGGCCTGCTGGACCTGCGACAGGTAGAGCGTCTCGAGCGCGCCCGAAGGCATCCTGAAGTTGCGCGCCATCGTCTCGACGATGAGGGCGTTGCCCCTCGGGTGGCGCTGATGGTGCTCCATGATCGGGCTCGTCACGTTCCGCTCGCCCTCGGGAGAGAAGGAGGCCACGGTCCCGGGGTTCGGGAAGGACTGGAAGCCGAACTCCGAGCAGAAGCGCGGCTTCACGGTCATGTACTCGGAGAAATCCTTGCCCTCGTGCCAGACCGACCAGAAGTGCATGTCGCCCCGGCCGTCGCGGTGCCAGTTGTCGGAATAGTCCGAGGGGCCTCCGCAGGGGGACGAGGGCCAGTAGGTCCGGTCCGGATCGAGCTCGCGGACGACCCGGCCTATCGCGCCCTCGTAGAGGCGGTCGTAGTCGACGGCGTAGCGCATCGGGTCCCGCTTCGCCTCGGCGAACCAGCCGAGGGCTCCGAGGTTCTCATTATTGCCGCACCAGAGCGCGAGGCAGGCGCGATCCGCGAGGCGCTTGACCTGATGGCGCGCCTCGGCCTCGACCTCGGCGAGGAAATCCGGCGACGAGGGGTAGAGCGCGCAGGAGAAGGCGAAGTCCTGCCAGACGAGGATGCCCTTCTCGTCGCAGAGATCGTAGAAGTCCTCGGACTCGTAGATCCCGCCGCCCCAGGCGCGGAGGCAATTCATGTTCGCCGCCAGGGCCGAGGAGAGGAGGTCGTCGAGCCGTTCGCGGCTCCAGCGCGAGGGGAGGGCGTCGGCCGGGATCCAGTTGGCGCCCTTGCAGAACACGTCGCGGCCGTTGACGCGGAAGGTCAGGCACCTGCCCGCCTCGTCCTCGTCCGCCGCGACCTCGAGCTCGCGGAAGCCGATGCGCCTGCGGACCTCGTGGCCGCGATCGCTTCCGCCCCGCGCTGCCCCGGATGTCGAGGCGGGGGCGACTCTCACGGCGAGGTCATAGAGCGGCCTCGGGCCCGAGGGGTCGGGGCCATAGCCCGCCGGCCACCAGGCTTGTACCGATGACGCCGGGACGCGCATCTCCAGTTCTTCGCGGGCGGTCCCTGTGAAGGCGCCTAACGCGCGCGAGTCATGGGCGCCGGCGATCGATGCTTCGATCGCCGCCGCGCGCGGAGCCGCGCTTTCGAGCTCGACGGCCACGCGAACCAGCCACTCGGAGCCTTCGCGGCGGACGCGCGTCGTCGCGTACTCGATCCTGGGGCCGTCCGCCGCGACGAGGCTTGCGCGGCCGTACGCTCCTCCGGTCATCAGGCAGGGGCCCCAGTCCCAGCCCGACATGCATTGAGACTTGCGCACGAGATTGCGGTGCGGCGATGAGATCGGGTACTCGGACTGCGGAATCGGGTACGGTAGCTTCTTCGCGCGCTCGGCGGCGGCGCGCTCGGCCGAGCGGATCAGGATCGAGACGGCGTTGGCGCCCGGCCTCAGGAAGCGCTTCGCGTCGGCCCGGAAGCGGCGGAACATATTCTCGCTTCGCCCGACGAGCTCGCCGTTTATCCTGATCTCGGCGATCGTGTCGATCATGTCGAAGTCGAGGAACACCTGGTCTCGCTCGAGCGTCTGGGCGTCGAGCTCTATCCTCTTCTCGAGGAGCCAATCCTCGCGCCCGATCCATTGGACGTCGAGCTCGGCTCGCCCGAAATACGGATCGGGGACCTCTCCCGCATCTATCAAGGCGCTCGCGATGTCACCCGGAACGATCATCGGGCGAACGCTTCCGTCTGATACGCGCCTGAGTTCCCATGGTCCCTCGAGCCCGACTCTTTCCATATGAGGCCCTCCGCGAAGCGACGTTGCGCGGCAAAATGCTCGTTGACGGTTCCCAGGACCCATGATATATCATGCTTAGTTGGAAGAATCAACCAACCAGCGCTTCACAACGAGGACGTCGTGCCCAGAGGAAATGGAATCGGCCCGAATACCGCGGCTCGAATAGTCAGGACGATCTGGCAGAATCCCAGGATCAGCCGCGTCGGGATCGCCGAGCGTCTCGGCTTCGACAAGTCGACGGTCACGAACCAGGTGTCGCGCCTCATCGATATCGGCATGATCGAGGAGATAGCCGAGGGCGAGGCCGGCACGAAGGGCGGGCGCCGGCCCATCTACCTCGCGATGAACCGCTCTTTCGGCCGCGTCATCGGCATCGAGATACAGGTCGAGTCCTACGTCGCGGTGGCCGTCGATCTCGCGGGCGAGATCCTCGCGGAGATACGCGGCTCGGTCGACATGAGCCCCGGCGGCTTCTCGGACGCGATGCCCGGCATCATCCAGGACTGCGCCGGCAAGCTCTGTCCCGAGGGCGCCCGGCTCCTCGGCGTCGGCGTGGGGATCAGCGGCCTGGTGGATATCAAGAAGAGCCGCATACGCTACTCGGTCCCGCTCGGGATCAAGGTCCCGATCGATTTCGGCAAGGCGGTCGCCGCGCGGCTCCCGGTCCCGTGCTACGTGGAGAACGACGCGAACTGCTGCGCCTGGGGCGAGCTAGCCTTCAACCGGGACGAGGCCCTCAAGGACTTCCTCTTCGCCCTCGTCGAGTTCAGGAAGGACGAGAGCTCGCTTCGCACGTCGGGCGGCCTGGGAGTCGGCTTCGGCGTCGTGCTCGGCGGCAAGGTCTATTCGGGCGCGCACGGCGACGCGGGAGAGTTCCGCTCGGCGTTCTGCGAGGGGACGGGCGAGCTCCAGTTCTCGCTGCCCAAGTCGACGCTGTCCCGCTTCGAGTCCGACCGCGACGCCCTCGCCGGAGTGGTCGACGAGCTCGCGCGCAACATGGCGATGCTCGTGAACACCATGGACTTCGACCACGTCTATGTGGGCGGCGACATCGAGGCCCTGGACGCGGACTTCCCCCGCCTCCTCAGGCGCCGCCTCGAAGAGAATTGGATGTACCCCTTCCGCAAGGAGATCCAGATACATTACTCGAGCCTGGGAGCGAAGTCCGTCGCCTACGGTGCGGCGGGCATGCTGCTCGACCGGCTGATATCGGAGAAAGGCCTGCCGGGGCTCGGTCCCGTCCTCGCGCGGACGGAAGCCTAGGGGCCGCCGGCGGGACTTCATTCAGGGCATTATCGGGCAGGGCCCGAATAGGAGGTACAGATGAAGAAGTTGATCATCGCGCTGATGATGGTCACGGTCGTCGCCCTCTGCGCTGTCGCGCAGAAGACGACTCTCAAGTTCTTCTACTATATCGACGCCACACAGGCGGGATATGCGGAAGACCAGGCGTTCTGGCAGCAGTTCAAGGATGCGAATCCCGACATCGATCTGCAGATGGAGATGCTGTTCAGCCAGCAGTACCACGAGAAGCTCTCCACCTACATCGCCGCCGGCCAGGTCCCCGACGTCGTCTACATGTGGCCGACCTCGCGCGACAGCTCGAAGCTCCTCCACGACAACAAGATGATGGCCGACCTCACCAAGACCCTCGGCGCGGACTTCCTCAAGCCCTTCACCGCCGCGGCCCTCAACGGCAAGGCGCAGGGCTCCGGCTACGTAGCCGAACTCCCCCAGAGCTTCACCTACTGCGGCGTCTTCTACGTCAACAAGAAGCTCCTCGCGGATAACGGCATCGCGATGCCGAAGACCTACGCCGACCTCAAGGCGATGGTTCTCAAGCTCCGCGCGAAGAACATCCAGGTCCTGACCATGCCCGACGGCGACCAGTGGCCCGCCCAGTCCTGCATGTTCTCCACCATGGTCGGCCGCTACCTCGGCGACGCCTGGCTCGACAGCGTGAAGGCCGGCAAGGTCAAGTTCACCGATAAGGACTTCGTGAACGTCCTCGACAAGTACGCCGCGTTCTACAAGGACGGCGTCATCAACATCTCCAACATCCAGGAAGGCTACGGCGAAGGTCCGGCCCGCTTCGCCGCCGGCAAGGCCGCGATGATCCTCGACGGCGACTGGCGCGTCGGCGCCTACCTGACCGACAAGGCGACGGGCAAGGCGCTCATCGACCCGGCCAAGCAGGAATCGGACTTCGAGCTCGTCGGCATTCCCGCCCTCCCCGGCGAGAAGTTCCCCGGCGCGGCTGCGGCCATCGCGGGCGTAGGCCTGGGCATCAACAAGACGCTCACCGGCGCCAAGCTCGACGCGGCGGTCAAGCTCGTGAAGTGGTACTACGGCAAGGAATTCCAGACCATGAAGTGGGAGACCGGCGCCTACATACCCACCCGCACCGACCTGACGCCCTCGAATCTCGAGCCGCTCAGCATCAAGCTCTCCAAGTTCTACGCCGCCAACGGCAAGACCTGCTACGTCATCGACGGCGTGCTCGATCCCAGTGTCTTCAACATCCTGAACGCCGGCCTCCAGGCCATCCCGCTCGGAGCCAAGACCTCCAAGCAGGTCGCCCAGGAGATGCAGGCCGCTCAGGACAAGCTGATCACGAAGTAGTCCTTCGGATCAAAGCGTCTTCGATCCGAGCGCTAATGCGCTAAGGGAGGGTGCCCGGCGAAGAAGTCGGGCACCCTCCTTTCACGGAGGTTCTTCATGGCATCCGCTCTCTCGGGCACCAGGAAAGAGGACACCAGGGCCTTCTGGGCCTTCTCGCTCCCGGCCTTCGTCCTTTACCTGTTCGTGTTCGCCTTCCCGATCGTCCTCTCGGCGATCATCAGCTTGTCGAACTACAAAGGCGGACAGATGTTCGGCGGCGAGGCCTGGAAGATCACCGGCTTCAAGCAGTTCGGCATTCTCTTCGCCGATCCCGCCTTCTGGCAGGCGCTCAAGAACAACATCTACATCGTCCTCGTGTCGGTGCTGGGGCAGCTGCCCCTCGGCTTCGTCTTCGCCTACCTCATCTACCGGAAGGTCGTCAAGCTCGGCGCCTTCTGGGAGGGCATCCTCTACATGCCGGCGATCATCTCGGTGATCGTGCTCGGTATCATGTGGAAGTTCATCTTCGCCTCCAACGGCCTCCTGGCCGATCTCTTCACCATGGGAAATACGCGCCATCTGATCGCGGCCATCGACGCGGCCCTGAAGGCGGGCCCGGCGCTCAGCGACGAGGGCATCAGGCATATACTCGCGGCCATGGACCCCAGCATAGTCGGGCTCCTGGGAAGCGATCCGGTGGCCGGCTTCAAGGAACAGCTCCTGCCCGGCGGGAATCCCGTCATCGCCGACGCGACCGCCTTCATCAACGACATGAAGAACTACGCGCCGAAGTGGACGCCCGAGTTCATGACCAAGCAGGACACGGCCATGATCCCGATCATGTTCGTCACGCTGTGGTGCTGGACCGGTATGTACATCATCCTCTTCCACGCGAACATGGAGAAGATCGACCGCGAGATCATCGAGGCCGCGCGCATCGACGGCGCCACCGAGATGCAGATCGCCGGCCATATCGTCCTTCCGGCCCTCTCGGGCATCATCATCAACGCCGCCATCCTCTGCATCGCCGGCTCGATGAACCAGTTCTCCCTCATCTGGGCGATGACCGGGGGCGGGCCGATGAACGTGACCGAGGTGCTATCGATCTACATGTACAGGACCGCTACGATCGGCGTTAACTACCCTCTGTCGAACGCTATCGCCATGGTCATCATCGTCTTCAGCTTCGTCCTCATCGGCCTTACGAAGCTCGCCGAGCGGGGCCTCGGAGGAAAAGAGTGAGCACCACGACGCTCGACGCCGAGAGGCGCTTCGGGACCACGGCCTTAGGACGGACGGCGGCCTTCGTCGGGAAGGCGCTGGCCTACGCGGTCATGGGCTTCTTCGCCCTGATGGCGGTCTATCCCATCCTCTGGCTTTGCATGAACTCCTTCAAGTCCAACGCGGACTACCAGCTCGACAAGATCGGGCTGCCCAAGGAGTGGTTCCCGCTGAATTACAAGGGAGCCTGGGAGATCGGCGACTTCTCAATCCTCTTGCCCAACTCGATCTTCTACACCGTCGTCGCGACCCTCGGCGTGCTCCTAATCGCGACCCTGGCCAGTTTCGCCTTCGCCAAGCTCGGCAGCAAGGCTAAGGGGCCGATCTACGGAAGCTTCGTCATCGGCATCATGCTCTCGCTCTCGTCGTTGATGATCCCGCTCTTCCTCCAGATCTCGCAGATCGACCTGTCGATCGGAACCCTTCTCGCCTCGATCGGCCTCGTCCAGGACCCGAGGTCCTTCCACCTCTTCTACAACACCCGCTTCGGCGTGATCCTCGTCTACATCGGCTCCGGCCTGCCCATGGCCGTCTACATGACGACGGAGTACATCAAGGGCATACCCACGGCCCTCGTCGAGGCGGCGCGCATCGACGGGGCGAGCTACCTGAGGATCTTCTCGCGCATCATCCTGCCCATGTGCGTGCCCATCCTGACGACGGTGGCCATCATCACGCTGCCCGGCATCTGGAACGAGTTCGCGCTCATCAACATCATCGTCGGCAAGCTCGATCTCCAGTCCCTGCCCCTGGGCATCTTGCGTTTCTCGGGCTCGCGCTCGACGGACTACGGCAAGCAGTTCGCCGCCCTCGTCATCGGCTTGACTCCGATGCTGCTCTTCTACATCGCGTTCAGGAAGCAGATCACCAAGGGAGTGGCCGGAGGTGCGGTCAAGGGCTAGAGGACTGGGTTTCTTTGCCGCACCGCGGTTGGGCGAGGCGATCGCGGTGCGACTCTCGTTTTACGAAAACGTAATATGATCTTTCGCTCATCCACAAGTTATACTGAGTGCATAAAATCACAACATTATATAATATAATGAAATAGAAAGAACGATTACAAAACCGTAGTTGTGAAGACGAAAATGAAATTTTTCACTGTCTTTTTACCATTTTTTAAAAATTCGGTGTATACTTATATACGGAAAACTAAATTGTTACCGATTTATAAATAATGCTTTGTGCTTATCCGTAAAGTTGGCATTTCGCAAGGGTCTCAGCCCTGCCAAGGAGGCACCCATGGGCTCGAAATCGATGTCGACTCTTCGGACCCCCGTCGCCCCGATCGCGCGCTTCTTGCTCCTCACGGTATCGATAATCACGCTTACTACCTGCGACCTCTTCAAGGCCGGCCTCGGCTCGAAGATCGACGTATCGACGCCGACCGTCGACGTATCCAGCCTGAAGAACGGCGACTATATCAACTCCGCGCGAACGCTTTCCGGAACCGCCAGCGACGACGTCCAGGTCAAGAGCGTGGATGTCGCCGTCTACTCGGGATCGACCCTCGTGTCGACGCTCAAGGCCTCCGTGAGCGGCTCAAGCTGGTCCGTGGTCCTCGATCCGGCCGTCCTCTTCCCGAACCAGGAGACTCAAGCGGACCTCGTCATACAAGTAAGCGACGACTCAGGTAAGACGACCGAGCGTCGGCTCGTCCTGTACTTCGACACCGTCAAGCCCACGATCAGCTCCTTGAATCCGAGCATGGAGAACTTGGCGAAGACCGACAACTACCTCAGCGAGATCGTCGCCTTCGAGGGGAGCGTCAAGGACGGCTTCGGCGTCCAAGCGGTGTCGTTCCTCGCCGGCGGGGTCGAGCTCTGGGACTCCTCGCGCGGCACGAGCACGTGGACGCTCTATTCCGATACGACGACCTACGCGGCAGGAACGGGCGGGGTCACGAACGTCGGCGGCAGCGTCCTCAAGGTGCCCGTCGCTATCGTCGCGACCGACAAGGCGGGCAACGCGTCCGACCCGACGACCGGATACTTCTTCGTGGACCAGGAGCGCTCCGCGCCGTGGATCTACGAGCCGGTTACCGGTTTCTTTACGAAGGCCTACTCGAGCGGCTCGACCACGATCCTCGCCCCCGAGGAGCAACTGACCTTCAAGATATCCGATGCCGAGTGCATCGACGCCGACACGATCGAAGTGTCGATAAGCGATCCCTCCGGGACGCTCGCGACTCCGTTCGAGTACAGCATCGCCGACGGGAACATGACCCTGACGAAGCTCCAAGAGGACGGGGAGCGCCTCCTTAAGGCCGAGATCGCGATCACCCTCCCGCCCGCGGCGTCCCTGTCGCCCAAGGGCCTCGGCGAATACGCGCTGGGTATCACCGCGGCGGACGACGTGGCCTACAAGCAGTCCCTGCCTGCTAAGCCCGCGGCGGCCGTGACCCGCTCGTACTCGAGCATCTCGCTGACCATAAGCAACGCCGTGCCGACCGTGTCGGTCACGAGCCCTGCCAACGGCGCCATCGTCAAGGCCCTGAGCATGTCGGGAACCATCGAGGACGGGATCGGCGTTGCCTCCGTCTCCGTCGGCATCGACGGCGCGGCGGGAACGGCCGCCACCCTTGCCTCGTCGGGAACCGGAGTCCTCAGCAGCTCCTGGACCTTCGCGCCTTCGACCGCGCTGACGGAAGGCACGTATACCATCGACGTCTACGGCTTCAACGTCGGCGCGAAGCAGAGCGCCGTGACCCAGCGGCAGGTCGTCGTGGACACGACGGCTCCCAGCCTCGAGATCTTGTCCGTCGCCCCGGCGACGACCGACTCGAGCCTGCGCCCGACCGCCTTCGCCGACGTGACATCGGCCGGCGATCCCGGCGACGTCTACAACAAAGTGAACGGTGTCGCCAGGATACGCCTGTCGGCGACCGACCAGAATCCCCTCCAGTCCGTCACGTGGCAGCTGAAGAGCCTGGACGGAACCGTCCCGATCGTGGCCGAGACCGCGATCTCGGGATGGATCGTCGACATCGATACGACCTCGGCCGATCTCGGCCTCGGCCTTGCGCTCGACGACGAGACGAAGTACCGGCTCATACTGACCGCGACGGATAAGGCGGGCAACTCGACTACGTCGTTGAGGACTCTCTGGGTCTCCCGGTCGGGCGACGAGCCGACCTTCACGCTCAAGAACATGACCGCGCTCGCGACCACGCCGGCTTCCGCCTCCTCGAACCTCATGCTGAGCAACCCCAGGATCGAGACGAGCGTCATGGATGACGACTGGGTCGACTCGAGCTCGATAGCCCTTCTCATCGACCAGGCGCCGACCGACGCATCTCCCTTGTGGATAGCGCTCTCCGGGACGCGGAGCTCCGACGGCTCGGTGTCCGCGAGCTATAGTCTCTCGTCGCTCTCGGACGACCGCCACTACGTCTACCTTCGCGCCTCGGACACGGACGTCAACGGGACCGACGGGCGCAAGGCAGGGCTCTCGTCCGCCTCGGGCGTGATAGGGCCCGTGTACTTCGCGATCGACCTCACCCCTCCGGCCATCGTCTTCGACGGCGCGACCGAGGGGCTCTACGTGAGCTCGACAAAGGCCCTGTCCGGCACCGTCTCGAGCGGCCTGGCCCTCGATTCCTCGGCTCCGCTGACGTTCAGCTTCAACGGCGGCGCGGCCGCGGCGCCCAGCACGCTCAGCCCCGCGGCCTCGAGCTCGGGCTCGCATGCCTGGACCTATAACCTCGACGTCGGCAGCGTCGCCGACGGCTCGCGCACCCTCGTAGCGACGGCGCTCGACGAATTCGGCGTCTCCACCACGAGGTCGCTCGCGGTTACGGTCGACAAGACCGTTCCCGAGGTTTCCGTGACGAACGCGGCGCTGTATTTCAGCGACGTGAACGGGCTGTCCCTCGTGGGCACGACGCGCGACATAACTTCGGGCGTCGCCTCGATGATCGCGACGGTGATGCTCGGGGCGACCGACGTCACCTCGCAGACGAGCCTCACGCTGAACGCCGCCGCGGGAACGCCCAATACTCTGAGCAACTGGAGCCTCGACCTCTCGGCCCTCGCGACCGGGACCTATTCCGTCTCGCTCCGCGCGGTCGACAAGGCGAGCAACGCCAACGACGTAGCCGCGTTCACGGTGAACGTCGACAAGGACACTCCCGTCGTATCGATCGACAGCGTCCTCGGTTCGCCCGTCGCCGGCGCGGTGTACAACGCCGCGTCGGCGATGCCCGCGAGCTGGTCGGGCACGGCGACCGAGACTTTTTTCAGTTCGGGTACGGTGACCCTGGGCGTAACGACCATCGGTACCCTCTCGAGCGCGGGCGCCTGGACCGCGACGAACACCTGGTCCTCGGTCTCGCAGGGAAGCCACACCCTCACCGTCAGGGTCACGGACCTGGGAGGGCACAGCGCCTCCGCCACGGCGACCTTCACGAAGGACACGATCGCGCCGACCCTGTCGGTCACGACGCCCGAGGACGATTCCTGGCAGAGCACGACGCCCCTGACGATCCGGGGCGGCGTCGACGACGGCTCGGGCATGGGCGTCGATACGGTCTACTACCTCGCCGCCGACTCGGCGGCCAACCATTCCACTGATACGACTTCGGTCATTACCTCGACCTGGACCGCGGCGAGCGGCACTGGAAGCTGGAACGGCACCCTGAATCTCTCTACTCTCGGCGAAGGCTCCAGGAACCTGTGGGTAGCGGCACTCGACAAGGCCGGCAACTGGACGAGCCCGGCAGCGACCTCCTTCTCCATCGACCTCGCGAAGCCGCGCGCGACGATGAGCGCTACAGGGACCTTCGTCGCGATCTCTACGGTTCAGTCGACCAGGCTCGCCTTCACGTTGAGCGGTACCGCCGACGATGCGCAGGTCACGACCGGAAGGGCGGCGACATCGTCCCTCCTCAGCTATACCAAGGACGGAGGTACGGCGACCGAAGTTACCTTGACGCCGGCCGCCGACGGCTCCTGGTCGTGGTCGGACGCCACGATCGCGAACGGCTCGAACGACGGACTTTACATCTTCACGCTGACCGTTACGGACGCCGCGTCCAAGACGAACACGAGCCAGCAGATCATCAAGGTCGATACGACCGTGCCGACGCTAGTGATAAGCGCGCCCGTGGCCGGCGAGGCGACCGTCGGGCCGACGAGCTATTCCATCAGCGGAACGAGCAGGGATACGGGCGGCGTCGGCTTCGACGGGACTGCGGACGTCGAGTATCAGTTCAGCACCGAGGGGACGACCTGGCACTCTCTCTCCCTGACCGGAACGTCCTGGAGCGATTCCGCGGCGCTCGGGGCGGGCCAGGGCTCGAGGACCCTGAATGTCCGCTCGACCGACGCCCTGGGAAATCAGGCGACGGCGAGCGTCCTCTTCTACTTCGACACCGCGAATCCGACCTTGACCGAGACCCTGGTCGGGACTACCGATACGCAGTACCGCAACGCCGACCGGACCTTCAGCGGGAAGGCGAGCGACACGAACGCGCTTTCAAGCCTCGCCGTCTCTATCAACGGCGGAACGGGCGTCGACATAGCCGTCGACGCCAACGGCCTCGACGATATCGCGGGCAATATCGACGACAATTCGTGGACCTACGTCTTCGACGCCGACAGCCCTACGGCGGAAGGAAACTATACCCTCGTGTTCACCGCGACCGACGCGGCGAACAAGACTACCAGCCTGACGAGAACCGTCCTCGTGGACAGGACCGCCCCGACGTTGGACGACATCACAGACCTCCGGTCGACGTGGCATACGAGCGCGAGCCTCGCGGTGAGCGGCACGGCGAGCGACGGTTCGGGCTCCGGCCTCTCGCTGGTCGAGTACTCTACCGACGGGACCAGCTACAGCGCATTCACCGGTACCCTGACCTTCGGCGGGACCGTCTCCTTCTCGGACGGATCGGGCAACGCGCTCCGTATCCGCGCGGTCGATAAGGCGGGCAACGCGAGCACTCCCGCGATCGGCGACCTGTCGCTGCAGACGGTCCAGGTGGACACCGTCGACCCGATCGTCGAGGAGATCACCGATCCCGACACGACGCCGATCATCAATGGCACGCAAGAGCTCAGCATATCCCTGAAGGTGACCGATGCGACGAGCGGCCCCGCGACGGCGCAGGCAAAGGTCGGCGACAGCGACTTCACTACAGGGACGATTTACTCGGCGAGCGCGACTTCGGGCGCTGCTACGATCAACGTCGCCGACCTCTCCTCGCTTGAAGAGGGGAGCCGGAGGGTCTACGTGCGCGTCCTGGACGTCGCGGTCCGGCCGTCTACGCCGGTCGCGGTCAACGTTCTCGTGGACAAGTCGCCGCCGACGGTGATTTTCTCCTCTCACGTGGATGGAGCAACGATAAATAAGTCCGCGACATTCAGCGGCACCTCGAGCGATACTAACGGGATCGCGAGCTGCGTCATCCAAGTCTACCATTACAGCGGCACGGCCTGGGAGTGGATCGCGGCTCCGAGCGGGGCCGCGGGGGCGAGCGCGACGTCCTGGTCGCACGCGGCCTTCAATACGGCGGCGATCACGGCCGACAGCTCGGCCTACGACAGCAATACGGTCACCACGGGCCTGCAGCTCAGGGTGAGGGCTCGGGCGACGGACGAGGCGGGCAACTACGCCGACGCCGAACGCACTCTCCTCGTCGATCAGAACGCGGACAAGCCTATCATAAAGCTGACGAACCTCACGACCACCGGGACGCCGACGCTTAAGCAGACCAAGACGATCTACGGTTCGCTCACGGATGACGACGGAACGGCGACGATCTCGACCTTCAATTACCCGCAGCTCTCTATAAAGAACAGCCTGGGCGCCTCCTGGACCACCGTGACGCTCGAGGGCTCCAGCTTCAGCTACGATGTGGCCGGGGATGACGGAGACAAAGAGCTCTACTTCATGGTCGTGGACGCGGCGCAGACCACCTTCACGACCACGGCGAGCTCGACCGACTTGAGCCCGAGGCTGTATCAGGGCGTCAATACGTACCTGGAGACTCCGCTCACCTTCAAGCTGGATACGAAGGAGCCCGAGATCGAGAGCGACTCGATCCAGATCATGGTAAGCGGCGCATCGGCGTACTCCGACTACTCGTCGGCCTCGGCAAACTACGGAGGCAGCGCGACCGGGACGTTCATGGTGAGGTTCGACGCGAGCGACGCCAACGGAATCGCCTCGGCCTCCGTGACCGTGACCGACAGCGCCTCCGCGACGAGCAAGCAGGACGCGACGCTCGTGGACGGCCATTGGACCACGGGCGGGTACCTTAACGTGACCGGGCTCGCCAACGGATCGGCGACGCTGAGCATGACCGCGATCGACTCCTCCGGCCTGTCGAGGACGCTCTCGAAGTCGATCACCATCGACAACGCTAAGCCGACCTTCGGCGGCATCAGCTCGCCGGCCAGCGGGACCATCGTGAACGGGAACGTCACCTTGAACGGCTCCTGCAGCGACACGGGCGTCGGCCTCAAGTCCGTGAGCTACCAGCTCGGCATCGGAGCCAGCGTCGACCCCGAGTCGGCGAGCTGGATCGATCTCGGCGCTGCCTCGCCCTACGCCTGGCAGCTGACGCTGAACACCGACACCTACGCGAATACGACCTACTCGACCTACAACTCGGTCAACGAGACCTACTACTTCCCGATCATCTTCAAGGTCGCGGACAACGCGGGCAACACGACGGTCACGGCGCTGGGAAGCTACTACCTGACGATCAATCCCAACGCCGACAGGCCGACGGTCGACATAATCTACCCAGTCGCCAGCGATAGCCCGCTGGGCGGATCGGTGCGCGTATACGGAACCGCGGAGGACGACGATGCGGTCTACGCGACGTTCATGCAGATCGACGTCAACAACGACGGCTACTATACCTCCCTAGACACGGTAACCGCCGACTTCGACAACGACTCGGGCACGGACAATACGACAATCGACTGGTGCAACGGCGACCTGGGGCAGCAGATAACCGGAACGAACAACTGGAGCCAGAAAATCAACACCGCCGGCGAGTTTAACCCCACGGGCGCCAACGAGAGCAGGACGATCCATGTTCGCGTGCGCGCCCTGGACAAGACGGGCAATACCAGCGGCAACCCGGCCGCGGTCTACGGCCCCTGGGTCGAGACGACGATCACCTTCGACAACAATACGCCCAAGATCGGATCGAGCTTGAACCTGTATCTCTACCAGGGCAGCGTCGCGTCGCCGACGGCCACGCGGGTCTATACCGAGGGCATGTACGCATCCGGCGACTGGGTCTTCGGCGGCAGCGTCGAGGACGAGACCGCCCTCGAGGGGATCGAGATCACGAGCGACTCCGAGAGCGCCCTCGACTTGTCCGCGAACCTGACGATCGCCTCGGACGGTACGGTGTCAGGGACGAACTCGGGCTGGATCAACATGCAGACGGCGGCTAAGCGCTACGATCTCCAGATACCCTTGAATACTTCGAGCCTCGGGTCCACGTCGGGGGTCGTCAAGTTCACCGTCAAGGCGATGGACACCGAGCGGACGACCACGACGAACGTTACTATCTACTTCGACAACCGGGCGCCCTTCACGACCTTGACCACGACCGGGCCGGTCGTGAACACGGACGGTTTCTTCGACGTGGCGGGCTCGGCGGTCGACGTCGGAAGTTCGATCAGCAAGATAGAGCTCTACTTCGTGCGGCCCTATCTCGGCGGCGCGACCGTGAACGGCAGCCAGTACCTGGGCTATAACAGGTTCTACAACCCGGCGACCGGAGTTTCCTCCGGGAGCTCGTGGACTGCCGATAACGTCGAGATCCAGGCGGTCGACGGCGCTGACTACGGTGCCGACGGATCGGGCACTGTCTCGATAGATACCTTCTACTACCCCGCCAGCTCGGCCTACATCATCTCGGTCGACCACCTGGGCTACACCGAGTACTGGAACGGCTCGGTGATCCAGAACAACGATAGCGACGCCTTCGTCGAGAAGCTCGTCCTGTCGGCCGGAAGGTACTCCTGGTCCGGCACCTTCGATTCGTCGCTCATGCCCGACGGGCCGATCCAGATCCACTACCTCGTCTACGACAGCGCCGGGAACAAGACGCACTACCAGCTCGATACGGTCATTAAGAACAGAGGCCTCAGCGTCGGCTCCGTGACCCTCGGGACCGACCTGGACGGCTCCGGCGCCGTGACGAGCGGCGAGCAATCTACCTTCACCGGCTGGACGGCCACCGGCTTCAGCTTCAAGGCCGCGCCGGCCACCTTCGACATCGCGACCACGGGCGGCAACGGATCGCTCTACTATGTCCTGGGCGCGTCCAATGGGACCGGGGACACCATCGCCAAGTCGGGTACGCTCCGCACGGGCCAAAGCGGCCTGTCGCAGCAGATAAGCCTGAGCTCAGACGACTTCACCGGCTTCGACGACGGGGCGGCGACCTTCACCATCGCGATCTACGATTCAATGGAAGAGACCGAGTATCCCGACTCGGACAGCCTCGCCTACAACGACAGCCTGAGCTCGACCGCGGCGGTCGGCGCGATCGTCGCCTTGACCGATACCAGCCGGCCGACCTCGCACATAAGGCCGTTCCATTGGAACGGCTACGCTACGGTCGGCAGCACGGACGACAATATCAATTCCCTGTTCGAAAACCTTCCCTCCAACGGGCACATCGACATCGCGAGCAATAGCTCGAACGGGACCGGCGATCCCGATGTCTCGGGAAAGATCAGCGTGCGGGGATCGGCCTACGACGACCAGCGCCTCACCGCGGTCTACGCCTACATCGGAGACGGATCTTCGGCGGCCGGAAGCTTCGCCTTCACGGGATGCACGACGGCCACCATCGGCGGGCTGACTTACTACCAGGTCGGTACCTACTCGGGAGGCGTCTGGGCGCCTTCGGGCGATTCGGCGCTCTCGACCTCTGCCTGGTACTTCACGGCGAGTAACGTAGGGATCGATCAGACCGGTCACCGCATCGAGTGGCGCCTCGACTGGAACAGCGCCGCGATCACCGGAGGCGCGGCGGAGAACACGCAGATAATGATCGCCGTCGGGGACAAGACCTCGGGCCAATACAGCAGTACGACCGTCGTGTCGAGCGTCGCGAGCGGGACGGCGGACACGAGGACGATTTCCACGCTGGTCGACGATGCGTTGAAGCCGGTGGGCGTGAAAGTCGGCGACCTCGTCGTGTTCGGCAGCGGATGCAATACCTACGTTGACCGCGTCAAAGCCTTCGACGACGATAGCGGCACGATCACGCTCTCCGTCGGCGTCGATGCCAGCATCACCGCCTACACGATCTACCTCGACGCGCAGAACACTCCTTCGTACTCTGTAGACGTTGTTCCCTACATCATCAGCATCTCGGACGCGAGCGCCACGGATAACAGGTCGCCCTTCGGCGGAACGAGGCTGACGAACGTCGCGGTGAATTCCGGTAAGGCCGGCTACTACGCCTTCTACCAGTGCGCCGTCGGGGTGATCCTGACGGGGTTCAACCTCCTCGGAAGCACGGCGACCGACTCGAATAACCAGGTCCTCATCGGCTCCTCCGAGCCTGAGGTGACCAATGCCGATTCGAATCGTACGAGCATGACGCTGACCCTGCCGACGCTGCTCAACACCCTCGCTAACGGCGCGGGCCTGGTCGTCACCACGAACAACGTCGATTCGATCAACAACGTGAACACGAACACGCTCGCGTACAACCAAGTGGGCGAGGAGACCACGGTATTCGACGATCGGCTGATCTACGTGGACGAAACGGCGCCGACGCTCTCGGTGGCCGCCTTCGGAAGGAAGTACAACGCCAACGCAGGCGTCGACGACGCGACGAACGGAGAGAAGACACTCGGCTACGTCGACCACTACTACGAGAACATCGCCTACACGACGGCCTCGGACAGGACGACCTGGCAGGGCCACGTCGAGTACGCCGACGACAGCGAATACAACGAAACCACCGCGGACGTCTCCGGCTGGATCGTCTTCAAGGGCAAGGCCATGGACAACCAGCGGATCAGCAAGATCACGGTCGCTATCGGGAATTCTACGACCGGTTTCGACGGCGGGAACGGCGTGGGCGCGGCTTTTACGATCTACGAGTCGTCCACGACGGCCGCCGGCGTCACCTCCGGGGCCTTCCTGAACGGGACCGGCTGGCAGGCTTCGAGCGACGGGACCGATTACGTCATCGACTCGACCAGGACCACGAGGGGGCACGTTCTCAACTGGAATCTTGCCTGGAACAGCGCCCTCCTGAGCGTCAACTCCGGAGCGACCTTCGGCGCCGAGCAGGCGGTGAGCGTAGTTTTCACGGCCTACGACGCCAATAATAGCACGACTCAGCACTACAGCGCGGCGGCGGACGGGACCATGACCGTGGACGTCGTTCCTTACATCACGGGTATCTCGAGGACAGACTACAACACCAACCGCTCTCGCTACGGCGCTTATCCCGTCCAGATGGGCGAGACCTCGATAACCCTGAGCGGCTTCAACCTGCCGACGACCGCCGCGAGCGCGATCAGGACGCAGGCGACGGCTAACAAGGGCACGAGCACGTTCTCCTCCACGTTCTCGGCCAACAGCGTAACGCCCACGAACTATACGATCGGATCGAACACGATTCCGGTCGCCACCGCGATGACCATCACCGCGCCCTCGGTGTCCGGTTACCTGAGCGTCGTGAACAACGGCATCCAGTCCATCAACAACTTAAACGCCGATAACGCAAACGAGGGAAACTACGCAGACACGGGCACTGCCTTTGCTGACAGGCAGCACTACTACAACCGCGAGGTCGTGAGCACGGACACCGGCAGCCTCGATTGGACGGACGACCGCTACCTCAGCATGTGGGACGTCGACAAGTACATAGCGGGGACGACGACGACTCAGATCGAGTATCCCGCGATGTCCATGGACAACACGGGAACGCTGTACGGGTCCTGGGTCGACTACAGCAACGCGCGGGTCTGGTACAATACCGTCAACGGTACGCTCGCATCCACCAGCCCCTACTATAACGGCTACGACCCGCCCGAGTACTCCGACCTCTACGTCGATCCCTCGCAGACCGAGAACTACGTAACGAACGGGCTCGCCATGGCCATGGTGCCCAACAACCTCGGATCGGGCGGCGTCTGGTACCTGTCCGGCACGATGAACATGAGCAACAACGGAGGCATCGCGGTGTACACGGCGAGCGCGCCTTCGCTCGCGCTCGAAGGCAGCACGACGCTCATGGGCCAGTACTACGGCATCGAGGGCATGGGCAACGACATGCAGCTCAAGCAGTTCCAGAGGCCCAAGATCGTCCGCAACGGCAGCGCCATACACACGGTATACTGGGACCAGAAGAACAAGTCCCTGAAGTACGTTTACATCGCCAACGGCAGCTCGGGCAACAATATGTCGGAGCGCCAGTGGATCGTGCTCGACGGGAAGAGCGACGGACAGGACAGGGTCTTCACGAACTACTCGAGGGTCACTACGTCGGTGCCGGCCGCGAGCTCGGGGTCCTTCACCCTGAGCGATACGAGCACGACGTTCTCGTCGCTCTCCCCGGCCCTCAAGAACGGTATGACGGTTACGATCGACACCGGAAGCTCGCGTCCGATACTGGGCCGGATCACGAACGTCGGGACGAACCAGCTTACCTGCGATTATTTGCTGGCGGGAGTTGGACTATATTCGAGCGCGGGTACGGCGAGTGCGAGAGCATATACAATACACCGGAGCGTCATCAACGGCGGCTTAATCGTCACAAGCGCCTTCGGATCGTCGCTCACGTACGCTTCTACGACCATCACGGCGACCCTCGGCGGAACGACGCTCAAGGACTCGAAATTCGCGGCCTTCGCCTCCGGCGCCTACGCCGATATCGCCGTCGGGAATGCGATAACCCTGCGCGGCGACAATATGGCGCAGACGACCAGCATTACGGACGTCAACAGCAGCACGAACACACTGACCCTCGCCGACGCCCTGACGATAACGCCGACCGCGTACACGATCTACACGGGGACGTCGTCGAAGGTCGCGCAGGGACTAACCGCCAGCAGCGCCGTCTCCGAGTACGCATCGATCGACGTCGATTCCTCCGGCAATCCGATCGTCCTGTACTACGACTCGACGGCCGGCCTCCTTAAGATGGTCAAGGCCTCGACCTCGTCGCCCTCCGCGATAGGCAACTGGACGCGCTACTCGGTCTCGAGCACGAAGTACCTGGGCCAATACGTCTCGATGAAGATCGACAGCGCCGGAACTATACACGCGGCGGCGTACCAGAACAGCACCGGAAAGCTCGTGTACATAAAGGGCGTGACCACGACCGACACGACGACCTATCCCTCCGGGTACATCTTCACGGAGACGGACGTCGACACGGGCGGCGTGGGATTCTGGGCCGATATCACCGTCAAGGGCACGACTCCGTACATCTCGTACATCAACAACGGCATGGTCGGCAGCTTCGATGGCCTCAAGTGCGCGTACCTGGACACGACGAAGGGCGGTTGGGAGTACCTCGTCGTACCGGCCGACGCCGATCACGTGCCGACCCTGGAGAGGACGAGTATCGAGGTGAGCCAGTCCGGAACGGACAGTCACGGAGGGACAGGCTTCACCTGGGCCGACGGCACGAACAATTTCTCCTGGGGCCAGATCGCGATCGGCTACCGCTCGGACCGCTTCGAGCTCGTCTACAAGAAGGGCGAGTGACGCGCATGGACAAGCGAGCAAAGAGGGCCGAGGGCAGAGGTGGAGCGCGGGAGGCCCCTCGCGCGATCTTCGTCGCCCTGGCAGCCCTCGCGGCTGTCGGGGCGATCGCCCTCGTCGTCGCGCTCGCGATACCGCAGTCGCTCACGGTCGGCTTCTACGACGTAGACTCGAAGCTCGAGACAAAAATGAAGGGCGTCATCGACGCCTGGGCTCGGGGCGCCGGCGTCAAGGTCGCGTATCGCGGCTCCTCCGTCGAGGCCCTGGAGCCGAAGTCGCTTCGTCGTATCGACGCATTGATTTTGTATCCGTCGATCATAAACGAGGAGAAGGCCGAGCTCTTCGCGACGCTCCCCGACGACCTCGCAGGAACCGTCGCCCCCTCGTTGCGCGACTCCATCGCCGCGGCGGGCCGGAGCTGGGCGCTGCCCCTCCTCATCGATACTCGAGAGCTGGCCTGGCGCTCCGACCTCCTGCCGGCCGGATCGGCTTCAGCCCGGACGGGCCTCGGAGGCCTCGACGCTATCGGCGGCCGCATGCCGAAGAAGGCGCCGCCGCTCGCCGCGGCGGGAGGGATCGACGTCGAGCTTATCGATATCGCCGGCCTTTTCGTCGTCGATCGCGGCGGCCTCGAGGCGTACGAGACCCTGGCGAGGCGCGCCCGCGAAGGCGGCTCCGATGCGGCCCTCGACGCCGACCTCGGGGGCTTCTCGCTTCGCGATGCGCTCGCGCCGCTTTTCCAGCTTCAGGAGCGAGAGCGGATCCATCCCAATTGGCTCGAATTGGAAGAGGCGGATCTGGTCGGAGTCGTCGAGGCCCGGCTCGCCGGACTCTCCCTCCAGACCCTCTCGCTTCACAGGGCGATACGGCGCGACGAGCTCGCCTCATGGGACAGCGCCGCGATCTCGCGAAGGAGCGACGGCGGCCTTCCCGTCGTGACCTCTTCGGTGGTATCGATCGCGAGGCTGAAGGCGAGCCGCGCCGGGCGCGCCATCGGGCAGCTCTGCGGATACCTCATGTCGGCCGAGGGGCAGCGGGCGCTGCAGCTCGCGACCGGCCTGGCGCCGTCGGCCGCCTCGACCCCGGCGATCGATGTCCAGGCTTCCGGGTCGCGCGTCGCCGCGAGCGCGGCGAATGTCGTTCAGGGACTCTCCCGCGACGGCTTCTCGTCGACCGAGGAGCGCGGGGAATTCGCCGCGGCGCTCAGGGCCTGCCTGAGGTCGAGTCCGAGATAAGGAACGCCGACGCAGATCGGAGAAAGGATCGGCTTATGACAAAGGCGCGCTCTTCGCTCCTCCTCACGTCGGCGCTGGCCGCTTCCGTCGGCGGCCTCTGGGCACAGGGTAAGGGCCTCGCTCCGGCCGAGGGCCTCGAGAACTGGAAGTACGATCTCGACCTCGGCGGCTACGCGAGCGGCAAGTACAACCTCGTCGTCGAGGGCGTCGACAAGGCGGGCAACGTCACGCGCGCCGCCCCCATGAACATCTACGTCGATCCCAAGTCGGACTTCCCGACCGTCTCCATAATCAATCCGACGCCCCGCGAGCGGGTCGGAGGCGATCTCAATATCGTCGGCACGGCCTCCGACGACGACGGCGTGCAACGCGTCGAGGTGAGCGTCGACGGCGGCGAATTCGTCGCGGCGGAGGGCGGCGAATTCTGGTCGCTCTATCTGAAGACGAAGGACCTGACGGAAGGAAGGCGGAGACTCGAGGCGAGGGCCATCGACATCAACGGGCTCGCAGGCCCTGTCTCGCGCGTCGAGTTCGACCTCGACCTCACGAGGCCCCAGGCGACCGTAGGCTCGCCCGTCATCGGGACCCTCGTCTCCGGACCGGTTCGCCTCTCCGGCTCGGTCTTCGACGCGAACGGCGTGCGCTCGCTGGAGATATCGCGGGACGGCGGCGCCTGGGAGAAGGCGGACCTGAAGAAGGACGACAAGTCGGGGACGACGAAGGCCTTCTCGTTCCAGGTCGATACTCGCAAGCTGTCGGACGGGCCCCACGTCTTCAGGCTGCGGAGCGCCGACGAGGTCGGATCGACTTCCTCGGACGCTTACTTGATGTTCGTCGACAACACGCGGCCGGCTATCGAGATCGTCCGGCCCGCGGAGACCGAGGCGGTCCATGGGCTCTTCGCGGTCGTCGGCGCGGCGCGCGACTCGGTGGGGCTTAAGCGCCTCTCGTACGAGCTTTCGCCGGACGAGAAGGGCGAGATCGCCCTCACGCGCGGCGATCCGTATTTCGTCGCGGAGCTCGACGCCGGGAAGGTCAAGGGAGACGCGGCGACGCTGATCATCGAGGCCGAGGACGCCATCGGCAACGTCACGCGCGTTTCGAAGAAAATCAAGATCGACCGGAACGCGGACAAGCCCGTCCTCCGCATCCTGGGCCCGCTCGCCGACGGAGCGGGGCAGGGCGAAAAGGGCTCGGCCTCCCTTCCCGCGCTCCGCGAGGGCGACGCCGTCTGGGGATCGATCTCGGACGACGACGGCGTCTCGGCCTTCCGCTGGTCGCTCGACGGCGGCCAGGCGACGGAAGTCCCCTGCTCCGAGGTCTTCTCTTTGCCGTTGCCTCCCGCCGCATCGGGACGGCATTCGCTCAACGTGTCGCCCGTGGACTCGAACGGGACCGTCGGGAACCCGGTCGCTTACTCGTTCATCGTGGACAAGGGACCCGGCGCGATCGTCTTCGACCGGCTGGCGACGGCCAAGGGAAGCCGCCCCTTCGCCCAGGGGACCGAGGTCGCCGTCGACTCGGAAGAATTCCTCGAAGGCTCTATCGAGGTATTGAATCCTCCGATCGTCGCCGAGTACGCGGTCGCCGGTGGCGCCGCCAGGGCGCTCTCTCCGTCCAAGGACGAGAAGGCCGGGACGGTGCGGTTCAGGATACCGATCGATCGCGCCCTGCCCTACGGTTTCGCCGCGATCTCGGTCCGCGCGCGCGACGCCGCCGGAAATTTCTACGGCGCCCGGGCGCTCCTCTACGTGACGAACTACGGGATCGCGAGAGAGGAGCCCGGGTTCCGCTTCTCCGACGCGAGGCTCGGCGACGACGGAAGGGTCGCGTTCGGCCTGCCCGGCGCGGGCGCGCCGCGTCCCCTTCTCGGCGCCTTCTACGGCGGAGAGCTTCGGTCGATTCGCCTCGATCCGCCCACCGATATCGTCGAGGCGAGTTTCGACGGACGCGTCGTCACGATACGGCCCGTGAAGGACGGCACCACTTCCCCGACCCGATTGTACGGCAAGACGACGAAGGGCCGCGAGTTCTCTTCCGACGCCTTCGTGTTCGCGACCGATTTCGCTCCGCCGATCCTCACGATCGAGTCTCCCGCGAACGGCTCCTGGCTCAAGGGCGAGGCGACCGTCAAGGGATCGGCCAAGGATTCGGGCGGCGGGGCCGTCGCGCTTTCCTGGCGGCGCCTTCCCGACGGCGAGCGCGCGAGCGTCGCGGTCGGGAAGGACGGCGGGTTCTCGTTCGCCGTCCCGTCGTCGGCCGCGAGGCCGGGGCCCTTCTCGATCGAGGTCGAGGCGAAGGACGCCTCCGGCAACGCGGCCTCCGTCTTCCTCAGCCTGGGACTCGACGGCGAGGCCCCGATCGCGCGCTTCTTGTCTCCCGAGGACGGCGCCAAGGTCTGGGGCTTCGAGGACGTCGCCGCCCTGGTCGATGATGCGTCCGGCGTCTCGGCGGTCGAGTACGCCGACGACGGGAAGAGCTTCTCGCCGATAGCCTGGGCCGGTCGTTATTTCGTGCATCGCGCCGACCTCGCGGCAAATCCAAAGGCCGCGTACAGGATAGTCGACAAGGCGGGGAACGCGGCGATCGCGCGGCCCCGCGTCGAGATCGTCCCGGAACCCGCGCGGATCAGTGCCTCCGCCTCGGTGTCGGTCGAGCCCGCTCAAGGCGAGGCGAGGATCGAGATGTCCGGGAGCGCCGGCTCGCTGAAGGCCTCCGTCCTCCTTCCTGGGCTCTCCGAGCAGGCCTTCTCCGCTCTCGGCGACGCGTCCGCGCCGCCGCCCGAGCGCTTCGCGGCCCGGCTCCTTTCCCAGGGCGCGCTATCGCTCAAGGGACAAGCCTCCGTCGACGCTCTCGCCAAGTCCGTCTCGCTCAGCACGGACGGAGGCTCGACCTACGTTCCCCTCGCCTCGAGCAAGGACGAGAGGACCGCCAAGAGCTCGCTCTCGTTCTCGCTGGCCGCCGAGGCCGCGAAGCTGCCCTCCGGGGCGACGCGTTGGGCGATAAAGGTAGAAGACTTCCAGGGCAACTCCTATTACTGCCCCTTGTATCTCTTCGTCGACGCGAAGGCGCCCGTCATCTCGCAGCTGTATCCCGAGGCCGCTTCCGCTTCCGCGCCCGGCCCATTCCCCCTCGTCGCGCGGATCGAGGACGAGGCCGGCTTGGCGTCGGCCGAGGTCTCGGTCGGTTCGTCGCCGCGCGAGGCGCTCGACTCAGGCTCGGGCTCCAGGTACTTCGCGCGCATGGCCGACGTGTCGACCGTCGGGGCGAAGGGCGGGCCGCAGGCCGTCATCGCCCTGGCGAAGGACGCCGCGGGCAACCAATCGCAGCTCTCCCTCAAGATAGCCTACGACGCCGCGGCGGACGCGCCTGTCCTCGCCCTCGATACGATCGAGCAGCGTCGGGGAGGGATCGTCTCGGGCTCGGTCTCCGACGACGACGGCGTCCCGGGCGTCAGGATATCGGTCGACGGCGAGAGCGCGGCGACCTTCCCGGCCGGCTCCTTCGCATTCGCGCTGACGGGCTTGTCGGAGGGCAAGCACTCGATCGCCTTCGAGGCCTCGTCGGGCGACTCCTGGGTCGCCCTTGGCAAGCGCGAGGTCGCCATCCCGGCGGCGGCACCCGCGTTAGGCGACTTCGTTATCTCCGATTCCTCGGTCAAGGGCGCCCAGGCGGTTCCCTACGTCCCGGGCGCCGACATCGCGCTCGGCGGCGGGGGCGCCCTCGGCGGGAGCCTCGCGTCGGCCGACGGCAAGGCTTCGGTCTCGGTATCGTTCAACGGCGGCGCTCCCGTCCAGGCCTCGCTCTCGAAGCCGGAAGGCGGCCCGGGGCGGGCGCGCTTCTCCGCACCGTTCCCTGCGGGCCTTCCCTACGATCGGGTGTCCGTCGAGGTAAGGGCGAAGGACGGCTCCGGCCTCGAGAGCGTCGAGCGCCTCGAGCTCCACAAGGTGCTGCCGCCCTCGGCTGGGGTCGACGACGACGAAGGCCTCCGTTTCGAGGACGAGAGGGTCGCGGAGGGCGAGGACGGCAAGCGGATCCTTTTCAAGCCCGGCGACAAGCTTTCCGGGCGCTTCAACGGCAGGCCGATCGGCGCCGTCTACCTGCGCCCCGAGAGCCCGGCCCTTGCCGTCGCCTTCGACGGGACCTCGGTGTCGATCGAGGCCAAGGCGGAAGGCCGCGTCGAGGGAGCGAAGGTAGAAGTCAAGACCGCGGACGGCGACGTCTTCTCGTGGGGCCCCTTCTCGGCCTGCGTCGACCGAGGGCCGCCGAGCGTCGAGGTCGCGTCGCCCGCGGACGGCGACTGGGCGAGGAACGAGATAAAGGTCGCGGCCTCCGCCTCGGACCCGAGCGGAATCGCCGCCGTCGAGGTCTCGGTGGGCGGCGACGCCGCCGTTACGCTGACGGGCGTCGGCATCGCGCTCCCGGGCACGAAGGTCGAGAGGATCATCGCCCTTGATTCCGTGCCGGAGGGAACCTTCAGGATCGATATCGTCGCGAGGGACGGCTCGGGGCGCGAGGCGCGGACGACGCGTTACGCGATCAAGGACACGACTCCCCCGGAGCTCTCGCAGGTGGCGCCGGCCGTCGGCGAGGCAGTCAACGGCCTGACGACCTTCGTCGGCGCGGCCCGTGACGGCGGCGCTCTCGCGGCCCTGTCCTTCGTCCAGGCCGCGGGAGCCGGGGCCGAGGAAGTCTCCGGCCTCGCGACTTTCCGGAGGGACCTCGACCTCGCGCGCGTCGCGATCCCCTTGGCCGACGGCGGCGGTTTCGTCGCCGTCGACAAGGCCGGGAACAGGGCCGTGCTCGCCCCCGCGCTCGTCGTGGACATGGAGAAGGACAAGCCGGTCATCGAGATCCACGCGCCGGCCGAGTTGGAAGTCCTGCGAGGCGACTTCGCGATCAGCGGGGTCGCCTACGACGACGACGGGCTGGCCGCGGCGTACTACCGGATCGACGGCGGCGCCTGGAATCGCATAACGATGGAGGGCGCGAGCTTCTCCATACCGATGGCGTTCAAGGACGCGACGGACAACGAGCACCTCGTCGAGGCCAAGGCGGAGGATATCTACGGAGTGCAGGGCGACGTTTCCTCGCGCTCGTTCAGGATCTCGAAGGAAGAGCCGGTAGCGTTGATGGCGGCCCCGTCCATCACCGGTCCTGTCAGGGGCGAGGTGCGGCTTGCGGGAACTTCCTCCGACGCGAACGGCGTCAAGGAAGTCGCCGTGTCCGTCGACAACAGGACCAGCTTCGACAAGCCTTCGGGCCTCGAGCAATGGAGCATCGACCTCGATTCCACCACGCTCTCGGACGGCATTCACGCGGTGGCCGTGAGGCCCGTGGATGCGTACGACACCGCGGGCTTCTACGCTACCATGATCACGGTGGACAATACTCCGCCGAAGGCGCAGCTCGACCTCCCGGTCGACGGCCAGAAGGTAGGCGGGTCCCTCGAGGTCAGCGGGCGCATCTCGGACAACATGGCGGTCGCGTCGGCCAGGATCGAGGTGGCCAGGGTGGGCTCGACGACGCCTCCCCTCGTGTCGGTCGACATCGGGACGGGCAGGATCGTGCGGCGCGCGATCGACGTCTCGTCGCTCGATCCCGGCGTCTACACGATCAGGCTTGTCGTCCGCGACAAGGCCGGCAACGAGAGCCTGGCGTCGAGGGACGTCGACGTAGTGGCCCGCGCCCCGGTCGACGCCGTCTTCATCGTGTTCCCGGTCGACGGCGCCAGGCTATCAGGAAGGCTCCGCGTCCAGGGCTTCGCGACGGCGTCCGGCGCCGGGGCCGTGACGATCATGGCCGACGGGGCGACCCTCGGCTCGGCCGAGCCCGACTCCCTGGGCTGGTTCAGCGTCGACGTCCCCGCCGACGCGTTGCCCGACGGCGACCACGTGCTCTCGGCGAAGGCGGCTGACCGCGCGGGCAAGTCGCTCGAGAGCGCGGGTACGAGGATCGAATGGTCGAGGCTCGGTCCCTGGATCACGATCGACACCTTCGCGTCCGGCGAGTACGTTCCGTATCGACCCTTCCTCAAGGGGCAGGCGGGCTGGGACGCCGAAGACCCGGCCGAGGGCTCGCCCAAGGGCGACAAGACGGCGCAAGCCGCCTATAAGAAAGCCGCCGACTCGAGGAGGATCGTCGCGGTCGACGTCAGCCTCGACGACGGCAAGAGCTTCGAGCGGGCGAAGGGCGCGGCGAAGTGGAGCTTCAGGCTCGAGACGCAGCTGTATAAAGAAGGCGCGATCCATGTCATAGCCCGGGCAAGCTTCGCAGACGGGACTACCGCGACATCCAAGGCGCTCTTCTACCTGGACAAGACCCCGCCGGAGGTGGAGGTCCTGTCGCCGAGCGAGGGCGGCCGCTTCAACGGGAAGCTCGAGCTGTCGGGGCGCTCCTTCGACGACAACGGGATGGCCTCGGTCGGCGTCGCGCTGCGCAAGGGAGACAAGGCCAATTACCAGGTCCCGTCGTTCATCCAGGGACTCTATCTCGACGGCCAAGTCCTCGGCGCGACGACGTGGCAGGCCGGCGCGGGCCTCACATTCTTCGACGACAACGTCAAGCTGCAGGCCATCTACGGAAAGGCGCCCGAGGTCGACGCGGACGGGAGCCCGCAGAGCTTCTACGGGGACGTCTTCGGCGGCAAGCTCGTCGCGAACGTGGCGTACCTGCCCTTCGAGTCGCTCTTCGGCGCCGACTGGAGCTTCCTCTCGGCGTCGCTGGGCCTGGGCGCGGGCTTCTCGTACTTCTCGGAGACGCAGGCGGGCACCGGGCTCCTGGTCGGATCCGTCTTCGGCCAGCTCGAGTTCCCCAAGATCACGCTCTCTTCGATGAGCGCCTTCAAGAAGATCTCGGTCTATTCCGAGTGCCAGCTCTGGGTCCTGTCCTCGGTCGTCTCGGGCGGATTCGTCCCGAAGCTCTCTTTCGGCGCGAGGATCAGCGTGTTCTGATTCCCGCCGCGCGGCGGGTGCGGGCGGAGCCTCAGTCTGTCCGCCTCCACCGGCACGCTCGAGCCTCGATCGCGTCGAGGGCGAGATAACAGGCGAGGGCCAGGCCCGAGAGCGCGACGATCGCCGCGTACATCCCCGGGTAGTCGACGCGCGTCAACGAGTCGACGATGTACCAGCCGAGGCCCGACTCCGATGCGAAAGTCTCGGCCATGAAGAGCACGGCGATCGACGTCCCCAGTCCGACGCGAAGAGCGGAGAGGAATGCGGGCAGAGTCGCCGGCGCGATCACGTGGCGGACCAGCTGGAGGCGCGTCGCTCCGAGGGCGCGGACGGACTCGACGAGGGCCTCGGGGACCGCGCGCGCCGCGTCGCGGCAGGTGACGAGTATCTGCCCGAAGATGATGAGGCCGATCAGGAAGACCTTCGCCGCGTCGTCCAGCCCGAGGAAGAGCATGATGACGGGCAGGAAGGCGATCTTGGGCAGGGGATGCAGGATATAGACGAAGGGCGAGACGAGGGAGTCCAGGCCCTTCGATCGGCCCGCCGCGAGCCCGAGCGCGGCGGCCGTCGGCGCTGCGATGAGGAGCGCGAGGCCGATCCTCCCGGCCGACGCGGCAAGGTGCCGCGCGAGCGCGAGCGTCGCCGCGTCGGAAGCGAGCCGCGCGAAGGCCGCCCCGGGCGGCGGGAGGAAGGGCCTCTGCACGACCGCGGCCGCGATCGCCCAGATCGCCAGGAGCGCGGCGAAGGCCGCCGCCGTCCGCGCCGCGCCGAGCAGCGACGTTCCGCGCCTCGCCTTCATCCGCCTCTCTCCAGTGCCCGCCTGATCGCGGACGCGTAGCCGAAGAACGCCTCCTCGCCGCGGTAGGAGGGGGAGCGGATCGCGGCGCAGCGCGGGGCGCCGGCCCCGCCGGCCGCGGGCTCGGTCCTCGGCGCGATACGCGCCGCCACGCGGCCGGGATTCCTGCCCCGCATCACGTAGACGGCGTCGGCGAGGTAGGCCGCCTCCTCGATCGAGTGCGTCACGATGAGGACGGTCGCGCCGCGCTTGCGATGCAGGTCGAGGAGCAGCTCCTGCATCGACTCCCTCGTCAGCTCGTCGAGGCTGGAGAAGGGCTCGTCCATGACGAGGAGGTCGGGCTCCTGCGCGAAGGCCCGCGCGAGGGCGACGCGCTGCCTCATGCCGCCCGAGAGGCGGGCCGGGTAGAAGGCCGCGAACTCGGACAGCCCCAGCTCCTCGAGTAGATCGCGCGACCGCGCGCGTCGCTCGCGGGAAGGGGCTCCCCCGAGGAGCATCGGGAGCTCCACGTTGGCTGACACCGTTTTCCACGGCAGTAGGGCGTAGTCCTGGAAGATCATCGCGGTCCCGCGCCTGGGAGCCAGAGCCTCCTCGCCCGCGACCAGGGCGCGGCCCCGGCTCGGCCGGCGGAGGCCCGCGACGATCCGCGCCAGGCTGGTCTTCCCGCAGCCCGAGGGACCGATGAAGGCTGCTATCGAACCGGCGGGGACCCGTGCGTCGATGCCCTCCAGCGCGCGGACCGGGCCCGAAGGGCCCGGGTACTCGAGGCAGACGCCTTCGAGCCTTACCATCCCCCGAAGGCCCGCTCGAGGGCGCGGCCGTCGATGAGCCGCGCGGCGTTCAGGTCCGGCGAGGCGAGTCCCTTGCCCTGCATCCACACGAAGACGGCCGCGATCTCGGCGCTCGTCGGCAGCCTGGGCCTCTTGTACACGACGAACTCGTACGAGTCCCTGACTTCTTTCGGGAACTGCGCCTTGTCCACGAGGAAGTCCCGGTACTTCGCGTTGTTCTCGTTGATGATCCTGGCCGCGGCGCGGTAGGCGCGATAGAAGGCGGCGATCTCGTCGAGCTTCCCGTCGAGCGATTCCTTCCTGAAGGCGAGGACGCCCGCGTCGAGGCTCGAGCCCAGGCCGGAGGTTGAGCTCGAGCTCGAGGTCGAGGCGAGGAGGACGGCGCCCCTCGCGCGCGCCGCGCTGAGCAACGGCTCGGGGAGACAGGCGGCCTTCAATTGACCGGAGAGCAGGAGCTCCATGCGCAATTGGATGTTCGGGACAGCGATCGTCCTCGCGGAGTCGACGCGGAGGCCGGCCCTCGCGAGGAGCGTCTCCGCGGCGTACTGGATGATCGTGCTGCTCGATATCCCGACCCGCGCGTCGCCAAGCGTCGCCAGTGAGTCGATCCCGGATCCCGGCGCTGCCACTATCCCGTAGCGGCCGTCGGTCATGCTCGCGACGCGAAGGTCGATGCCGGCCTGGGACGCGAGCGCGACCGCGACGAGGTCGGAGATGGCGCCGTCTATCGCTCCGGCCTGGATGGCCGCGTCGCGCTCCACTGCCGACTTGAAGCGGACGAGCCTGACCTCGACGCCCTCGGCGTCGTACAGGCCCTCGGCCTCGGCGACCAGGAGGGGGACCGAGTCGGCGTCGGACAGGATGCCGATCGAGATGGCCTGGCGCTCCGGTTCGGAAGTCGCGGACGTCAACGCGAGCGTCAAGGCCGACAGCGCGGCCGCGCCGATGATCCTCGTGAATGCCTTCATTCCTCGACCGCCTCGCTCCAGCGCCTTGCCCCGGGGAGCTCGAGTCCGAGGCGGTCGAGTATCCTCGCCGCGATCTGGTCGATCAGGTCCTCGATCGAGGCGGGCCGCGCGTAGAAGCCCGGGCAGGCCGGCATGACCGTCGCGCCCGCCTCCTTGAGCGCGGCGAGCGCGCGCAAGGTGACGAGGGACAGCGGGCTCTCGCGCGGGACGAGGACGAGGGGCCAGCCTTCCTTGAGCGCGACGGACCCGGCGCGTTGCGCGAGATTGGCCGATAGGCCCGCGGCCAGGGCGCCGACCGTGCCGGAAGAACAGGGAACGATGACCGTCCCGCTCAGCCTGAACGATCCGGAGGAAAGCGGGGAGGCGAGGTTCGTGGGCGAATGAACGCTAACGCGACCGGCTCCGAATTCGGCGATGCTCGCCGCGAGGCTTTTCCCCGTCTCGCCCTGCGCGACGCGCTCGGCCCATTCCGTTGCGACGAAGTGGATCTCGGCGTCCGGGCAGGGCCCATCCGGCGATGCGAGGGCCTCGAGGACGCGGAGCGCGTAGGCGGCCCCGGAAGCGCCGGTCATGCAGACGAGGTAGCGTGCCATCGTTTTCATTATAACAGATAAACGTCGAGCGCCAGCGAAATGAGGACGATGAGCGGAAGAATCTCGTTCATGCCGTAGGCTGCGATCCTGATATGCCGCTCGGTCCCGCCCGAGGCGACGACGTGCTCCGCTCCCAGCAGCGCCGCGACCGCGGCGACTCCGGCCATCCAGGGCGCTCCCAGCGGCCAGAAGAGCGGCGCCGCGGCGAGGCCGGCGATCGTTCCCGCGTGACAGGCCGCGGCCATGGCCCGCGCGGTTCGAGCGCCGAAGCGCGCCGGGATCGAGCGAAGGCTCTGGGCGCGGTCGACTTCGATGTCCTGGAGCGCGTAGATGATGTCGAAGCCCGCGACCCAGAGCGCGACCGCGCCCGTCACGACGAAGTATCGCAGCTCGAAGCGGCCGGAGATCCCGAGGAAGGCGCCCATCGTCGCGGCCGAGCAGGCGATCCCGAGCCAGAAGTGGCAGAGCCAAGTGAAGCGCTTCGTATAGGAATAGCCGAAGACGAGGATGCCGGCGAAGGGTAGGAGGGCGACGCAGAGCCAGTTGAGCATCGCCGCCGCGAGGACGAGGACCGCGAGGCATGCGGCGGCGAAGATCAGCAGCGCGCGGCCGGAAAGCCTGCCCGACGGGACCGGCCGTCCCGCGGTGCGCGGGTTCGCCGCATCGATGTCGCGGTCGACCACGCGGTTGATCGCGTTCGCGGCGTTGCGCGCCGCGGCGGCCGCGAGGAGTATCCACAAAAGCTTCGCGAGCGGAGGCCTGCCCCAGGTCTCCAGGATGACCGCCGACGCCGCGAAGGGAAGCGAGAAGAGGGTGTGGCGGACCATGACGGCCTCGCCGATCAGGGCCGCCCTAGATGCCATACTCGGGCCAGCGCCCGTCGACGAGGCGCCTCACGGCCTCGTCCATCCGGAGCGCCTCGGGCCAGGGTCTCGCGCCCAAGCCCTCCTCGGGGAGCTTGCGCGTCGCGTCGATCCCCATCCTGGTCCCGTAGCGAGGCGACGGGGACGAATGGTCGAGGGCGTCGAGCGGCCCCTCGGACAGCACGACGTCCCGCGACGTGTCAACGTTGTTGAAGGCCCTCCACGCGACCATGGAGAGGTCGCGCAGGTCCGCGTCATCGTCCACGACGAGGATGAACTTCGCGTTGGCCATCTGTCCCGTGCCCCAGAGGAAGTGCATGACCTTCCGCGCCTGGCCGGGGTAGCGCTTGCGTATCGATACTATGACGCAGTTGTGGAAGACGCCCTCGATCGGCATGGTCAGGTCCGCGATCTCGGGGCAGAGGCGCCGGAGGAGGGGCAGGAAGAGCCGCTCGGTCGCCTTCGCCATCCAGCAGTCTTCCTTCGGAGGGATCCCAACGACCGTCGCCGGGTAGATCGGGTCATTCCGGCGCGTTATGCGTTCGAGATGGAAGACGGGGTACTCGTCCGGCTCCGAGTAGTAGCCCGTGTGGTCGCCGAAGGGGCCCTCCATGCGCGACTCCGAGGGATCGATCCATCCTTCCAGGACGAACTCCGCGTCCGCGGGCACGTCCAGGTCGCTCAGGCTGGCCTTCGCGATCGAGGCCCCCTTGCCGCGGAGGAAGCCCGCGAAGAGCATCTCCCATACGCCCTCGGGCAGCGGCGCGGTCGAGGCGTAGGTCACCGCCGGGTCGCAGCCGAGGGCGACGGCGACGCTCATCCTCTCGCCCCGCGCCGCGTACTTGGCGAATATCCCGGCCCCGTCCTTGTGGACGTGCCAGTGCATGCCCGCCGTCCTGTCGTCGTAGACCTGCATGCGGTACATGCCCATGTTCTGCGCGCCCGTCTCGGGGTCGCGCGAGCAGACGATCGGGAGCGTCAGGAAGCGCCCGCCGTCGCGCGGCCAGCACTTGAGGACGGGTAGGCTCGAGAATCCCTCCTCGTCCGAGACGACCTCGCGGCAGGGCGGCCGCTGGGCGCGCCTGGGCAGGAGGGACATAGCGGCGGGCAGGCGCCTGAGCGCTCCGGGAAGCGAGGCGAGGAGCCGCGGGTCGCGCGCGCGTCCCATGATCCACTCGAGCAGGGACTCGATCTCGGCGGCCTTCTCGTCGAGGCTCTTCGCGCCCAGCGCGAGGGCCATCCTCGACTCCGTCCCCATCGCGTTGATGAGGAGGGGGTAGGGCGAGCCCTTAACGCGCTCGAAAAGGAGGGCCGGGCCGCCCGAGCGCACGACCCGGTCCGCGATCTCGGTTATCTCGAGTTCGGGATCGACCTCGGCCTTGATGCGCCTAAGTTCGCCGCGCGCCTCTATCGCCGCGACGAAGCCGCCCAGGCCCTCGTAGGCCATCCGCGGCTACCTCAGCCTGATGAAGGCGCGGGCGACGCCCAGGTAGAGCGGGCCCTTCGATCCGCCCGACGAGAAAGTGCTGAAGACGAGGTAGCTCCTGCGCTCGAAGGTCCCGCTCGCGATCTTGGCCACGGCCCCGGCGAAGGCGCCCGCGCCCTCCTCGAGGGCGCGCGCGACGCCCTTGCTTTCCTTGGATACGGCCGATCCCTGCGCGCTCGCGGCGCGCCAGGCCGCGAAGTCGTCGATCGTGGGATTGAGAGCGAAGAGCAGCGCCCCGACGAGCGCGATGATGATGATCCAACCGAAAGCGCGCCTGGATTCAGCCATTGGTTCCGTCCTCCGTCGCTAGGAATTGTATTCGGCGGGAGGCTGCGGCGCAAGAACGGCGCGGGGCCGGGTCGAAGGAAACGGGCTGCGCGTCTTGCGCGTCGACGCCGTCGAGTTTATCCTCCACCGCCATGAGCGTCGCCACGATCGACAAGAGCGCCGGCACAGGCGTGATGATGAGCTACGGCGTGGGGAAATTCCTCGCGGAGTTCCTTACGGGCGGGATCACTTCCCTCGTGTTCAAGTTCTACGAGACCGAGGTCGGCCTTCGCTCCGGCCTCGTCGCCCTCGTCGTGGTCCTCTACTCGGTCTGGAACGCGGTCAACGACCCCCTTATCGGCTTCTTCACCTCGCGGCCCCTGCGGATCTCTGCCCGCCTCGGTCGGCGCTTCCCCTGGATCCTCCTCGGCTCGGCGACTTGCGGCTTTTTCTTCCTCTTCGTCTTCGCGCCGCCCTCGGGCCTCTCCCAGCTCGGCCTCTTCCTCTGGTTCCTCGTCATGTATTGCGTCTACGACGCCCTCTACTCGACCTGGGAGCTCAACTACCAGTCCATCTTCCCGGACCGCTTCCGCTCCGAGCCCGAGCGCGCCAAGGCGGCGGGCATCTCCACGCTCATCGGCGTGGTCGGCGTTGCCGCGGGCGCCGTGGTCCCGACCTTCATCATCGAGTACGGGGTTCCGGCCACCTACCTGACGAACGCCGCGATCTTCGCGGCGGCGGCCGTCGCGCTGGCCCTCCTCCTCGCGCCCGGCGCGCGCGAGACGCCGTCCATGATCTCGCGCTACATGGAGCAGGAGCGGAAGCGGACGGAGGCGCCCTCGTTCTGGAAGCTCCTCCGCGAGGCGCTCAAGGTCCGCGACTTCATGGCCTTCATCCTCCTGTACTTCTTCTATCAGAGCGCCTGCCTCTGCATGACCGCCTCGATCCACTACGTCGGCGACTACATCGTCGGCCGAAGCACGACCCTCATCTTCGCGGGCATGCTCGTCGGCTCGCTCGCCGCCGTGCCGATCTGGCTCGCGATCGGCCGCAAGGTCCGCAGCAGGCAGAGCCTCCTCGCGGTCGCGGCCGCCGCGATGGCCGTCCTCTGCCTGCCGCTCGCCTTCGCGCGTTCCTACTGGTCCTTCGTGGCGTCCATGTTCGGCTGGGGCCTCGCCTTCGGCGGCTTCTGGATGATGATGACGCCCGCGATGGCCGACGTCATCGACGAGATCGTGGCGACGACGGGCAGGCGGGACGACGGCGTCTACCTGGGCTTCCGCGCCTTCTTCGGCCGCCTCGCCAACGCGACGCAGGCCCTGTGCTTCTGGCTCGTCCACCTCGCGACGAACTTCGCCGCCGATCCCCGCTCGCCCGCCGCCCAGGCGGGCATCAGAGTGCACACGGCGGTCATCCCCTCGATCCTCCTCGCCGTCGGAGTGGTCGTCTTCCTGAAGATGAACACGCTGGACGCCCGGAAAGCCGAGGGCTACAGGGCCCAGCTGGCGGCGAAGGGCTTGTGAGGTGGGCGCCCGCTCCCTCGCGACGCAGGCCCTCGCCTGGGCCCGGAGACAAGCCTCGGTCCTCAAGGCAGTCGCCTTCGTCACGTACAAGGAGTGGGCCGCCTATCGCTCCCACATGCTGCTCTCGCTGGTCATAGGGCCGGCCTACTTCCTCGCGCAGTACTTCATCTGGAACGCTGTCTTCTCGGCGCGTTCCGACGTCGGCGGCCTCGGACTCGAGGCGATGCTCGGCTACTACGGCGTGGCGACGCTCATCTACTACCTCACCATGGACTTCGCGGACTGGAACCTGCAGATGCACATCAGGGTCGGCAGCTTTCTCACCTTCATGCTCAGGCCGCTCTCGCACCGCTACTTCGCGCTCTCGCAGAAAGTCGGCCACCGGATCCTCGGGTTCTTCTTCGAGCTCGTGCCCGTGTGGCTCATCCTCGCGATCGCCTTCGGCATGCCCCTCCTGCCTGCCTCCTGGCCGTGGGCCGTCGCCTCGATCGCCCTGGGCTTCCTCATGGTCTTCTTCCTCAACTACTCGATCGGCATCGCCGCCTTCTGGATGACCAGGACCGACGGCCTTAGGTCCATCTTCGCCCTCTTCCGCGACATCATGGCGGGGGCCGTCCTTCCCTTGAGCCTTTTCCCCTTGCCCGTTCAAAAGGTCCTGTTCTTCCTTCCCTTCCAGTACGCGACCTACGTGCCGACCAGGGTCTTCCTCGGCTCATACGAGCTCGGCGGCGCGAGCTTCAGTCTTCCCGCCATCGTCGGCTGCCAAGCGGTCGCGGTCCTGTGCATGTGGCTCGTGAGCGAGATCCTGTGGCGGCTGGGCGCGCGCAAGTACACCGGGGTGGGCGCATGAGCGTCGGGCAGATCTGGTCGAGGGCCCTGCGCTCGAGCCTCGCGCGCCGCATGGCCTATCGCGCGGACCTCTTCCTGAGCGTCGCGGTGACGCTGCTCTCCGAGCTCGTGAGCCCCCTCGTCACCCTCCTCATCTACGGCGGCTCCTCCGGGAAAGGCTTCCCCGGCTGGGGCATGTTCGAGGTCCTCCTTGTCCAGTCGATCTTCCTCATGTCGAGGGGCGTCGCCTTCCCGCTCTTCATGGGCCTGATGTACGGCGTCCTCGACCAGGTGCGCTCCGGTCACTTCGAGCTCACCCTCCTCCGTCCGCGATCGCCGCTGCTCATCCTGGTCTGCCAGGGACTCGACCCGATCGGCCTCACGCGCCTCGCGGGAGGCATCGGGCTCTTCGCGGTCTCGCTGTCGCGCCTTCCCGCGCCGAGCGCTCTTGGATGGCTCTCCTTCGCCGCCCTTTTCGCCTTCTCCCTCCTCGTCCTCTTCAGCCTCGCGCTCTTCATGTCGGGTACCCTCTTCATGTGGGTCGGCAACGGCCGCGTGTACGAGCTCCTGGACGTCCTCCTCAACTTCGCCCAGTATCCCCTCTCGATATTTCCGAGGGCCTTCTCCCTCGCGGTCAGCGTCGCGGTCCCGATCGCCGCCGTGGCCTACGTCCCAGCGCAGGCCTTGCTCGGCAGACTGGACCTCATCGGCCTTCTCGCCGTCCCGGCGAGCGCGGCATTCTTCGGCCTTTCTCTTCTCTTCTGGGAAAAGATGAGGACCAGATACTCCGGAGGGGGCGGATGAGAGACGATTTTCAGATCGAGGTGAAGAGCCTCAAGAAAACGTACACTACGTATCAGCGCGGCGGCAGCTTCGCCGAGATCGCCAAGAGCGTCTTCGCGCGCAAGGAGATCAAGGTCGAGGCGCTCAAGGGGATCGACTTCTCGGTCCGGGAGGGCGAGCTCCTCGGCTTCCTCGGGCCGAACGGGGCGGGCAAGTCGACCTGCCTCAAGATCCTGACCGGCGTCCTCTACCCGAGCTCGGGCGAGGCGCGGGTCCTGGGCTTCTGCCCCTGGAAGCAGCGCAAGCGCTACGTGTCGAACATCGGCGCGGTCTTCGGGCAGAAGTCCCAGCTCATCTTCGACATCCCGCCCCTGGACAGCTTCCTCATGAACCAGGCGATCTACGGCGTGCCGCGCGACGTCTTCAAGGCGAGGCTGGACGAGCTGGCCGGTCTCCTCGGCGTCGTCGACATCATGGGTCAGCCGACCCGCAACCTCTCGCTCGGCGAGCGCATGAAGTGCGAGTTCATCATGGCTATGCTGCACGGACCGAAAGTCGTGTTCCTCGACGAGCCCACCATCGGCCTCGACGTCATCGCCAAGGAGAAGATCCGCGAGTTCATCCTCGCGATGAACCGCAAGGGAGTCACCTTCATCCTGACCACGCACGATCTTGCCGATGTCGAGTTCCTGGCGCGGCGCGTCATCGTGGTGAACCACGGATCGATCATCTTCGACGACGGTATCGAGGGGCTTCGGGGCCACTTCGGCTCCCGCAAGCGGATCAGGCTCCTCTCCGAGGGCGGCCAGGACGCGTTGGCGCTCGAAGGGCTCCGCGCGACGGAGCGACGCTCCGAGAGCGAGGTCTTCTACGAGCTCGACCTCGCCTCCTGCCCGATCGACGCATTCATCGCGAAGGCGAACGCGGCCCTGCGCATCCTCGACATCTCCATCGGCTCGATCCCGATCGAGGAAGTCGTGAAGGGGCTGTATGAAGAGGGCGCTCGGCATAGCGCTCGGGAGGGCACGGCGAGATGATCAAGATCCATCAGGGCGAGGTGGACTGCGATCCCGCGGGGGCGAGGTACGACAGCCGGGCACTGGACGCCCTCGACGCGCATTTCGAGAGACTGATCGAGGCGAAGAGGATACAGTGCGCCAGCTACATGCTCTCGCGCGGCGGCAAGGTCTTCGCGCGCAAGGCGCTCGGGAACCTGCGCTGGACCGAGGACAGCCCCGGCCTGCGGACCGACTCTATCCGCCATGTCGCGAGCATCAGCAAGATCTTTACCGCGACGGCGGTCATGCAGCAAGTGGAGCGCGGCAAGCTCTACCTGTACCAGTCGGTCGCCTCGATCATCCCGGAGTTCGACACGAAGCAGCACAAGGCGATCACCATCGTCGACCTCCTTACGCATACCTCGGGACTCAAGCCCGACTCGGGCGCCATGGCCGAGCCCTATCCAGTAGGGTGGAAGAAATTCGACGACAGCCCCGAGGGCCTCTCGGAGATGCTCAAGGACTTCCTCTCGGGACCCGTCCTCAGGCCGAGGTGCACGGAGTGGATGTACTGCTCGACGGGCTTCGCCGTCCTGGCCGAGGTGGTCAAGCGAGTCACCGGCATGGGCTTCATCGACTACGTCAAGGCCGAGATCCTCGAGCCCCTCGGGATGAGCGAGACCAGCATCGGAGTGGTCGACGAGGGGAAGTCCGATCGCGTCTGCCTGACGGGCGAGTGCGAGGACTGGCTCTACAAGCGGCGCTACGGGAAGTACATGGAGGTTTTCGCCGCGGGCAACGGTCTCATTTCGACCCTGAGCGACATGCACCGCTTCGGCCTGGCCCTCCTGAATAAGGGCAAGCTCGACGGCGCGCGCGTCCTCGGCGAGAGCACGCTCGCTCTCATGGCGCGCAACCAGCTCTCGGGCGTCTCCTCGGTGTGCTGGGGCAGTCCCAAGGTCGAGGATTACCACTACGGCCTGGGCTTCGTGCTCTACGAGGGCGGCAACTTCTCGCCGGGATGCTTCGGCCACGAGGGAGCCGGCCGCTCGGTCCTCATCGTCGACCCCGAGGAGGAGTTCGTGGCCATGTGGTACGTCCCGAGCCAGTCAGGCTGGGTGGCCGAGTCGATCCACAATCCGCCGGCGATCATGTGGTCCGGCCTTCTATAAGGAGCGGGCAGTGAGCGATGTCATAGCCATCGAGAGCATTCCGACCGTCGTCGGCAAGACGGACGCGCAGCCCGCCGACGTCGGCTACGATCCAAGATACCTCGGCTACCTCGACGCGCATTTCCTCGGTCTCATATCCAGGCGAAAGATCCAGTGCGCGAGCTACGTCCTCGCGCGCCGCGGCAAGGTCTTCGCGAGCAAGGCCATGGGCGTCCTGCGTCCGGGGGCCGACCTTCCCTTCCGACCGGACTCCATCCGCCAGACGGCCAGCATCACGAAGCTCTTCACGGCGACGGCCCTCCTCAGGCTCTACGAGCTCGGGAAGCTGGACCTCACCGAGAGCGTCAGCCGCTATGTCCCCGAGTTCGCCACCGACATGCACTCGGGCATCACGATCTTCCATCTCCTGACCCATACCGCTGGAGTCCTGGGCGACGAGGGCTACTTCCTCGAGCCCTATCCCTTCGAGCCCCTCCACAAGCACGGCGGCGAGTGGATCAAGCGCGCCCTGGCGGGGCCCCTGCAGGCGGCGCCGGGCAAGCAGTGGATCTACTCCTCCTTCAGCTTCATGGTCCTGGGCAAGGTGGTCGAAGCCGTAGCAGGCGAGGATTTCGAGGATCACATAACGCGCACGATCCTCGGGCCCCTGGGCCTTTCCAGGTCGGGCTTCCGCCTCCCCGAGGAGCTTCGTCCCGAGGTCTGCGTCACCTCCGCGGGAGAGGGCGAATTCCTCCCTAAGCTTTTCGACCCGAAGCGACGTCCTGGCCCGCCCCGCTCTTTTTGGGGGCTCTTCTCGACGGCCGAGGACCTCTCGCGCTTCGGCCGCTGCCTCCAGGGCGGCGGCGAGCTGGACGGCGTCCGCATCCTCGGCCGCAAGACCGTGGAGGCCCTGGGTCGCAACCAGATACCAGGTACCTACGCCTTCTACTGGGGCGCCCGCAAGTCGGACTATCCGTACGGGCTAGGGGCGCAGATCGCCAAGGGCGAGTTCGTCGGGAAGGGCAGCTTCGCCCACGAAGGCTCCGGCGCCTCCTGCCTGACCGTCGATCCGTCCAACGAGTTCGTGTCGGTCTTCTTCGTGCCCTCGAACGCGGGCTGGACGGCCGAGGCGGTGGACAATCCCAATCCGATCATCTGGGGCGGAATTGAGGATTGACGCCGAGGCGCGGGCCGGAGGCTAGCGGCCTTTGCGGCGCTTGTCCTCCGGGGCAGGCTTGTTCCTCGGATCCATGCCCCGCACGATGTTGTCCAGCTCCCGATCGAGCCGCTCCTTGATGCGACCGGCGGTCTCGTAGACCGCGTCGGGCCCGAGCGCGTCCGTCAGGTCCTCGGGCCCCATAAGGAGCCGATAGGTCTTCAGGCCGAGGGCCTTCGCGATCCTCTCGAGATTCTCTCCCGACGGGAACTTGCGACCCATCTCGATCTCGCCCACGAAGCCCGCCGAGATCCCGGCGCGCTCCGCCAGCTCCATCTGCGAGATGCCGAGCAGCTTCCGATGGAGCTTCATGTTGCGGACGAGGTTGCGGTGGATCTCGATCACTCCGCAATAGTAGAGGGAGGCACGGTATTTTCAATTCGCGCAAGGAGAGCGGAACTCTCCCATAGAGAGTACCCCGTTCGTCGACCGTGTTTGCCCCCTGTAAGTTTCCCGCGACTGGAAGGGGCGAGAACTTGAATAATTTCCGGTTCGAGTTAACTATTTGGTTAACATGAAAGCCATCGACGAGATGCTCGTCCCCGAAACCTCGAGCAAGGAGCGCATCCTCCGCGCTGCCCTGGCGACCTTCGCGCAGAAGGGCTTCGAGGGCGCGCGCGTGGACGAAATCGCTCGCCAGGCAGGCGTCAACAAGGCCCTCATCTATTACTACTTCAAGAGCAAGGAGGAGATGCTGCACGCCCTCCTGGATGGCGCGATCGCGGATATTATGTCGAGCCTGGGTGATCCCGAGGTCTACGTGAAGGAGATGCTCGGCTCCGAGGCGAAGCTGCGGACGCTGATGGACAGATTCCTCGGCTTCATCGAGGAGAGAAAAGAGCTTTTCACCATCGTCGTCATGGAGCTCCTCAAGGATTCAGAGCGGAGGAAGCTCGTCCTCGGCCATCTCGGGGACGAGCTCATGAAGCACAACGAAGCTTTCTATAAATACGCCCGCGCCGACGATCCCGTGCAGAACCTCGTCACCGAGATCTTCACGGGCTTCCTGCCCTGCATCATGTTCGTGCTCTTGGAAAATCCCTTGAGGGACCTCTACGGACAGAAGGGCGCGGCATTCAGACAGATGTTCCTCAAAGCTTTCGAGGGAACGCATATCCGCTATTCCATGGATCTCCTCAAGTCCGCGCAGACCACCACGGGCGGCAAGGAGGGGGCGGGCCTGTGAAGCTTTTTGTTTATTTCGACTAACTAACTAGTTAGATAAGGAGAACAATTATGAAGCTACGAGAAAGGATTCTGGGCTCGATCGGAGAGTTTGTCATACGGCACAACAAGTTAATCTTGATCGCCGGACTCGTCCTCGCAGCCGTATCCGTGTATTACGCAAGCGGCATCAAGTCCAATACCCGAATCAACGACATGCTCAGCAAGGGCAATCCTCGAGTCGTCGCCTACGACAACCTGACCGCGGACTTCGGGGGAGCCTCGATGATCGTCACCCTCGAGGGCGGGACCAAGGAGCGCATGGCCGCCGCCGCCGAGGATCTGGTGGTCAAGATGAGAGCCAAGCCCGAGCTGAGTCGCTACATCAGGTCGATATCCCTCAAGCTCGAGCGGGACTTCGTCCTCGACCGGGGATTCCTCCTCCAGAAGCCCGCCGACATAAGGCGGATGCGGAAGCTCTTCGAGAAGACCAGCATCCTCCCCTTCGTCACGGGTCTCAACGAGAACCTCGAATCCACGTATACCGGCGACGAGGCCGAGGAGGACCTGGAAACCGGCAGGCAGGAGCTCGACGCGGTCTCCAGCATGGCGCAGATTGCGAACTTCGCGGATGCCCTGAGGGTCGCCGTGGAAGCGCCCGAGGCCTTGGATCCGCGAGCCGCCGCGGGCGGCCTCACGGACGCGATCGTGCTCGGCGACCAGTACTCGTTCAGTCAGGACGGCAGCATGCTCCTCTTCGCCGTCACGATGAACTTCGACATCGCCTCGAACCTGACGGCCTGCGACGGCATCCTCGCCGACATGAAGGCCCTCTCGGCCTCGCTCGGTCCAGCCTACCCCGAAGTCGAGTTCGGCTACTCGGGCGACATCGCGATACAGGCCGACGAGAACGCCGCGATGTCGAGCGACATGCTCGTCCCCTCGATCATCGCCTACGCCGCAATCCTCGTCCTCTTCATCTTTTCCTTCAGGCAGGTCCGCTCGATCGTCTTCGCCATGGGCTGCCTCGTCTTGGGCATCCTCTACAACTTCGGGGTCATCGGGGCGACCTTCGGCGAGCTCAATCTCGTGACGAGCATGATCGCGTCCCTCCTCGTCGGCATGGGCATCGACTACGGTATCCAGGTGACGACGAGCTTCAACTCGTTCCGGGAGGAGGGCCACGGCCTCAAAGAGTCGATCAGGCTCACGTTCCGCAAGTCGGGATACGGCGTGCTCCTGGCCGCGGCGACGACCTCCGCCTCTTTCTTCGTGCTCATCGCCTGCGGCTCCAAGGCCATGAAGCAGCTGGGCTTCGTGGCCGGCGTCGGCATCCTGACCTGCCTGGCCGCGATGATCTTCGTCCTGCCGGCGCTGATGGCCTGGCTCGGTAAGCGGACCGAGTCCGCGAACCGGATCCCTCAGATCGACTACGGCCTCCTCGAGCGCTTCGGCGCCTTCGCCGCGCGCCGCCGCGTCCCCGTCCTGATCGTATCGGGCATCGTCGCGGCCGCCCTCTGCGTCTCGGCCCTCAGGCTCGACATCGAGTACGACATGATGGAGCTCGAGCCCCAGAAGGGACCGGCGATGATCGCGTACCGGAAGATCCTCGACAAGTTCGAGATGAACCCGAACTCGGCCATCGTCGTGACGAACGGCGTGGAGGAGGCGAGGGCCCTGACGTCGAAGCTTGAGAAGCTGAGCTCCGTCTCCGAGGTGCAGTCCGTCTCCAATTACCTGCCTTCCGCGGACGAGCAGGCCGAGAGGCTGGCCGAGATCGCCCGCATCAGAGCGGACCTTCCCCGCGCGCTTAGCATGGCCTACGGGCCTTCCGAGGTCGACGCCCTGGTCCGGGAGGTCCAGAGGCTCGAGTGGAACCTGATCGAGCTGGGCGACATCTCCGTCGCGGGGCTTGGCGAGAACAACAAGATCGTGCGCAAGCGCAACGCCATGATCCGCGAGATCCTCGGCGCCGAGGTCGGCAAGGAGGGCGAGGAGGTCTTCCAGAAGCTCATAGCCGCCCTGAAGGCGGACCCTGAGCGCGCGGCGGCGCGGCTGACCGCCCTCGACGCGCCCTTCTCGGCCAAGGCCGTCGACATGGTCGCGCGCATGGCCGCCGCGGACAGGCCTATGACCGCCGCGGACCTGCCGCGCTCCCTGACCGACAACTTCCTCGACAAGAAGACGGGAACGCGCAACATCATCACGATCTACCCGAAGGCCAGCGCGACCGCCACCAACGAGGGCCTGCGCCGCTACGACGCCGCGCTCAGGGAGATCGCCCCGAGCATCACCGGGTCGACGCCCCTGTTCCTCGACTTCTTCGACGAGATGCTGGGCGAGTCCAAGAAGGCCGCGCTCTACGTCGGGATCCTCGTCCTCCTCTTCGCCTTCCTTTCGTTCAGGAGCGTCAAGTACACGCTGATCGCGGCGGTGCCGCCGGTCCTGAGCCTCGTGCTCCTCTTCGGCACCTTGCCGCTCATCGGCTGGAAGATCAACGCGCTGAACCTCGTCACGCTGCCCTTGAATATCGGTATCGGCGTCGCCTACGGGACCTACATGCTGCAGCGCTACCTCGTGGAGGGGCGCGACCTGCGGGCCGCCCTCAAGTACACGGCGAAGGCCATCTTCCTGTCGGCCTTCACGACCATGGTCGGCTTCGGCAGCCTGGGCCTGGCTGGATCTTTCAAGATGCTCGCGAGCTTCGGCACCGTGCTCTTCATCGGCATCGGCTACTGCTATCTCACCACCATGCTGGTCATCCCTGCCCTCCTCGGCGATCGGAAGGCCGCCGCCGCGGATGCGGGCGAGACCGTCATCGAAGAAAGGAGCGCATCATGAACGCGAAAAAAGTCATCGTCTCGGTATTGCTGAGCGCCGCCCTGTGCGCGCTCGCGGCCTTCGGCCAAGGCGCGGCCGCGCCGGAGGACGTCCTCTCGATCGTGCGGGCCATCGACGCGAAGCAGCGCAGCGCCACGTCGCGGCAGGATATGGTCATGACGACCTACCCCGATATGGGCGACGAAGGCAACAAGCGCGAGTTCGCCATCCGCAGCTACTCGAAGGGGGAGGACGATAGCTACATGGAGTTCCTCGAGCCTCGGAGCATCAAGGGCCTGCGCATCCTCGGCAAGGGCGACGACAACTGGGTCTTCTTCCCCTCGACCGGCCGCACCAGGAAAATCGCGGGCACGTCGAAGAAGGACTCGGTCCAGGGCGTCGGGGGCGACTTCTCGTACGAGGACGTGGGAGGCGGCAGCTTCGAGTCGAAGTACGACTTCCGCCTCCTGAAGAGCGACTCGGGCTCATGGACCCTGGAGGGCGTCGCGAAGAAGAAGGACGCCGTCTACTCGAAGATCGTCCTCACGGCGGACAAGGCGAAGTCCCTGCCCACGCGGATCGAGTTCTATACGGAGGAGGACGGCTACTTCAAGGACCTGGTCATGACGGACTTCAAGGTCATGGGCGGCAGGGACGCGGCGACCCGCATGACGATGGTCAACCTCAAGAAGAAATCGAAGACGGTCGTCGTCGTGAAGGCGGCCGAGTACGACATCCAGATCGACGAGAGGTACTTCAATCCCTCTCGCTTCGACAAATGACGCGCGGAGGCTGAATCATGAAGAAGATACTTATCGCGGCCGCGGCCCTCGCCGCGCTCTTCCTGGCCCTGTCGACGTTGAAGGCCCAGGAGTCCTCGGAGGCCGAGGAAGGCGGCGCCCCGCTCGCCGACGAGCGGATGAGCGTCTACGGTTATGGCGTCAGTTTCGCGAGCGTGGACTTCCGCGAGCTCCCCTCGGAGGAGGCCGAGCTCGGCGGCATCGCGTATATCCGCGTGAAGGGCGACTTCAAGCCCCAGGAGGGGCTCTCCTTCCACGTCGAAGCGAGCTACGACGCGAGGACGGGATACCAGAACTCCTTCGTTACCTTGGCCGACGCCGGCCTTCTGGACCCGGCCGACGCGGACGCCCACACGTTCATGTCGTCCATCGAGGTCGACCAGGCCTACGGCAGCGCCGTCGCGGGGGACTTCTCGCTGCAGGCGGGCAAGCTCCCGATCGGCTGGGGAAGCGCCTACGTCTTCAATCCGACCCAGCGCGCCTCGCGGCCGGCCCTTCTCGATCCCGTGGTCGACGAGACGCCCGGCACGCTCGCGATCCTGCCGACCTGGTCGCCCGCCGACGCGTTCAGGCTCTCGGCCTACGTCGCCTTCCAGGATAGGAGCCACCGCGAGACGGTGGCCGCCGACGACGGGGCGATCGAGAACATGCCCTTCGGCGTCAAGGCGCAGACGACGATCGGCAACTTCGACGTCGCGGCCTGCTTCATCAAGGAAGTCGACTACGTCGAGCTTGCGGGGCTCATGCCTGGCTCCTACGAGCGGTCCCTCTTCGCGGGCCTCGACGCCGCCGGCGCGATCTGGGACTTCGGCGTCTACGCCGAGGCCGTCCTCATGCTGCCGATGGGCGACGACGGCCTGTCCTGGGATCCCGACGGCTTCGACTTCCTCGATGCCCTCGAAGTGGCGGCGGGCTTCGACTACTCGTTCTCCGGCCTCGAGCTCGAGCTTCGCGCCGAGTACTACCACCAAGGGAGCGGCACGAGCGATAAGGCGCTCTATAGTCCGCTCGACCTGCTGTCGGGGCGGAAGCTCCTCCAGGCCGAGGACTACGTCTTCGCCCGGCTCGAGAAGACTTTCGCCGACTACTTCACGCTGAGCGCAGGGGGGCTCGTGAACATCAACGACGCGAGCGTCGTCGCCATGGCGGAGCTCCAGTACGAGGCGATGGACAACCTCGAGCTGAAGGCGGGCGCGACTGTCCCCTGGGGTCCGATGGGCAGCGAGTTCGAGGGACGCTACGACCTCTCCGCCCTCGGCTTAGGCGAGGTCGACGTTATGCGATCCTCGATTTACGCGAGCTGCAAGGTCAGCTTCTAGGAGGCCGCCGCCGCGGCCAGGACACAGGGCCGCGGCGGCTACGGCTTGTACTCGGCCTTGATCGACTTGACGAACTCGAGCGCGGTCGTGAGCCCTTGGACGCCGGGCGTCACCGCGCCGTCCTCGCCGCGGAGCGAACCCGTCCCGACGGGCGCGAGGACCGCCGACG
>Ga0153915_10000164_pt1 | contig 59756 bp, 59 predicted proteins | sample Opewatmetagenome_2_FD_107003 | JGI IMG/M metagenome (GOLD analysis project Ga0153915, IMG submission 107003) | Freshwater wetland microbial communities from Ohio, USA - Open water 3 Core 3 Depth 3 metaG | ecosystem: Environmental > Aquatic > Freshwater > Wetlands | place: USA: Ohio, Lake Erie...
CCTTTCGGTGCCAGAAAAACCATGCCTGTTTATATGGAACAGACCATAAGCGATTTGCCGGAAATTTTTATCAACGCGGGCAGCCGCGGTTTGCTCGCGCGGATACCCGCTGCGGAAATCGTGAGAATACTTAAACCGGTTGAGGTTAAAGTTGCCATATAATTTACTTTTTCCTGTAAAAAAAGAGATAATATGCCTGACAATGTAATAATCCGCTGCCTACATTGCGGAACGAAAAATAGAATACCGAAACAAAAATTGCAGGGAAGGTCCCTTTGCGGCAAATGCGGCGCTTCGCTGGACGAATTAATTATTCGCTGTCTTAAATGCGGAACAAAAAACAGAATGCCCGAAAACCGTCTGGACCAAAAACCCCTATGCGGCAAATGCCGGGAACCATTGATAATCCCCCAGCAAAAAGTCATGCCTTTCGATGTAACGGATCAGACATTTTCCCGCGAAGTGCTCACTTCCGATTCATCCGTTTTAGTGGATTGCTGGGCGCCGTGGTGCAGTCCGTGCCGGACTTTATCTCCCATTATTGATGAACTGGCATCCGATTATGCCAGTGCGGTAAAAATCGTTAAACTTAATGTTGACGAAAATCCTTTGACCGCTTCACAATACGGAATTCGCAGTATTCCAACGATGCTTTTCTTTAAAGAAGGCAAGATGGTGGACAAAGTAACCGGAGCGTTGCCAAAAGAACAAATCGAACAGCACCTGTTATCCATAATCAAAACAAACTAGACCAGATAAAGCGCTGATGAAAAAAAATAAAACTGATTTAAAATACCAATGTAAAATATTTGACGTCTTTGAAGAAGAATATGATTTGCCGTCAGGCAAACGAACAATGCAAACCTGGATAAATCACAATCCCACGGTTGCCATTGTCGCCGTCAACGATAAAAACGAATTGCTTTTAATAAAACAATACCGCAATGCCGTTAAAAAGAATCTTCTGGAAATCCCGGCAGGCTCCATGGACGGCGCCGAAGAAACCGCTGCTGTCTGTGCCCAGAGGGAACTGGCCGAAGAAACCGGTTTTAAAGCCGGAACACTTATTAAACTCTTTGAAGGATACCTGCTGCCGGGATACTGCAACGAATACATGTATTTTTTTCTTGCCCGCAATCTTGTCCATGCGCCGCTGACCCCCGACGAAGACGAATTCATTGAAACCCTTCCTGTCAGCTTTGCTCACGCGCGGGAGTTAATAAAAAACGGCGAAATAATCGACGCGAAAACAGTTTTGGGGATTATGCTGGCAGAAAGCTTTTTACAGCATGGCTGTTGAACCATCGTAAACATCCTGCTGTTGAAAGTTTCTTGCCAGAGGCATAAAGTTTTGTTAGACTTCTTTATCAATCCGGTATCTGTTATCTGAATGAGGAGGCAACTGCATGATCTACAATGAAGAATTTGAAACCATGCCCCGGGAAGTTATCAAAGCCCTGCAGGTCAAAAGACTGCAGCAGGTTCTTGAACGGGTCTACCACACGGTGGGATTTTATAAGAAATCCTTTGACGCCGCCAAAGTAAAACCCGGCGACATCAAATCCATTGAAGACATGAAAAAGCTTCCCTTTATCACCAGAAAGGATTTGAGGGATAATTATCCGTTCGGCCTGTTTTCCGTGCCGATGAGCAATGTTGTCCGTTTGCACACTTCCTCCGGCACCAGCGGACGGTCGTCTGTTTTCGGGTATACCAAACGCGATATTGAGACATGGTCGGATCTCATCGCGCGCTCGCTTGTCGCCGCGGGCATAACAAAAAACGATATCATTCATAACTCCTTTGGCTACGGCCTGTTCACCGGCGGCCTGGGCCTGCACTACGGCGCGGAAAAAATTGGCGCCAGCGTTATTCCCATCTCCGGAGGAAACGACAAACGACAAATCATGATCTTGCAGGATTTCGGGCCCACCGTAATTTGTTCCACCCCTTCCTACGCTTTGCATCTGGTTGAAGAAGCAAAGACTCTCGGCGTGGACATGAAATCATTGAAACTGCGCGTAGGCATATTCGGCGCGGAGCCGTGGAATAATAAAACGCGCGATGAAATTGAAAAAGCTTTCGGCATAACCGCGCTGGATCTTTTCGGTTTGTCGGAAATTATCGGTCCGGGCATGGCGATGGAATGCATTGAAGGGCGCAACGGAATGCATGTATTTGAAGATCATTTTATTGTTGAAGTAATCAATCCCAAAACCGGTGAGGTTCTGCCGGAAGGAGAAGAGGGCGAACTGGTTTTCACCACTCTCACCAAAGAAGCGGGACCGCTCGTCCGTTACCGTTCCGGCGACATATCGCGCCTGATAACGGAACCCTGCCGCTGCGGCCGCAGTCACGTAAAAATGGAAAGAGTTTTGAAGCGGAGCGACGACATGCTGATTATCCGCGGCGTCAATGTTTTCCCCTCGCAGATAGAAGCCATTTTAGTCGATATCGAAGGATTGAAGCCCAATTACCAGATCATCATTGATAAGGCGGGCGCGCTGGACACACTCGATTTGCAGGTGGAAGTCAACGAAAAGATTTTCTGCGATTCCGGCAGTGTCAAGGAACTGCAGAAAATTGAAAAGAGAATCATTAAGGATATGACGGATTATCTGGGCATAACCGCGCGTGTAAAACTTGTCGAACCAAACACTCTACAGAAAGCGGAAGTGAAAATTATTGACAAACGCTGCTTTTAAATTACAAGGGGGTCAAAATGAAAGTTGAACAAATATCGGTTTTTCTGGAAAACAAACCCGGCACGCTCGAACATGCAACGGGCGTCCTGAAAGAAAATAACATCAATATCCGCACTCTGTCGATGGCTGAAACGGCTGATTTCGGTATTCTGCGTTTGATCGTCAATGATGTCGAAAAAGCAAATCAGGTTCTCCGTGACAGCGGCTTTAGAGTGAGCAAAACCCCCGTTGTTGCCGTGGAAGTACCCGACAAACCGGGCGGACTGCACAGCATCATGGAAGTTGTTTCCAAAGAAAGCATCAACGTGGAATATCTATACGCCTTTGTGGAAAAAAGCGGCCAGAACGCCGTCATCATCTTCCGCTTCGATAACCCGGAAAAAGCAATCGAAGTTCTGATGAAAAACAATTTCACGGTGGTACCCGGCGCTAAATTATACGAATTCTGATAACGCTGTAAAGCGCCTATATGTCCCGATAAAATCGGGATTGCGCTTCAATTCCCGTTTCTGCGATGTACAAGTATGCATCCATACTGCTTCGCTCGCCTTGCTTCCGGACGTTTTACAGAGTTATCTGGATCAACGATTCATAATAATAATTTTGAAACATTTCACAATTTAATACCGGCAGGAGGGAACGATATGTTTACTTTCAGTACAGACGTTAGCTCCGTTTTAGTATGGCTTGTCTGGATTGCGGCATTTGTCGCCTTGTTCGGAACCAATGAAATTGGCCGCAGATTCAAGTGGGCGGGTTTTGCCATGTTTGTTGTCTTGCCAATCGTTCTTACGGTTTTGTGGCTTACGGTTTTGAGCGATACAGCTTATATGGACTGGTTTCATCTGGCAAAGGTTTACTCATCAACAGCGGGCTGCATCGGTTTCTGGTGCATCCGTCACCTTCGCGGCGCCGGCAAAGACGGAAAAGTCTGGAAACTAAGTGACAAGAAATGGGCTTTATGTTTCCCGCCGCTGATTCTGGCAATCAACATCATCGAAGCTGTGGCACGTGATTTTCAGGTAGGCGCCACTTATTCAGTTCCTACAATTGAGTTTTTAAACAATCAGATTCAATACTATATCGGCGGTTCATGGAACTACATGAACGGAATTGCCGGTATCCTGAATACCATCACCATTACAGGCTGGTTCGGAATCTGCATCCGTAAAAAGACAAACCAGGACGGAGGCATGGATATGTTGTGGCCGGATATGCTCTGGTTCTGGATTATTGCTTATGACCTCTGGAACTTCGCCTACACATACAACTGTCTGCCTGGCCACTCATGGTACGCCGGACTGGCATTATTGCTCGCTCCCACACTTTGCGCCTTTACAGTCGGCAAAGGCGCATGGCTGCAACATCGCGCCCAGACTCTTGCCCTCTGGTGCATGTTCGCCCAGACATTCCCCGCTTTCATTGACAAAGGTTCTTTCGCTGTACAATCAGTTGCCAGCGCGCAAATTGCGGAGGCGGCAAAAGATATTGCATTGACAAAAGAAGGCTTATATCCGGTTGCCTCCGCAACACCCGATACCACGGCATTGTTTGTTATAAGCCTGCTGGCGTTACTTTCGAACATTGCCGTATTCGGCTACATGATATACAAAGTTATCAAGACGAGGCGCAATCCTTACACAGGCGATCTCTACACTGATCTTAATCAATACAAATCAATTAAAGCACTGGCAGAATAAAAATCCTGTACTTTCTTAACAAAAAAGCCATCGATTTAATCGGTGGCTTTTTCTATTGGCTATTAGCGTTAAACTCTTCTATTGTTGATAAGTCTTTGTTTTCCACCGCTGATGGAACCAAAACCACTGGTCCGGATATTCACGAATAACATCTTCTACTATCTTTGTGAAACGCTGGGTATTTACAACCAGATCCGCCTCATAATTATCCGTGCATACAGCTTCAATCGCAGGTTTCACTATCACCTTGTATTTTCCCGATTTCTGTCTGGCCGGGAAAATTGCAATTACCGGAGCGCCGGAGCGCATGGCCATAACCGCAAGGCCAACCCCGGTGCAGGCAGGACGGCCGAAGAAATCAACAAAGACTCCCTCGTAATGGGCTACATTCTGGTCGCTTAAGATTCCGATAATTTGATTTTCTTTTAATAATTCCAAAATCTTTTTCCCCGATCCCCCTTTCGGAATCAGGACATTACCCTGCATGGTCCGCACGTATTCCACTATATTATCAATTAACGGGTTATCCAGCGGCCGGTAGACAATATATATTGGCTTTGCGTACATGGGAATACCGATCGGCAATAGCTCCCAGTTCCCGAAATGAGCAACAATGGAAAGGATGCCTTTCCCTTTGGCAATAGCCGCCTCATAATTTTCATAACCTTCCACATCAACCCAGTTGTGAATATTCTCTTTGGTAATATAAGGCAGATCGAAGAATTCAGCAGCCACAATGGCGCAATGACGATAAACCCCTTTGGCGATCCTGATTATTTCCTTTATATCTTTTTCAGGAAAGGAACGCTGGAGATTGTGCAGAACTATCAAGCGGCGTTTGGTAATCAGATGATAAAAAAGCGAGAACAAAGTTTTGAATAATACTTTACGCACACATCCGGGAATGCATCGAAAAATAAACAGCAATATTTTTGTTGTTTTTGTTTTCTCAACAATCATAAATTTATTTGCTGTTAACAATAACGGGTTTGTATGTGAAAAAGTATAGGGAATTTAACTCTACAGGTCAAGGAGATATTAACCTGAAATTACTCTTCTCTCGGTAACATTTATTTATGAGGCAATAGGCCGCACGATTTATGATGCAACTCCGGGAATTTTAAATTTAGCAAAAGGTTTCCTGACTTTTTCAGCTGAGCAACAAATTACCAAAATACTGTGATGAATTTTTTCCGTTGTTTATTCTCTTAACACATCAGCTTTTCTATTTTTGATATTGTTTTGTTTTCCACCGCTGATGGAACCAAAACCACTGGTCCGGATATTCACGGACGACATCTTCCACTATTTTTGTGAAACACTGGGTGTTGACTACCAGATCAGTGTCATAATTATCCGTGCAAACTGCTTCAACGTGCGGTTTAAAAATAAGCTTGTATTTGCCCGATTTCTGCCGGGCCATGAAAACCGGAACCACAGGAGCGCCGGAGCGCATGGCCATCACCGCAAGCCCCACACCGGTACAGGCAGGGCGGCCGAAGAAATCAACAAAAACTCCCTCATATCGGGCAACATTCTGATCACTTAAGATTCCTATGATTTGATTCTCTTTTAATAATTCCAAAACTTTTTTCCCCGACCCTCCTTTGGGAATCAGGGAATTTCCATGCATGGTGCGCACATATTCCACCATATTATCAATAACCGGGCTATCCAGCGGCCGGTAGACAATATACATCGGCCTGACTAACATCGGGATAGCGATAGTCAAAAGTTCCCAGTTTCCGAAATGAGCAACGATGGAAAGAGCTCCTTTGTTTTGGGAAAGGGCCGCATCGACATATTCCATGCCTTCTATCTCCACCCATTTGTCGATAGTTTCCCTGGTAATGGAAGGCAGGTCGAAAAATTCAGCAGCCACAATGGCAAAATGCCTGTAAACTCCTTTGGCAATATTTATGATTTCCTTTGAATCTTTTTCGGGAAAGGAACGCTGAAGATTATGTAGAACGATTAAACGGCTTTTGGAAACCATATGGTAAAAAAGTGAAAATACAATCCTGAAGAACCCCTTACGCACAGCCAGGGGCATATATCGAAAAACACGCAGAATGATGTCGGTTTTTTTTGTTTTTTCAACAGTCATAAATTTACTATAAATAATTGCCCGTTATTTTGATTACAGCGGCTTTCCACATTCCCGGCACTTGCCGTCAGAGCCAATAACTCCGATACAGGACTCGTCGCCGCATAATATTCTTTTATCCCAATCATCATCGTCTTTAGCATCAACCGGCAGAACTGCTGTTTTTTCTTCTGATACTTCCGCTTGAACGCTGCCTGCCGACTGTTCGTGTGAGAGCTTGCCTTCATAAACTTTGCCGCATTCCTTACATTTGCCGTCGGCGCCTATAACTCCTATACAGGATTCATCGCTGCACAGTATTCTTTTATCCCAGTCTTCATTTTTGTCAAAAATGATTTCCGTCATTTTGTTCTCCCGTATTTATTCTTGTCTTTACTTACAACAGCTTCCATATTTTTTCCACTAAACAGAATTTCTTAAATTTTGATGGCTTCGTAAAATGCCCAGAGGCCAAGCGCGCGAAGCCAAAGGAGTGAGGCGTACTTTTTGCGTACGCTGCAACAAGCCTGTCCCAGCGAAGGCAGGGAAGGGCTGAAGCGTAACGCAGCATATGGGCGTTTTACGGAGTCATCTCCTTAGCCTTTGATACAGGCTATTGATTTCAACTTCGCCACCTTTCTGGCAACGCCCGAATCATGCATAACCTGTACAACGTCCTGTAGATTTTTATAAGCTTCCGGCATTTCCTCGCCCAGCGTTCCCTTGCTGCCGGCCATTACCAAAACTCCCATTTCGGCCAGTTCACGGCTGATTGATCTTCCCCGGCTCGATTTGATTGCCTTTGAACGGCTCATCACCCGCCCTGCTCCGTGGCAGGCGCTGCCGAACGTCGCTTCCATCGCCTTTTCCTGACCGGCTAAAACAAATGAACCTGTACCCATGTCACCGGGAATCAATACCGGCTGGCCCACGCTTTTATAGCAGTCGGGTACAGCATCATGACCGGCGGGAAACGCACGCGTCGCTCCTTTGCGGTGAACGCAGAGTTTTTTCGTGATTCCCCCGATAGTAAACGATTCGATTTTGGCAATATTATGGCAGACATCATAAACCAGACGCATCATCAGCTCACGGGGCGCTACGTGCAGTGTCTTTTCCATAACTTCACGGGTCAAATGCATCAGGATTTGACGGTTGGCCCAGGCGTAATTTGCTCCGCAGGCCATGGCGGCCAGATAATTTTTCCCCCGTGCTGAATTAAGATACGCGCAGGCCAGTTGCCTGTCCGGCAGTTCAATGCCTGTTTCGTGCGCATGTTTGACCATTAATGCCAGGTAATCATCGCAAATCTGATAACCAAGTCCCCGCGAACCTGTATGAATCATGACAGCGATCTGTCCTTTGCGCAAACCAAATGCAAGGGCGGCCTTCTCATCAAATATTTCCTGCACTACTTCTATTTCCAGAAAGTGATTGCCGGAGCCCAGCGTGCCTAACTGCTGCTTGCCACGTTCTATGGCCCGCTTTGACACCTGCTCCGGGTCGGCGCCGCTCATACAACCGCCATCTTCCGTCGTTTCCAGATCGAGGGTCGATCCGAAACCGGCGCTGACCGCCCATCCGGCGCCTTCTTCAAGCACTTTTTTCTGATCTTTGCCGGATAATTTGACATATCCGGTGGAACCGACACCCGTGGGAATTCGCTGATACAGAGCAGTGGTTAAGTCCTTTATTCTATCTTTGATATCGGCAAGCGAAAGTTCCGTTGTCATCAGGCGGCAGCCGCAGTTGATATCGTAACCCACGCCGCCGGGCGAAATGATGCCTCCATCCAGATCAAAGGCGGCAACTCCCCCGATGGGAAAACCATAGCCCCAGTGAACATCCGGCATGGCCAGAGAATAATTAACGATGCCGGGCAGATGAGCGACATTGGCAACCTGTTTCGCGCTTTCATCGTTTTTCAGCAGATCATAAATCTTATCATTGGCATAGATAATTCCCGGTACACGCATACCGCCCGTCTGCGGCAGAAGCCACCGGTTATCATCCAATTTTTCTAAAATAATTCCAGACATGATGAATTCTCTTCACATCGTCATACCGGTCCCGTATGAGCGGGATTTCACTCCAGCCGGTATCCAGATGCCGTTCCTGACAACTTTACAGGTCATTCTCGTTTTTATATGTCATATCGACCGGAGGGAGATATCTTTTCTTTTCTCATAATCAATAAGATTTCTCGCTTCGCTTCGAAATGACATACCGCATAACTATTCATGTAACACTATACTAATAACGGGCTGTCTCCGTTATGCACCGGGCTTCGGGCCGGAGTGTAACCGGCGAATGCCGGACCGGCATGACTTAAATCCAAGGCTTTTATTAAACATCAAAAATCACTCTCGCCTTCCATCCCGACTTTTTCTTTGTAACGCTCAAACCGGAATAGGTTACCGCCTTAATTTCGGTTTTAATTAAATGCTTCATTTTATTGTACGGTTCGCCTGTCAATTTTACCGCCAGCTTTTTACTGCCGCACGCCATAACTTCGCAATCGCCAACTACCCAGTGCTCGCCATTAAACAAATAAAGCAGCTCCCGCAAAAAATTAATCATTAAATCCGCCGCATCCTCACCGTCAACGGTTATTATTTTTTGCCGTTCTTTTATAGCCCGGACATTCCTGCCGTTATTTGCGATACTTTCAATCAAAACGTCAAACAAAGAACAGGCGGCATTGGCAAACAGTTCCTTTTTAGTCCGTCCCGATATTTCGATACCTATATCGGCCGTATGGTCAAAATATTTGTAATTCGGCATATGAAGATTATAACCTAATACCAATTTTAAATAAAAGCTCTATCTTTGTAAGCTAAAAAAGGGGATAAAAATCAATAATAAAAAAGGCGCTGTAAAGCGCCTTTTTGAATTCCTATGTTGAAAACGAACTCATCTCTTAAGTTGTTTCGTTTTCGTCGGGTGTCACATCACCTTCATCGTCGCCGTTGGTTCCGTCATCCTTGCCTTCGGCTTCCGATGTAGTACGGGCAACGCCGACAAGTTTTTCTTCCGGATCAAGTTCAATAAGTTTCACTCCCTGCGTTACCCGGTGATTTACCGGTATTTCCTGCACCTTCAAGCGGATTACCTTACCGGCATTGCTGATCAACATGACGTTATCTTCACCGATAACCTGCAGGACGCCGGAAACATTGCCAACCTTTTCCACCGTTTTGAGATTAATCGTTCCCTTGCCGCCGCGGGTTTGCACACGGTATTCATCAATCGGCGTGCACTTGCCGAATCCGTTTTCAGAAACGGTAAGCATAAAAGTGTTCTGCGCGGGAATATCCATACCGATAACATCATCGCCTTCATCCAGATTAATGCCTCGCACACCGCGTGCTGTTCTGCCCATATCCCGCACATCGTCTTCCTTGAAACGAATGGCCATGCCTTGTCTTGTCGCTATAAAGATATCCTGATTTCCCATCGTCAATTGAACATCCACCAACTCATCCCCTTCGTCAATGGAAATGGCAATGATGCCGCCGGAGCGCGGATTGGCATAAGCGGTCAGTTCAGTTTTCTTGATAGTGCCTTTTTTAGTGATCATCACAATATACTTATCGTCAACAAATTCCTTGACCGGTAATGTTGCGCGAACACTTTCACCCGGCGCAAGATTGACCAGATTAACCATGGCTTTGCCTTTGGCCGCGCGTCCCGCCTGAGGTATCTGATAAACCTTCAGCCAGTGCACCTTGCCGGCGCTGGTGAAGACAAGCAGGTAATGGTGCGTGGAGGCGATAAAGATTTTTTCCACAAAATCTTCCTCTTTCGTTCCCATACCCATTTTGCCTCGTCCGCCTCTGTGCTGACTCTTGTAAAGGCTGACCGCGTTACGCTTGATATAGCCGCTATGGGATATCGTTACGACCACATCTTCTTCCACAATCATATCTTCGATATTGATATCTTCGGAACTCGCGACGATTTCCGTGCGCCGTTCATCACCGTAACGTTCCTTGATTTCATTAAGTTCTTCAATGATAACCTGCAATACTTTCAGCGGGTCGGCTAAAATAGCGCTCAAATGAGCAATCAGAGCGTTCACTTCGGCGTATTCTTCGTCGATCTTCGCTCTTTCCAGACCGGTCAGACGCTGTAGTCTCATCTCCAGAATGGCTTTGGCCTGAATTTCCGACAAATTGAATTTCGCGCATAACTGCGTAGCGGCTTCCGCCGGAGTCTTCGACGCTTTAATGACTTTGATAATTGCGTCAATATTGTTTAAGGCAATGATGTAGCCTTCTAAAATATGAGCTCTTTCCTGGGCGCGCGCCAGATCAAATCTTGTGCGGCGGATAACAACATCCCTGCGGAAACTGATGAATTTTTCGAGCACTTCTTTAAGGCTGAAAACCTGCGGCCTGTTTTCGGAGATCGCCAGCATGATGACGCCCAGGGAGACTTCCATTTGCGTGAATTTATAGAGCTGGTTGAGGATAATGGCCGAATTTTCATCCCGCTTGAGTTCGATGACCACGCGGATACCTTCGCGATCGGATTCATCCCGTAAATCGGAAATCCCGGATACCTTTTTATCGCGAACCAGTTCGGCTATTTTTTCAATCAGCATAGCCTTGTTGACCTGATAAGGCAGTTCCGTGATGACAATGGTTTCTCTATCGTTACGGGCGTTCTTTTCAATAAGGGCGCGCGCACGGATGCGGATGATGCCGCGTCCCGTTTTATAGGCGGAAAGAATTCCCTCCCGGCCATTGATAAATCCGGCGGTTGGAAAATCAGGACCCGGAATATAACGCATAAGCTGTTCGATGGTAATATCCGGATTCTTAATGCAGGCGATGGCGCCGTTGATAATTTCTTTCAGATTATGCGGCGGAATATTTGTCGCCATGCCGACGGCGATACCGGACGTTCCATTGAGCAGTAAAAGCGGAATGCGTGTTGCCAGAAGCGACGGCTCCTGCAGGGATTCGTCATAGTTGGGCACATAATCGACCGTGTCTTTTTCCAGATCGGCCAGCACTTCATCGGAAATGCGCGCAAGACGGCTTTCCGTATAACGCATGGCCGCGGGCGGATCGCCGTCAATCGAACCGAAGTTACCCTGTCCGTCCACCAGCATGTAGCGCAGAGAAAACTCCTGTGCCATACGCACCATGGTGTCATAAATGGCCGCATCGCCGTGCGGATGATATTTACCCATGATCTCGCCGACGATACGGGCGGATTTTTTGTAGGGTTTGTTATGGCGATTGCCCATTTCATACATGGCATATAAAATACGGCGGTGCACCGGTTTGAGGCCGTCGCGCACATCGGGAATTGCCCGGCCGATGATGACGCTCATGGCGTAATCCATGTAGGATTTTTTCATTTCATCTTCTATATTCACCAGTGTTTGCCTGTGGTGGATATCACGTTCCATTTTGTTTAATCCTCTCTCAATAAAAAGCTGGACTGATTTTCAGCCGGCACAATCATTAATCTAAAAGTGTTTTCTAAATGTCCAGATTGGAAACATACAGGGCATTTTGATATATAAAATCACGCCTCGGTTCGACCTGATCACCCATAAGAGTTGTAAATATTTCGTCAGCCACAACAGCGTCTTCGACAGTCACCTGCAAAAGAGTGCGTTTTTCCGGATTCATCGTGGTTTCCCACAACTGTTCAGGGTTCATTTCACCCAGGCCTTTGTAGCGCTGGACGGCCATTCCTTTCTTGCCTAAGGTTACAATATGATCCACAAGCGCCCTGGCGCTTTCCAGCATAACAGGCGTTGAAGAGTCATCGCCCTTATCGCTGTATGGAGCCTCGCCCATAATGGAAACCTGATCCAGCAATATCCGGATATCCGCGAACTGCGGCGTGCGGAAGACTTCACGGTTCAAACATGATGGAAAGATTTGCCCGTTCCTCGTCAGATTAAAAACTAATTTGAAGCCGCCGTGATCTTCGTCCGTTTCAATCTTAAAATCGGAAAAACTCTCCCCCAGGGCAACGCCTGTTCTTTTCGCGATGGACGAAAGCGTCTTTTCACTTTTAAAGCTATCGTCAGTCAAAGTGGGATCACCGGCCAGAATGCGAATCAGATTTCTGTCGCGTCCTTCCTTTTCAAATCTATCCAGCAGGTCTTCTATCCGCATCACCTTTTTAATCAAAAGCAATAATTTATTGCCGGTTACCGGAAACGCGGAGCCGTCGCCCATGACCAGTTTTACTTTTTCCACGCCGTTTTCCAGAATGTAGTTTTTCATCTGCTCCTCGTTCTGGATATAGAACTCCTGTTTTTTCTCCACAACTTTAAACAACGGAGGCTGAGCGATAAACAGGTAGCCCCTTTCAATCAACTCCCGCATCTGCCGGAAGAAGAAAGTCAAAAGCAGTGTGCGAATATGAGCGCCGTCCACATCGGCATCGGTCATGATTATCACCTTATGATACCGCAGTTTGCTGACATCATAATCGTCGGTTCCAATGCCCGCTCCAAAAGCCGTTACCATCGTTTTGATTTCTTCATTTTGCAGCATTTTATCAAAACGGGCTTTCTCCACGTTTAATACCTTGCCGCGCAAAGGCAGAATGGCCTGATTCTTCCGGTCCCGGCCCTGTTTGGCCGAACCGCCGGCGGAATCTCCTTCCACCAGATATATTTCGCTCAAGGCCGGGTCCTTTTCCTGACAATCAGCCAGTTTGCCCGGCAGCGCCCCTACTTCCAAAGCGCTTTTACGACGGGTCAGTTCCCGCGCGCGTCTGGCCGCTTCCCTGGCCCGCGCCGCTTCCATGCATTTATTCAATATCTGTTTAGCGACAGACGGATTCTCCTCCAGATAACTGCCGATCTTTTCGTATACAATGCCCTCCACCAGGCCGCGCACCTCGGAGTTTCCCAGTTTTGTTTTGGTCTGACCTTCAAACTGCGGGTTCTTTACTTTGACGCTGATGACGCACGCCAGTCCTTCTCTCAAATCCTCGCCGCGCAGAGATTCCTTGCCGTCTTTGATTATTTTATTATTCGTGGCGTAATTATTAAAAACACGGGTCAGCGCCGACCGGAAACCGATCATATGCGTGCCGCCTTCCGTGGTGTTGATACTGTTGGCAAAGGCAAAAATATTATCCAGATAAGTTTCGTTATACTGCAGAGCAACTTCTACCGAACAATCATCCTTGGCGCCGGAAACAAAAATAGGGTTTTTATGCAGGACTTTTTTATTGCGGTTAATATATTCAACAAAGGAAACTATACCGCCTTTATAAAAGAATTCATTTTGCTTGGCGGTGCGTTCGTCTATTAAAATAATTTTGACGCCGGAATTTAAAAAAGCCAGTTCGCGCAAACGATTAGCGATAATATCGTAACTGAATTCACTCTCTTCAAATATTTCATCATCCGGTAAAAATGTTACTTTAGTTCCTTTGCCGCGTGTTTTTCCCACCATTTCCAGAGGAGCATCAGGAATACCGCGTTTATAAGACTGTCTGTAAACATTTCCGTCCCGTCGTACTTCCAGTTCACATGTTTTGGAAAGAGCATTTACAACCGAAACACCAACGCCGTGCAGACCACCCGATATTTTATAAGAATCGTTGGAGAATTTACCGCCGGCATGCAGTTTAGTCATGACAACTTCCGCCGCCGACATTCCTTCCGTTTTATGGATATCCACCGGAATCCCCCGGCCGTTGTCATCCACAACAATACTGTTATCCACTCTTATTTTTACCGTGATAGTGTCGCAATATCCCCCGGCTGCTTCATCAATGCTGTTATCAACAACTTCATAAACCAGATGATGAAGTCCTTCCTTTCCCGTGGAGCCAATATACATAGCGGGCCTTATACGTACCGCTTCAAGGCCTTCCAGCACTTTAATACTATCAGCATCATACTTATGTGTCATAAATACTTTCCAGCTTCCTCTCTACTGCTAAATTTTTAACGGCATAATGATACACAAATAACTGTCATCATCCGCCTGTTTTACCGATGACGGTTTTAATCCCACGCCAACTTCAATCACAATACTGTCTTTATTAATAACAGATATGGCATCGATTAAATAATTAACATTAAACCCGCAATCAATAACTTCTCCATCGTAATCTATATCTATCTCTTCCGTTGCTTCGCCCACATCCAGATTAGTTGAATTAAGAGTCAATTTACCTTTGGAAAAAGAAAGAATAACACCTCCATATCTTTCCGACGACACAACACTCATTCGTTTTAATGCATGCAGAAAATACTCCTTATCCAAAACAACTTTAATTCCTTTTTCAGTGGAAATAACTTTTTTATAATCAGGATAATCCGCATCAACCAGACTTACTTTTAAAAGAGTATTTTCAGTTTTTACAATAAACATATTTTTATGCAGACCTATCTTAACTTCTTCATTTTCATCAATTATTTTTTTGACTTCCATTAATCCCTTGCGTGGAATGATAATCCCTTTTCCTGTTTTTAAAAAAGGACCTGATGTAACACCTTTTGCCAGTGCCAGACGATGACCATCCGTGGCAACCATTCTCAATAAATGATCCACTCCATCCACTCCCTCTTCCAGTAAAACACCATTGAGATTCTTCCTGCTCTCATCAGTTGCCATGGCAAAAGCTGTTTTGTTGATTAAGTCCTTGATCACTACTCCCTTTATTTTATAAAGCGGAATATCCTTATCGTCGGAAACACTTGGAAAATCTTCCGCGGGCAGTCCCGGTATCTTATAAAACGCTCTTTGAGCCGATATTTTTACAATATTGTTTTTTTGAACAAAATTAATCGTTTCACCCTGAATTTCCCTGATCATTTCATATATTTTTTTTGCCGAAATAGTTATCTCTCCACTTTCTAATACTTCCGCATCATAATCAGAAATAAGAATTATTTCCCTGTCGGTGGCAACGATCTTAAGTTTGTTGTTTTCGGCTTTTAACAGAATATTATTTAAAATAGGTATCGTTGTTTTTTTCTCCACAATACCCAAAGTTTTTTGAATACCGTCAAGAAATGTTTCTCTATTTATTTTTAATTCCATATCTCCTCCATTTTTATTCTCTTATATTATGTTTTTCTTATATAAAAAAATTAGTATTAATAGTAAGGCCTGTGGAAATGTTTATAATTTTTTTATTTACAATAAAATTAATTATTTAATACATATTTAACCTGTTGATAGACAGGTATTAAAAAGTTTATGATTTGTTGATTAAAATATCCTCGATTTCCTGAATCAGATGTTTTAATTTCTGATCCGCTTTAATACCATTTAATATTTTATTATTCGCATAAATTACCGTGGAGTGATCACGGCCGCCGATTTTCTGACCTATGTCCGGAAAAGAATAGTTCGTTAGTTTTCGTGCCAGATACATGGCAATCTGCCGGGCAAAAACAACATTTTTATTTTTATTATGAGCTTTAATATCAGATATTTTTATATTTAATTTTCCTGCTATAACTTTAATAATCTCTTCAATGCTGACTTCGCCTTTAGTATTATGTTTAACAAGGCTGTTTAAAACTTCCTTGACTAAATCCAAATCAATTTCTCTTCCTGTAAGAGATGAATAAGCTCCTATTCTGACTAAAAAACCCTCCAGTTCACGAATGTTCGATTCCACATGAGACGCAATATAGTGAATAACATTCTGCGGCAATTCGATATTATTCTCCTGGATCTTCTTGTCTATAATAGCAATTTTTGTTTCTATTTCAGGAGGTTGAATATCGGCAATAAGTCCCCATTCAAAACGCGAACGAAGCCTGCTCTCCAGATTGGGAATATCTTTTGGAAATTTGTCGCTGGTAACAACTATTTGTTTTCCGGAATCGTGTAAAGTATTGAAAGTATGGAAAAATTCTTCCTGGGTTCTTTCTTTTCCCGCAAGAAAATGGATATCATCAATTAGTAAACAACTGATATTACGGTATTTTTCTCTAAATTTCGGCATGCGGTCATAGCGAATGGAATTAATCATCTCATTCATAAATTCTTCCGCTGAAACATACATAATATTAAGCGAAGGATGTATGGAGGAAGAAAGCAGACCGATGGCATTGAGTAAGTGAGTTTTTCCTAAACCGGAACCGCCGTAAATAAACAAAGGATTATAATTTTTTGCCGGTTGTTTGGCTACGGCAATGGAAGCGGCATGAGCGAATTGATTACATGAACCGACAACAAATCTATCAAAACTATAATTATCATTAAGAAAAGAAAAGTTTTTACTCTTGCCGGCTGACGCAGCTGCCGGCGCGGTTTTAGTATTAGCCGGTAGTTTTGCAGTATGTTCGGACGCGATCTCCTGATTTTTTGCCAGAACAAAATTTATATCAACATCAATGCCTGTGGTGGCCTTGAGAGATTGCTTAATCGTAGAGGTATAATTATCTAAAAGCCAGTCTTTAAAAAATTTATTGGGTACTGCCAGTTGCACACACTGGTCTTCCATGGCAACAATTTTGATAGGTTTTATCCATGTATCAAAATTTTGCTTGCTTATCTTTTCCTGAATGATTTTACTGGTTTTACCCCAAAACTCGTCCATTTAACAACCTTTATAAACACACTTGTCAACAGTTGTTGATAAGTGTGGAAAAAACACATTATTTCAAATTATCAAGAATGCAATCCGCTAATCTGTTCAATTCATCCATGGATGTATAGCGAACTTCAATAAATCCCTTTTTAGCCGAACCTTTGATTTGTACCTTTGCCATGAATTTTGCAGTCAGTGATTTCTCAAGTTCCATCAAAAAGCGGTCTTTTTTTGCATCCTGTTTTTTATCCGCAGGAATCTTTTTCGTGTTGCGGATTAAATTTTCCGTTTCCCGGACATTTAAATCTTTTTTCAGGATTAAAGCCAGTGCCGCAAGCTGTTCTTCCATGGAACCGCACGCCAGCAGGCAGCGGGCATGACCTGAAGAAATTTTCTTTTCCGCCAGGGCTGTTTTTGCCTTATCGGGCAATTTCAAAAGACGGATGATATTGGCAATAGTTGAACGATCCTTACCCACGCGCGAAGAAACGTCCTCCTGGGAAAGCTTGAATTTTTCAATCAGCATTACGTAGGCATCGGCTTCTTCCAGAGGATTTAATTCTTCACGTTGAATATTCTCGATCAGCGACATTTCGGCAGCCTGCATATCCGTCGCTTCGCGGATTACAATGGGTACATCTTTTAAACCCAGCGATTGAGCCGCTCTCCAGCGTCTTTCTCCCGCGATAATTTCATATCCGGGATCGGCCCTGCGGACAATTATCGGCTGAATGATGCCGCTGGTTTTGATGGAATCAACAAGCTGCTTCTGGTTTTGATCGTTAAAAGTTTTACGGGGTTGATAGCGGTTTGGCCGCAGTTCTTCAATTCCGCAGGAAACAACACTCTTTTTTTTGTCGAAGTCGTTTAATAAATCCGGAAAAATTGCGCCAAGCCCTTTGCCCAGCACATTTTTTTGTGCCATTTACATTCCCCCCTGAAGTATTTCTCCGGCCATTTCCATGTAAGCCAAAGCGCCGCGTGATTTAATATCGTAAAGAATAATGGGTAATCCGTGACTGGGACTTTCCGAAAGCCGCACGTTACGCGGGATTACCGTTTTAAAAACCTTGCCGCCGAAATGTTTTCGTATATCCTCGGAGACCCGATGGGATAATAAATTGCGCTGATCAAACATAGTCAGTAAAATACCGCCCAGAACCAGCTTTGGATTTAATTGCGCCTGTACCAGCTTTACAGTATTGAGCAAATATCCAAGGCCTTCCATGGCAAAATACTCGCACTGCAAAGGAACAATCAAATAATCGGCCGCCGCCAGAGCATTGACCGTCATAACGCCAAGCGATGGCGGACAATCAATAATTATATAATCGTACTGCCGGGTCAAAGAGCTCAGTAAATTACGCAGCCGCTTTTCTTTATCTTCCAGACCGACAAACTCAACTTCTATTCCAATCAGATCCTGATTAGACGGCACGACATCAAGGTGCGGTATGGCCGTGTTGATAATTACTTTTTCCAGAGGCGTCTGGCCGATCATTGCGTGATATAAATTGGCCTCTTGAAAAGAGTTTCTATCGGCTCCGATACCGCTTGTTGAATTACCCTGGGAATCGCCGTCTATAAGCAAAGTTTTTTTTTCCGCCGCCGCCAGGGAAGCAGATAAATTTATCGCGGTGGTGGTTTTGCCTACGCCACCCTTTTGGTTTGCAATACATATAATTTTATTCATTATTTTATTGAGCGTAAAAAAATAAATTCTTTTGCAAGAACTGGCGTTAGAACTAACATAAAAAATTAATTTTTAGAAGAGATTTTTACTTTTTTCCGATAATAATTTTACGCGGTGCATCCAAAAAAGAAGCCTCTATATCATATTGAATCAATTGAGATATTTTACGGTTTTTCCCCTCCAGCGAACACAGCTTGATTTCCTCGACGACACCGGGACCTTTTAAAGCGATCAGTCGACCTTCCGGGGCGAGAAAAAAATCTCCCTGAGGCAGAAGTTCGGGTAATTTAAAGGCGGCACGGGATATTAAAATATCAAATTTTTCTTTCCATGAATCCGTTTTGATGATGTTTTCCACGCGGTCCTGAAGAACAAAAGTGCCTGAAAGTTTTAAAATGCGAATGATGTGTTTTAAAAAAGAAACTTTCTTGCGGTTGGCTTCCAGTAAATAAATTTCCAAATCCGACTGTGCGATTTTCAAGGGAATACCGGGGAAACCAGCGCCGGAACCGATATCAATAATACGGGAGTTGGATTTTTGAATGAATTGCAGGGCCGTGAGTGAATCCAGAAAATGACGCGTAACAATTTCCCGGGAAGAATTTTCAGAAATCAAATTTGTTTTGGCATTCCATTGCAGAAGCTCGTTTTTATAAACATCGAACAAAGCCAGCTGCCGGTCGTTTAGTTCAATGTTTAATTGCCGCGCGTTTTGATGGAGTAAAAGCATTTCCTGATTCATGATGCAGGAATAACAAAAATAATCCGCCTTCGCAAACGATAAATTGGTCCGGCTCAACCTGATTTTCCCTGCCGCCGGAAGTTGCACACATCCGGGGAAGGCGGCGGATGATGAAGCGATAATTCTGCACCACTATTTTTTCTCCCCCTTGTTTACATTACATTATCAGGGTATGTTAACAGGCAGAGGGGCAACTGAAACCACATGATTATTTCCAACATTAACGGCGGACTTGGCAATCAAATGTTCCAATACGCTGCAGGCCGGGCGCTTTCATTAGAGCGCTGCGACTCGTTGCGAGTGAACGTTTCTGATTTTGCCGGTTGCAATCTCCATAACGGATTTGAGCTTAAACGAATATTCAATTGCGCCGCGGAGATGGCCGGCGAAGCGGATATGCGTGGCATTTTGGGCTGGCAGTCTTCATCCTGTATCCGGCGGATCATATTACGGCCCAGCATGGCGGTATTTCGCCGGAAAGAATTTGTATGTGAACCGCACTTTCATTATTGGCCGGAAATAAATCACGTTCCGCGCGATAGTTTTCTGGTTGGCTACTGGCAATCCGAGAAGTATTTTAAAACATACGCTTCCGCGGTACGTGCCGATTTTACCTTCACGCCGCCATTGACAGACGTAAATGCCGAACTATCGGAACAAATTGCCCGTGTGAATGCGATAAGCCTGCATGTCCGGCGCGGCGACTTTTTAAGCAATCCAGTGAATATGAATAAACACGGCGTTTGTCCGTTAAACTACTACAAAGAGGCCATAAGTTATATTGCCGAACGCGTTGAAGCGCCGCACTGGTTTATATTTTCCGATGACATGGATTGGGTCAGAAAAAATCTGAAAATAGACAGTCCCTGCCGCCATGTAGTCCACAACAGCGGCCCCGAAAGCTATAACGACATGCGCCTGATGAGCCTTTGCCGTCATCACATCATTGCCAACAGTTCCTTTGGCTGGTGGGGGGCATGGCTCAATCCGGGCAGGGAAAAAATTGTAGTTGCCCCGAAACGCTGGTTCAATGACTACGCGGCCGATACCGGGGATCTCTTGCCGGAAGGATGGGTTGCTCTATGAGTTCTCCTTTGGTTTCGGTGATTCTGCCGGTATTTAATGCCCAACGGTATGTCGGTCAGGCGATGGAGTCCATTCTTCGGCAGACATTCGATGATTTTGAGATTATTGCCATAGATGACGGATCGACAGATCACAGCATTGAAATGCTGAAAAAATATGCCTCATTGGACAAACGCATTAACATTATCTCGCGTGAAAATCGCGGACTGGTTGCCTCTCTTAATCAGGGCATAGAAGAGGCGAAGGGGCAATGGATCGCCCGCATGGATGCCGACGATATCGCGTTGCCGCAGCGTTTTGAGCGGCAGATGCGATGGCTTGAGCATACAGGAGCGGATATTTGTGGAAGCTGGGTAAAGTTATTCGGCACAGACAGGCGTGTTATCAAACATCCTCAAACAGATGAAGCTATAAAGATGAAAATGATTTTTTGCGCGCCTTTCACACATCCGGCGGTGATGATGAAAACGGAAATGGTCAGGCAATTACGCTACGACAAAGACTGGGAAACGTGCGAAGACTATGATTTGTGGGAAAGAGCGGCGCGCGCGGGATGGAGAATGATCAATATACCGGAAATTCTGCTGTTGTATCGTCAGCACAAGACGCAAATTTCAACTAAGGCCTTGTCCATGCAGCAAAAACTTACTCAGAAAATCAGGCGCAGGTATCTGGAGCATGTTTTTGATTCAATGAAACTGGAAAATAAATGGGTTGAAGATGTGCTGAAATTACGCGAGCCTGTGCCTTCAAAACCGGATATGAGCCATGTGGATTCGGTTTTCACGGAACTTCTGGAAAAAAATAACGGAGAGGCGCAGGCAATTGTATTCGATCATGCGACACGCCTCTACTTCAGGGCAGCGGCAAATTGCCCTGATGTCGTTGACCGCTGGAGCAGATTAAATAAAAATTACGGGGCCGGTATGAGAGCGGATGTTAAAATCTCTCTTTGGATGCTGAGCATGTTTCATGTTCAGCCCGACAGCAGATTATTTGAAAGACTGAAAAGAATGTATTTCCGCCTGATTCGCTCAATGTAAAATATTAAAAAATCAGGTTTACTAAGGTTTTTCAGAAACATCCGTTTTAAGGAAGAGGCAGGGCAATTAGATCAACCGCCTTCAGATCAATTATGATTCTCCGCCTGATTTTTTATAATGATTAATCAGTTTTACATTGGGCGGCGAACCGGCGACAGGCAGGTTAATAAATTGTAAAATTGACGGTTGAAATTTCCGGAAATATTCAAGGCCGCGCCTGCAATTGGAGGAAGGCATCTCCAGCGTCAGAGTAAATATATTGCGTTCGTGACCGGCATAATTACCGAGCGATCCGGGATAATATCGGAATTTTTTCAAAGGATGATCCACTTCCCTGCATACCTGTTCCATCCATTTCTCAAAAGAATTCAAGTCAGATGAAGGTCCGTCATAATCATAAAAATTAAGCGGCGAATGCGCCGATAATATTTTCTGCGGTTTGAATTTCTTTATCAAAGCAACCTGAAACAGCGTTTCCTGCTCCGATGAAGGTTTGGCGCCGGGATAGTAACGCCTGTTTTTTTTCGTCTTGGATATCCATTGACGCATCGCGTTTGCCTGCCAGTCCCTTGTCGGGAAATTTCTGTTGATGTCCACTCCGTTGGCATTGACTCTTGCCGGCGATGCGGACAGGAAACCGTCGGGATTGACCAGCGGAGCAATAACAATGCACTTATCTTTAAATAATGCGGGATTGTCTTTAACATACCGGGCAAGTTTGAACATGAAATATACGGTCGGCAGTTCATCGCCGTGCACGCCGCCTAAAAACAGAATGCAGTTTCCGGTGTTTTTACCGAAATGGACAAACATAAGCGGGTGCCTGCTTTTTGTTGTCCGGTAATATTCCCACGGTATTTCTTCAAGATCGATGTCTGTCCATCCGTAAAGGGAGTTTTGTTTCTGTAGAATGTCAAGGTACTGTTTAAACTCACTGGAAGAGGAACTGTAGGCAAACACCGGGGAAGGCAATAACAGAAAAAACAATAATGCGGAAAGAAAATACCGGCAAAAAACGAATCTTCTGCTTTTCGTTACCTGATTGCACTGATATTTTTTATTGACGGCAATGTTGTAAATGGGAGCTTTGATCCCTTCATTAATATTTTAAATCGTTTTAACCGCAATTTTTTGCGGTTTATTAATTTCCGCCGGTGGATTTTACAATACACAGGTGGAAATTAATTCGGTGCGGATATTATAGGAAGTTAAATCCGAAATCAATTTAAAAAACTTTTTTGTTGATATTGAATCCGGCAGATAAGCCCGCCTGAAAATTTATACAGAAAACCATAATGCTGTTATTTGTGCGGCCATGGCACAAGATAGCTGCTCAGATAAATTTTCTTCCCGGAATGGATAGTATATTTCTGTCAACTTTTACATGTCTTCGCTAAATGACTATCAGCTTTTCAGGCGCCGCATCAACTCCTTCATGAATTCCTTTCGTTCCATAAAAAACTTGCGCAGCGTCTTGTTGTCGGTATGAACGGTTTCGCTTTCCAGTTCAGGAAGGTATCTTTCAAGGATTTCCAATACCTTCATTTCCTCTTCAGGCGTCAAATTCAGTTTCGACATGGTTTTTCTCCTTTCTGGTTTTTGTAATACCTGTTGGTTTGTAAGTTTACGCTTTGCCCGTGGCGTTCAGAGTTGTGAGGTTGTTGATAATGATTGCGAATCACTCAGGTTCTTCAAGCTTTCCTTTGCGTTTTTCTGCATGTAAAAAAAGCGGTGAAGTGTTTTCGCGGGAGAAGGTGTTTAGCGACTTAACGCAGCTATATTGTATACCAGCAACATGTTTTACGTCAAGCAGCAACATTGCGATGCCGGGTTCATGATTCTGTATGAATATCTTATGGTTACAGAAAACGGAAATGGCTCAGACTCATAATAAAACAGATAATTTCCTGACAAATAGCGCTTGTCTTTTGTTGGGCCTGTTGAGATAATAAAGCATATTCCCATCACTGGTAAGCAAAAATCCGTACAACGAACTTTCTGAAATAAAAAAGGGGGATGGATTGTTATGCCGGAAAGAAGAAAAGCGCCGCGTCTGAAGGAGGAAAACGAGTTAACTATAACGGTTGTCTCCGGAGGAAAACATCCTCCTAAAGAAAAAGTAATCTATAACCGCAGTAAAGATGTATCTGTCACCGGCGCAAAAGTTCAGGCTAATATTTTCCTGCCTGTTGATACGCTTCTGATGATAGAAATGACATTAAAAACAGTGCGTCAGGTGGTAACGGTTCTGGGCAAGGTAAAATGGATCAAGATTGTTTATGGAGATGAATCTTATGAAGCGGGTGTGGAATTTGTAAATACCCCTGCCGAGGCTATAAAGAAACTTGAGGACTACGTTTCCTGGAAAATAAAAACGAAAGATATCAAAACATGCAGATAAGAATACATGTCTGAAAAGAGGGATCATCGGGTCAAAAGAAAAATAAGAACAGATAAAATAATTACAATGTGTGCGGCAATAATTCCGAATTTGTGCCGCAGATAGAATTCATTTGCTTTTTGAATCCGCTCCAACCCGCCCAGCAGTCGCCGGAATCTCTCCAGCCACACATATTTTTTTTCATTATCCGAAGAAAAATCGTTTTGAAACGCAAACATGGGATAAACGGCGTAGATATCAGCGGTCAGCGGACGAAAAATGGTATCTATAATAATTCCCTGCCATGGCTGATAAGCCAGTGTTTCCGCGTAATGTCTGTTTAAAGCATAAGCGTGCGCGAGACTCTGATAACGTACTTTTTTGATGCAGGGATTAGCGGTTTTACGGCTTTCGCGTATTAATGCTCCCAGAAGCAGAACTTTCCATTCCGGATGCCCCGCCAGAAATTGAGTGCATTGCCGTAAACGCCGGGCGTCAAATCTGTCAAAAATTACATCGTCTTCGAAAACAACCATGTTTTTTGCGCCGGCCTCCAAACCCTTGCGCAGACAGGTCATGTGAGATTCATACATTCCCTGTTCCCTGTTTGAAGGATGCGGTTTGACCAAAACGAATTCGACTTTGCCGGCAAGGCCCACGGTGGCAAAGGATGCCGCCGCCGCCTGCCGCCTGTCTTCACGGTTTTCCAGGGAAATGCAGTAGACGCGGTCGAAAAAATCCCAGCAGTTTGTTTGGTTTTCCACCGTATCCTCGCTTGGGTTAAATTCATTTTCATTTTGCTTTACAGGGCTGTTTATAATATTAGAGTTATACGCTGTCAAGAAGTGACTGCTGCAACGAGGTTTTATCATGCGGGAAAAAATAGCCCGGTATCTTGCTTCAAGACAATTTATTAAAAAGATATTGGAGAATCCGGCGGATCTGGGTGAATTCAAAGAACGTCCGACGCCTCGATTAATTGCCGGTCTGGCGCTGATGATATTGAGTTACGTTTTGGGCTGGCCGGCGGTGGCCGCCTTCAGCGTTCTGGCTGTCTGGTTTAAAGAACCTCTGCTTGTCGGTGTCGGAGGGCTGTTCTATGCCTTATCCTATGTCGTCTTTATTATCGGCGCGTGGCTTTCCAGGGCTCCCCATTATATGGGCATTCTGATCAGGTACGGCATGCAGCGTTTCCTCATTAAATTTTTCTTCCGGTAAAAAGGAAAGTAATTATGTTGAAAACCAAAACGAAAAATATCACTATTGTTTTACATAAACCGAAATACGCGGGGAACATCGGTTCTGTTGCCCGCGCGGCAAAAAACATGGGAATAAGCAATATAATTGTTGTTGGAGCGGCAGGTTTTGAACGCGAGGAAATGCAGCAGCGCTCAACTCATCTGGCGGCCGATGTTCTGGATCAAATCCAGTATTGTGAACGCATTGACGAAGCGCTCGGCGGCTTCAATTACATCGTGGGAACAACCGCCCGTCTGGGTAAGGCCCGCGGACCGTTCATTTCCCCGCGCGCGGCGGCCAGTGACATTGCCGATATTTCCCGGAAAAACAAAATAGCCCTTCTTTTCGGACCCGAAGATACCGGGCTTGCCAACGAGGAGCTGCGCCTTTGCCATGCCGTGGTGACAATTCCGACATCCCGCGAATTCACATCTCTTAATCTTTCTCATGCCGTAATGATTTTGTGCTATGAAATATTTATCGCCTCATCCGGGGCGGCAGGCGCGGCGGAAGCAACGCCGAAACTTGCGCGATCACAGGAACTGGAAGGAATGTACGGACAAATAAAAACACTGCTTGCCGATATTGAATTTTTAAATCCTGAAAATCCTGATTACTGGATGATGCATCTGCGCCGCTTTTTTGCGCGCGCCGGAATTTTATCCCGCGAAGTCAGGATTGTACGCGGGATCTGCCGGCAGCTTGAGTGGTATGCCCGTCATAAAAAAAACTGTTAGTAATGCTAAGCTATTCCTTGACATAAATTATGAAATGATATTTAAAAAAACACACTTGTTGCATTTATGGTAATTATTTTCAGGACGTAGAAAGTTGTAGCTCGGGGCTCTTGTGACCTTTCGTCACCTGACGGTGACGAAAGGTCACAAGAGCCGTAAAACGAACCTAAAGGACTACACTATAACAATATAAAATCAAGACGTTAGAAGTCTGTATTAAAAATTCTGCAAAAGGATTGCATCAACCAACGATGGCACATAGCATGCACAGACAGACAGACAGACAGACAGACAGACAGACAGACAGACAGATTTAAACCTTACAAAACTTTTTTTATTCAGAGGAGCGCGATTGTTATCACGCCCCTCTTTTTTTTATATTAATACATCAATCATAAAACCCATGTGTCTTTAGCGGATACATGGGTTTTTTACAAACGAAACGGGGGCATAATCATATTAAAGGATGCATTTAGAGCCTTTCTGGAAATGAAGGAACATGAGGCTGTCCTCTCAACGGAGGGTGCAAAAAAAATAAGCAAGTTAGCTGTCGGGCGATTCTTCTATGCAGGCTTGGACTGGCTTATTTCCGGTGGTCTCGGAGTAATGGTTGTCTGGATGAATGTTCGGGGCTTTTCGGTCACGGGAATGTTCATGGCAACCTGGGTATATGATTTGGTTGCTGCATATTTCTTTTATTTTCTCAGCGACTTAAGCGGATATGACATCACGCTGGCCAATTCTTTCCGCCGTTCAGCGGACGTAATGTTTAAAAATGGAATCGTCGGCAGAAGTTTAGGAGGATTGCTTTTATTAGTCCTTTCAATAAAGGCCATCGTCTGGGAAGGACCGGAAGTAATCTGTTTCCTGCTTCGAAAAGAATTGAACACACGTGTGAAATTTCACACGGCAATGCTCATTCTTTCATTTGGACAGGGAATCTTCGGCACATGGCTCTATACCACTGGTTATGAAATGCTGAAAACATTTCTGCCAGCGGAAATTGAGTTCTATCACGTGGTACTGCTGGCTATCGCCATCTTCGTTATTTTTACTTTAATCATGGTGATTGCAGTGAAGCTGGTGCAATGGACAGTGGTGGTAGTAAAACAATTGAGGGCCTGGTTTTTCCAGCGTTCACACTAAAAAAGGGCGGCGCACTTGAATGATTTACACCACACTTTAATTTCGAGTTAATATTATTATGAACGTATTATTTATTTCCAGAGATTTATCAGGCGGAGACTTGTGTTGTCGGCTGAAGCAGGAGGGTCATTCTGTCCGTCTTTATATTGAGGAAAAAGATCAAAAACAGAATTTAGATCAAATGGTCGAAAAAACAGATGATTGGAAAAAAGAACTTGATTGGGTAGGCAAAAACGGCCTTATTCTTTTTGATAGCATTGGATACGGGAAAATACAGGACGACCTAAGAAAGAAAGGGTATTCTGTTGTCGGGGGCAATCATAAATCTGACCAAATTGAACACGATAGGCAATACGGGCAGGAAATTCTGTCTCGCTGCGGGATAAAGCCGGTTACCTCAATGAATTTTGACAATGTCAGGGAAGCAATAAAGTATTTACAAAAAAACAAGGGCCGGTGGGTAGTAAAGCAGAATGGTCATGTACGCAAAAGTTTTAATTATTGCGGACAACTGGAAGACGGGAGTGATGCTGTTGAGGTTCTGAAAAATTATTCCAGAAATAATAAAAAGGACTGTTACAATATTGATCTTCAAAAAAGAGTAGATGGTATCGAAATTGGAGTAGCGCGCTATTTTAACGGCAATGATTGGGTCGGTCCGATTGAAATTAATATGGAACACAAAAATCTTTGCAATGATGATCTCGGGCCAAAGACAGATGAGATGGGCACGTTGATTTGGTATGACGGAAATGAAAAGAACAAACTTTTCCAGAAAACGTTGGCTAAACTAAAACCATATCTTCAGAGTATAAATTTTAAAGGGGATTTTGATATAGATTTTATTATCCATGAAGATAAAATTTATCCGCTGGAAGTGACCGCGCGTTTTGGGTGGCCGGCAGTGCAACTGCAAAGCGAAATCCATGAATCGCCATGGGGTGCATTCTTGAAGGCGGTGGCGGATGGAAAACCATATAATCTCAAATATAAAAAAGGATTCGGCATCGTTTTTCTGGTGGCAACGCCGCCATTTCCATATGCAGCCAAATTCCGAAAGGACTGTCTGGTCGGGCAGAAGATTTTTTTCAAAAGCAATTTTGCGGATAAGGATTTGAAGCATATCCATTTTGAAGAAGTTTCCATAAGGAAAGGCAAAGACAAGAAAAGGGAATATTATATTTCCAGCAAGGCCGGGTATGTCTTTACAATTAGCGGCATGGGAAAAACAGTCGAAGAAGCGAGAGAAAAAGCTTATGGGCTGGTTTCTAAAATTATTATTCCCAAGATGTTTTATCGAACTGACATCGGACTTAAGTTTATTCAGGAAGAAAGAGAGAAACTTGAGAAATGGGGCTGGATATAGAAAGGCGCAATAAAATCTCCATTCATGTAGAGATTATAAAAGAGTTCAGCACGAAGGCGCTGAAAGATGTCCTGCTTTTAGAGAAAAAATGTTTTCCCAAAGAGTGGCAATATGCTGGTGTCGCGGAATATTATGAAGCAATGCTGAAAGACAAAAACAATATAAATATTTTTTTGAAAGATGGTAACAGGCGTGGCGGTTATTTATTGGCCGTTCCTTTTAAAAATGTTTTTGATAGTTTAAAAAAATATGATGCGGCGTTAAAATTCAACGAAGAAGATGACAAAACAAAAATATATCTTGAAACCATTCAGGTTTTACCTGAGTTCAGAGGTATGGGTGGTGCGGGAAAGCTGATCATGACCATGTGCGAGGAAGGTAATAAAAGAGGGATGAATAAATTTTCCATCCATGCCCGGAAGATCAACGGTCTGAATGAGAAAATAAAAAAAATGTTTGCCGGGAAAATAAATGAAAGCCGCAGTATTGATGCGTGGCACTATGGAGGCAATGAGCCTTATGAATATAAAGAGGGGGATATATAAATATGAAAAAAGTGACGAAGGCATACAGTATGCACAGACAGACAGACAGACAGACAGACAGACAGATCCTTCTCCTGGATGCATCCAAAGTTAGAAGTATGTAATACTGAAAAATATGGCAAAGGTGTTTTTGCTACGGCAAAAATAAAAAAAGATGAGTTAATTTGTGTTTTTGGCGGATACATAAAAGCGCTAACTGAAGAAGAAAAACTGCCAAAGGCAATTCAGGATGAAGGTCTGCAAATAAGTGCGACGTTTGCTTTAGGGATAATCAAAATATCGCAACTGGAAAATGCGGCATTTTTTAATCATAGCTGTGATCCCAATTCAGGTTTCAAGGGACAAATATTTCTTGTTGCAATGAGAAATATCAAAAAAGGTGAACAGGTAACTTTTGACTATGCGATGGTTTTGTCCAAGGCAAAGAATGTAAGTTTCTATAAAATAAAATGTTTTTGCGGCGCAAATAATTGCCGGGGATATGTAACTGAAAATGACTGGAAAAAGCCGGAACTGCAAAAAAAATATGACGGGTATTTTCAATGGTATCTGCAGGATAAAATTAAACGCTATGGAAAAAACAAAAAAATTTAAAAAAAGTAAAGAATTTCTTTCTTCAGTACCGGAATGGGAGAAAGATTATAAAAAATCAGAAGACGTGCAGATAAAATTTGAGAAAAAAGACTGGAAATCAGCCAAGGCCGTTTTCACAAAAAATGATTTAAAAATATTGGGCTATTCGGTAATGGAAGATTGGGAAACTCCATATATGAAAGAGCTTGCAGCCATTAGCTGCAGTGGGGGGGGGGGTAATTTTAGAGGTCGGGTATGGCATGGGTATATCTGCCGGTTTTATACAAGACCATGAAATAGAAAAGCACATTATAATAGAGGCAAACGATGACGTTGCAAAAGAAGCAATTAAGTTTCAGAAAAAGGCAAAACATGAAGTGGAAATTCTGAAAGGCTTTTGGGAAGAAGTGATAGAAAAAATCCCTGACAATAGTATAGATGGGATATTGTTTGATACTTATCCGCTGACGGAAGCAGAAATATATCAGACTCAATTTTACTTTTTTGATACTGCTTTCAGAAAATTGAAAAAGGGTGGAATCCTTACTTATTATGCAAGTGAAGAAAAGAATTTTGGAAAAGTGCATATTGATAAGCTGAAGAAAGCAGGCTTCAAGGAGAAAAACATAAAGAAAAAGGTAATGAAAGTTGATCCGCCAAAGGATTGTGAATATTGGAGATCCAAGACCATTTTATGTCCAATGATAGTAAAATAAAAAATTTAAAATAATGATTAAATTAATATGAAAAAAATAATTACTGCTGTATTCCTTTTGCTGATCATTGCGGTATTACCGTTAATCTCCTGGGCAGAGGAACAAACGCCTACAGAACAAAAGCAAGAGACAGATAAGCTAACCGGCGAAATCGCCTTTAGCGTTTTAAGCGCTTATATATCACGTGGGCAGGAACTCAGCCGCAATAGCATTGTCGTGCAACCATCAGTGACGTTAAATTATAAAGGTTTTTCTATTAATTACTGGGGCAATCTGGATACAAAACCGTATTCCGCAACTGATATAAACTATTCCGCCAAAGATACCGAAACGGATATAGCCTTATTCTATACTAAAAAATTTGGCATTTTACAGGTAACCCCCGGTTATATTTACTACGCGTATAGTGCTCCCAATTCCGATGCGTCAGCGCCGCTTGATTCCCAGGAATTATTTTTTACATTGCAGATAGACACGCTTCTGTCGCCGAGTTTAACAATTTACAAAGACATCGCTCATTATAATCAATGGTATTTTTTATTGGGTATTACGCACACTTTTCAATTAAGCAAAATTGTCGGTTTGAAAGTGTCTGCCCAAGCGAGTTATTTAAAGTCAGAAAATGCCGAAACCTATCCTCGATATGATAGCAACGTTCAGCCGACAACCGATAAATTCGATAATTTTCATGATGGAACGATTTCTATCTGCTTGCCGATTGCCGCCTATAAAACATTTGTAATTATTCCGACTGTTTCCTATGTTTTTGCATTAAGTGATGATGCCCGGTATGAAATGAAGGGCTATGGCTTGAAAGGCACGGCAAATCCGGCTGATAAAGACAGCTCATTCTTTTACGGGGGCGTTACATTTAGCTATACCTTTTAAATTGGAATGTTGGCCGTGTGCCCACACGCGGCGGTTAACATTCTCTCGTCCCCCAGCTCCTGCTTGGAAAAATATAAGAGAATGGTACCTTTAGTTTATTGCTAACTGATGATTAAAGCTTGTGTTGTTTCAATATTCTGAACGGTGGACTATTTGCAGCTATGTTAACATGCATTATATTTTAACTTGTTTTGATTATCCAAAGCCTATAAAATAACCAACAAGTTGCATAATGATCAATTTATGTTGAAGATAGACATGAATTGACGGTCAAGTCCGAATTAAGCAAAAAAGTATTGAGGTAAGGTATGAATACAAATACCGCAAATGTTGCCGATTACGAGCAAATCTTAATCGAGAAAATAAGAACATTGTCGCCTGATAAAAAAGCGGAAGTGGAAGATTTTGTAAATTTCCTGCATTTCAATAGCGAGGATCGTCAGATTATCAAGGCTGCGGCAAAAACGTCCGAAAAAGTTTTTTCGGACGTTTGGGATAATCCGGAGGATGCGGGATATGACCGGCTATAATTTCGGTGATATTGTTTTACTGCCATTTCCTTTTACCGATCAAACTACCACAAAAAAACGGCCAGCCGTTATCATCAGTTCTTCTGAATGACCAGATAATCAAACATAACGGAGCGCCGGAATATGCAATAATACCGTTTGATGAATGGGAAAAAATTACCAGCCGTATGGAAGATCTTGTTTAGAGAAAGATACCCGGATGAAAAACACGGCATCTCTTTATCGATGTAGTTGAGAAAAAAGTGGTTCTTTCTCTCGTTCCTCCGCTTCGGCGGGTGAACGCATTTGCCGATATGTACCTAAGCTGGTTCAATCTTGCGCGGATTGAACCTAAACATTGCGGAGTAATCACGCGCCGGGGTTTTATCCCGCGAGGCAGGGATTGTTCGCGGTATCTGCCGTCAACTTGACTGGTATGCTCACCACAAAAAAACTTGACTTTACTGGTCAGTTCCCATAGGAATTGCACATACTGCAATGATTTCCTTATTGTAATTAATGTTTATATATCTGGAGGTTTTAAATTATGAGAAAAACATTTTCTTTTACCGGCGCGAAAAAAATTATTTTCGGCAACGGATCAATTTTAACGCTTGCCAGCCACATAAAAGAACAGCATGCGCAAAATCCGCTCATTGTCATTGATAAAAATCTGGCTAAAACGGATTTGCTGGAAAAAGTCGCCAACGTTCTTATTCCGGCAGGCGTTAAATTTACTGTGTATGACAAAGTGGAGGCGGAACCGCCCATTGAACTGGCGGATGAAGGCGCGAAAATCGCCGTGAAAAACAAGTGCGATATCATCATCGGCATCGGCGGCGGCAGCGCGATGGACGTGGCCAAAGCCATTGCCGTGATTGCGACGAACAAAGGAACCGCGGCTGATTATCTTGGTCTCAACAAAGTTCCCAAGCAGGGACTTCCCAAAATAATGATACCGACAACCGCCGGTACGGGCAGTGAAGTTACTTTTACCGCGGTTTTCCTGCGCAAAAACCTGAAAAAGAAAGAAGGAATGAACAGCCCGTATCTTTATCCGGAACTGGCGTTGCTTGACCCGGAATTGACGTTGAGCCTGCCGCCTGTACCCACGGCGCATACCGGTCTGGATGCTTTGTGTCATGCCATCGAATCATACACTTCCGTTAATTCTTCACCGATGAGCGAGATGTTTTCCCTGGAAGCGATAGCTCTGATTGCCGAAAATCTGCGCACCTGCGTGCATGACGGCAAAAATATCGTCGCACGCGAGAGAATGCTCTTAGGCAGCCTGTATGCAGGAATCGGCCTGGCCAATGCCGGTGTAACGGCGGTGCATTCATTGTCTTATCCTCTGGGCGGTAAATACGGCGTCGGACACGGCCTGGCCAATACGATGCTGTTGCCGGCGGTGATGGCTTTTAATCTGCCCTCCGCGCTGGAAAAGTTTACGGATATTGCCGAAGCGATGGGAGAAAATGTTGAAGGTATGCCTGTCCGCGAAGCCGCCTATCTGGCGCTGGAAGCTGTAGAGACGCTGATTGAGGATTGCGGCGTCCATGAATCTATTGCTCAATTCGGCATTAAGGAAAAAGATTTTCCGGCGCTGGCCGACGTGGCGGTTACCGTGGCAAGACCCCTGGAGAATAATCCACGCAAAATTACCAAAGAAGATATGATCGCGATTTACGCGCAGGCTTTTTAAGAAAGGAAGGTTAAGAAAATGGCTGGAGCAGAACTGATCGGCAAGGAAGAAATCAAGGAAATAATGGATGTCCTCGAAACGGGCATTCTGATGCGTTACGGTTTTGATAAAGAAAGAAAAGGAATTTATAAAGTCAGGGAATTCGAGCAGGCGTTTGCCAAACATTGCGGCGCCGAATACGCGCTGGGCGTAACATCGGGCTCCACCGCGCTTCAGATAGCGCTCACGGCAATGGATGTCGGACCCGGCGACGAAGTTCTTGTTCCTGCGTTCACCTTCCTGGCTACCTATGAAGCGGTGATGGAAGTAGGCGCCATTCCGGTAATGGTTGATATCGACGATACACTCAATCTTGATCCGCAGGAGATCGAAAAGAAAAAAACGCAGTATACCAAAGCGGTAATTCCCGTGCATATGTGTGGTTCGGCGGCCAATATCGATAAAATTGTGGAAATCGCCCGCAAAAATAAGCTGCTGGTTCTGGAAGACAACGCCCAGGGCTGCGGCGCTAGCTTCAAGGGCAAAAAGCTGGGCAGTTTCGGCGATATGGGAACTTTCAGCTTTGATTATGTTAAAACGGTCACCACCGGCGAAGTCGGAATGGTCATTACCAATAATAAAGAATTTTATTTAAGGTCGGAGTGGTATCATGACCACGGCCATGACCATAATCCCCAGGTCAGCCGCGCTCTGGAAGGCAGAACCATTCTCGGGTTTAATTTCCGGATGAACGAATTGCAGGGCGCTTTAGGTCTGGCTCAGTTGCGCAAGCTGGATTACCTTATCGGCGAGCAGAAGAAAAACAAAAAAATCATTATGGATGTTCTGGCAAAGGTTCCCGGTGTGGGATTCCGCGCTAAACCCGACCCCGAGGGAGATTCGGCAACATTTCTGGCTTTTAATATGCCGGATGAAAATCAGGCGCAGAAATTTCAGAACCTGCTTAGCGCCGAAGGTGTCGATACCGTCTGCTACAAGAGAAATTTATGGCATTATGTTCCGAACTGGGAACATTTTCTGGCAAAATCCACGGCCAACTCCAAGAAATATCCGTTCAGCAATCCTGCTTATAAGGGAAAAGTGGACTACAAAAGAGAAAACATTCCCCATGCCGAAAATATTCTGGGGCGCACGCTGGTTATGGGTATATCGGTAAAAATGAGCCAGGAAAGGCTGGACGGGATACGAAAAGGCATAGAACTGGCCGCTAAAAACTTGTAACAAACTTGCTTTCCTTCGTATAGCTTTGTTGACACAGCCGGCGAAGGCCGGGGTCTAAATGCTGGTTCAAGCTTGTAGCTTGAACCGTAATGCTTCGGAGCAAGCAGCATGCTTGCTCCAGCTTAAAATATTTAGGAATGCTCAAACGTTCGGAGTATCGATCACGCGTGTACAGCTCTTCGGGCAGGATTGTGCGGAGAAACGGTTTTAATTACTTTTGATTTTAATGGATATTTCTCATGGTTTTCCAGATTATCGATCTCCAGATCAACATCCAAATCCGGCCAATACAGATGATAGCCGTGCAATAAATTCACATTTTGAATGGCTTTGATCGTCTGTTCCTTGAAATAAGGGTAATCCTGATAATTCAGAAAATACTCGTGTCCGTTGACGAATAGCCACAACCCGAAGGGCGTTATATTTTCAACGTTGACTGAAATGTTTGCGCCACGCTTTGACGATTTCATTTTCGTGTTCCTCTATGATCTTTTGTAATTCAGCCAACTTCCTGGGATTAAGGCCAAAGGAAGTAGCCAAAGTCACTATGGGTTCCAACCAGAATTTTGCTTCACCTTTGTCACATGTGACATGAACGTGGATTCGAGGTTCTTCATTGGACAGGAAGTAAAAGCGATATCCTTTTTCTCTGAAGATTGTTGGACTCATGGTTACGATATAAACCAATTCATTTTTTTAATCAATCCCTACTTCATTGACTAAATGCTGGTCCAGGGCGAAGGGGTCACCTATTCAAAGGCTACTCATGACGCATGTTGGGGATTGATAGAGAAAATAATATCCCCATTGCAATGAACTATGTTTTTTGCACGTCATTATTCCATTGCACTCATTAATCGTTCCCTACCCATTCCGCAGTTTCTTTATGTCTCGGTGTCAGTCTAACCCCTTCCGCATTTGCAGACCAGAAAATCTGGATAAAAACCAATATGGTGTTTCCGGGTTTTCTGTCCCCGGAGTTTCCCTTCTTTCACGTTACGCTAAAAGAATACAAAATTATATTTGCTTCTCTTTTGACTGGTATGATATAATGGAATACCAATAAAGGAGTTGATTATGGGAAAAGCAAAAATAGCCATTACAATGGACGCCGAATTTATCGGTGAATTGGATAGACTGGTCGAGGAGAATTATTTTCAAAATCGCAGCCAGGCAATCCGTGAAGCTGTGCGTGAAAAACTCATTAGAATGAAGCGCAGCCGGCTGTCTGTTGAATGCGCAAAACTCGATCCGAAATTTGAAAAAGCCATGGCTGAAGAAGGATTGGCTGAGGATGTGAATCAATGGCCAGAGTATTGAGAGGTGAAATTCGATGGGCTGATTTGAATCCCGTGCGAGGTTATGAACAGGCGGGGTTGCGCCCTGTGCTCATTCTGAGCCACGACATTTTTAATGAACGATCAGGCACCGTCATAGCCTTGGCCATTACAAGCCAGCCGCAAAACGCTGGATTCCCGTTAACCCTTGAATTGAAGTCTCCCAAATTACCCAGGAAATCATGGCTTAAAATTAGTCAAATCCGAACACTGTCTATTGAGAGGATTGGTAAAGTCATTGGTAAAGCATCTCTGGAAGAGTTAAATCAGGCCATAGAAGGGTTCAATGAAATAATTGCGTAACAAAATCGACAAATCCAAATCCGGGGACATCCATACCAGTTTTTCTGGCCAAAAAGGACGCCCTTAAGTTATTAAATATCCGGGATGGTTTAATCTGAAAAAGCTGCGGACGGGCAGGGTCAATGCTTTTTTATATTAAAAAATGCAATTTATGCATTGCGGAGTTCATTTGTTAATAATTTATTATAATCAAATACTTACAAAGAATACCTGGTTTTATAAATACCGTTCTTAACTGTAAAAATTCTTTTCAAAAATACATGTTTTGTTGAAGAAAAATGATGGGGTCTTGAAATATAAGTTTTTAGAACATTGAATTAAATGTTAAATCCCTTAAAAAATTGCCCTAAACAAAACTTGATCTGACAGTGATTGTCAAGATAATCGACAACTTCCTGTTATCCACAAATCTTCAACCGTGACAATGATGCAAGATTTCAATCCATAATAGTTGATGTTCTTTCCAAGTGGCATTTTATCCCTCCCGGGAATCATTACCAACAATTTCAAAACAAGCTGGTTGATCACGTTAAAATCAAATATTAGCCTTGATTGGCCCACTGAGGTTAATCAGATATAGTAACTGTGATAAGATTGTGATAAAAAAGTAAATGTAAGTAAAATAGACAAGCATTGCTTTCTATAAAATTATTTTTTTAATATTGTTGATCTATATAATATTTGGCATGATTAAAGATGAGAAAAATATAACTGATGAATTGCAGGACCGACTATGGTTCGAGGCATTTATCTCCGACCTTTCGGCGCGGTTTGTAAAATTGTCGCCCGGGGAAGTTGATCAGGAAATAGAAAGGGCGCTGCAAAAGGTGATGGAATTCTTCCAGGGGGATCGTTGCGGTTTTATTGAGGTTCACAAAGACCGGCAATATACGAGAGTAACCCATGCATCCTATGTCGCAGGCATGCCCAGAGTTCCGAGAAATATTAATCTTGCTGAGTGGTTTCCCTGGCACATGGAGCAGCTTACCTACCGTGGCGAACCTGTAAGCATAGAAAGGATCTCTGACTTCCCGCCGGAAGCCGAGAAGGACAGGCAATCATTCATAACCATGGGTATCAAGTCCTTGCTGACCGTGCCGGTCTTTCTCGGTGACAGGGTTGCTTATCACATGACGGTCCAAACCATACGGCAGGAGCGTTCCTGGCCCGAAGAATACATACCCCGATTACGTCTGCTTGCGGAGATCTTTGTCAATGCCCTGGTGCGGAAGGATGCTGACGAGACCTTGAAAGGCCAACTTGGTTTCGAGACGCTGTTGTCCGAACTGTCCGCGCGCTTTATCGCCCTGCCGGCGAGCAAGATTGACGATGCCATCGAGGATGCCCAGCGGATTATTGTTTTGACGTTGGGTTTGGACCGAAGCGTATTATATCAGATCTCTCCCCAAACCAATACTTTTATCATTACCCACTTATGGAGTCGCCCAGAGTTGCCGCCTCTACCTGATATTTCCGCAATGAAAAAATATCCCTGGGCATATGAAAAGCTAATAAGCGGTAAGCCCTTTTGGTTTTCCCGTATGGACGAACTCCCGGAAGAAGCTGCCCAAGATGTTGAATCCCACCTTGCATACAATGCGAAATCGAGCTCGGGATTTCCTCTCTTTACCGGTGAAGAGCTCTTCGGGGCATTGACGTTCACGGCATTGAAGAATGAGTGCGAGTGGACGGATGTCCTGCTTAGTCGTCTGCGGTTGGTCGCCGAAATATTTTCCAACGCTCTGGCACGTAAGCTGGCAGAGGAAAAGCTTCAAGATTATCTCCGGGAGATTGAACGACTTAAGGAGCAGCTTGAAAAAGACAATGTTTACCTGCGAAAGGAAATAGAGCTTCTCCATGACCATGGTGAGATCGTTGGTGATAGCAGGGCCATTAGGCTGGTTCTCAGCAAAGTTGAACAGGTTGCCCCGACGGATTCCACAGTGCTTATTCTCGGCGAGACCGGTACGGGCAAAGAACTGATCGCCCGGGCAGTCCATGCCATGAGCAGAAGGGGAGACCGCCCGCTTGTGACGGTGAATTGTGCTTCCCTGCCCCCCTCACTGATCGAAAGTGAACTTTTTGGCCGGGAGAAAGGCGCTTACACCGGGGCTCTGACCAGTATGATGGGCAGGTTTGAAACAGCGGAAGGGTCCACTTTGTTTCTGGATGAAATCGGCGAACTGCCGTTTGCAGTACAGAGCAAGCTGCTCAGAGTTCTCGAGCAGGGAATATTCGAAAGGCTGGGATCCACAAAGACCATCCATGTTAATGTCCGCATCATTGCAGCGACAAACCGTGACCTTTCTCAGGACGTCAAAGAGGAGAAGTTCCGAAAAGATCTGTATTACCGGCTGAATGTCTTCGCCATAACCATCCCGCCGCTGCGCGAGCGGACCGAGGATATCCCTGCCCTGGTGTGGGCTTTTGTGCAGCAGTTCGAAAAAAAGATGGGCAAGCGCATTGACGCCATACCTCAAAAGAGCATGGATGCTCTTAAACATTACACATGGCCCGGCAATATCCGTGAATTGAAAAACGTTATCGAGCATGCCATGATTGTCAGCAGAAAAACCCTTGAGATATTGCCTCCGGCTTTGGATGCAAGAGAAGAGGCCGAACCGGATGTGCTTGAAGATGTCGAGCGCAGGCACATTCTCCGGGTATTGGAGAGAACCGGTTGGCGTATCGCGGGGAATAACGGGGCTGCGGAAATTCTTGGTATCAAGAGGACTACTCTGTATGCCATGATGAAGACCCTGGGAATCAACAGACCTAATCTTAAGTGACCATATATGGACACTATGCCAATATAATGACACTTTCCCCCTTCTATTTATTCTGCCTTATTTCCATTATAACATAATTAAATAATAATAATAAGTATTTATAAGATAATGTCTCTCGCCATTTCGTCTGGCATGAATCCCGCTAAGAATCAAGTATCTAGATCAGGAAAGCAGAGCAAGTCAAGACGCTACTTCCTGCAATTTCATCCTGAATCTGAGCATGAAATATATCTCGATCACTTTTGTTGGAGAAATGAAGATGATCCAGGCAGTTGTGAAAATGGTCATACCGCCGAGCAAGCAGGAGGAAGGGTTGAATATCCTGCAATCTGTTGCCCAACGATCCAGGGCGGAAACCGGTTCTATCAGCTGTTCCGTCTACCAGGATACTGAAAATGACCATGCAATAATCTACGAAGAAGTCTGGCGAGGTGAAGAAGAGTTGCATCTCCACTTGAGCAGGGAAGAATATCAGAAAGTACTCCTCGTTATGGAAATGTCATGTAAACCCCCTGAAATCAGATTCAACACAATCAAAAGCAGCAAGGGCGTGGAAGTAATCGAAAGGGTGCGAACAGCCCATAAATAGATGAAAAAACTGAAAGGAGCAACATGAATAATGCACCGAATGTGTTCAGTGCTTGCTTAGTAACCGATATTTCCTGTCCGGCGAAGGAATTGAAAAGATTACCATATATAAAAAAACTAAGATCAAGGCAATAAAATCAAAAAATAGAAGGAGATTATTATGAATCAAACGACCAATGGAAAATACTCAAAGTTATTTTTTATTGCTGCTATCTGGAACGTATGCATCGGTGGCAGCGCCCTTTTGGTACCCGTGCTGCCTGCCTGGAACTTGTCCATTGGAGGCAGGGTATTGTTGTTGCCCGATCTCATGAACAAGCTCATATTCGGGTTTGAGAGCGTGATTACGTACGGTATGACCACCTTTGCGCTCACGCTCACCTGGGCGCTCATTTTCGTCTATGGAATTGGTTACTATTTTGTCTCCCGGAATACTGAAAAGAACAGAGGAATCGTCTGGATGGGCATTCTTGGCAAAATGGCATTCTTCTTCACGGCACTGATGTATTATCTGAAAGATATTATCACTCTTCTTACAATGGCCCTTTGTTTCGGCGATTTCGTATTTGCGTGCCTGTTCATATTCTTTCTGGTGAAAACAAAAGAATAAGGCGGCAAGGGCAAACGGGGAATGGTTTAATTTATCGATGCAGCTTTGGAGTTGCCTCACATAAATAAGGTGGAGATCTACATGGTAAACTATAAAGGAATTAATGTGCTCATTACAGGTTCTTCCATGGGCATCGGCAAGGGATTATCCCTGTGCTTCGCCCGGGAAGGAGCGCATCTGGCTCTGGCCGACCTGCCCAGGGAAAAACCCCGGTTGGAAGGCTGGGCCAAAGAATTGCGGAAAAATTACGGTATTACCGTATGGACCTTTTACGGCGACCTTACTGCGAAGGGTGCCCCTGAAAAGCTTCATCAAGAAGTGACAGCAACTGTCGGAACCATTCACGCTCTGGTGAACAATGCGGGCATATGCTGGTTCGGACCGACAGCCGACATGCCCATGGAAAGACTCGAAAGGATGATCCTGCTCAACGTACTTGCATATACAAAGTTGAGCAGGCTTTTTCTGCCCGAGATGATCAAACGGAATGAAGGCGCAATTCTCAACCTTTCATCAATATCCGCTTTTCAGCCTGTTCCGAACATGGCCGTATATGCAGCGACAAAGGCATATACTCAGAGCTTCACCGAGGGTTTGCGGCTTGAACTCCCCCGAAAGAGCAAGGTGATCATCTCAGCCATCAATCCGCCTTTCACCAGGACGGCCCTCATCGAGGACTCTCATATTCCGCTGGATTTCATCCCTCTGGTTTCCAGCTTCATGAAGGTGGAAGACCTGGCAAAAGCGGGGTATCGGGCATTTCGAAAGGGCAAGCCGCGATTTGTTCCCGGGTTATTAAACAAGATAACGCACCTCGGAATCGTGAGATATCTGCCCCATGACCTCTCGAACATGATGGTATGGCTCCTCGCCCACAGGCTCTCTGATTTTCTCCCGGAGTCCATTGTTTCGTCCATTGTAAAGCTGAGATCACGATAGAAAAATCCAGGGGGCAGATTGTCATACAGACGTAAAGAACAGCGGCATAAAACATAACAAAGGAACGGCACAGCATGTGTGAGCATACCATAGAAAAGAAAAACGTATTTATAACAGGAGTGTCCGGCTATATCGGACAGAGAATAGTGGAGTGCTTCAGCAGTCGGGAGGATATCGGGGAAATCATTGGCATCGATATTTTTGATCCTCCCTGCTACCGGGACAAGATGACCTTCATCAAGCATGATGTGCGCGATGACATGACCTCTTTGATGTCCCGCTATCACATCGACTGGGCCATCCACGCTGCCTTCGTCATCTCCGTCATTCATGACTTAAACCTTCTCGATAACATCGATATAAAGGGCACCATTAATTTTCATAAGGCATGCGAACAGCTCAAGATCAAAAATGTGCTGCAGGTGTCTTCCACCACGGCATACGGCGGGCACAAGGACAATCCCGCATGGCTGATCGAAGACATGCCTTTGAGGGGAAACAACGACTTCATCTACGGAAAGAACAAGGCAATCCTCGAAAATACCGTTGTGAAGGCATTCAGGGAAAAACATCCCGGGATAAACTACACGGTGGTCAGGCCCTGCTTTGTCTGCGGCCCCCATTTTTACAAGAATCCTCTGGGCCGGCATCTCATGAAGAAGATCGTCATGCTCCCCGGCGACATGAAGCCCTTCCAGTTCGTCCATGAAGACGATGTCGCCGACAGTATCCATTTTCTTTTGAGCAATAACCTTAACGGGGCCTTTAACCTCGCCGCGGATGGCACCATGACCTTCAGAGAGATGGCCTTGATGACCAGGAGCACGATCCTGCCTCTCCCTTCCTTCCTTCTGGCTCCCGCCATGGACTTGGCCTGGAAGATGAACCTGTCTTTCCTCACCGAGTTCCCGGGAGCCCCTCTAGCCCTCATCAGATTCCCATGGCTTGCGAGCAACAGGAAGATAAAGGAGGCGGGATACACCTTCAGACACACCACGAGAGAGGCCTATGAGACCTTTGCCGAGCAGGTGAGGAACTTCTACGGCAGAGGAAAAAACAGAGCAATCTAAGAAAGACCGGTGCATTGAAACACCGGGCGGAGGATATTCACCATGACAACAAAGATCATAGCCGTATGCGGAAAAGGGGGTGTAGGCAAGACCTCTATCTCCGCCCTTATTGTCAGGGAGCTTCTCGAACAAAAAAACGCGAAGATTCTGGCCATAGATGCCGACCCGGCCATAGGTTTTTCAGCCGCATTGGGCGTGCAGGTTGGCAGAACCGTGGATGATATCAGAAATGAGCTTATCTCTGCCGCAAAAAGCGGCATGAAGGAAGACAAACTTTCGATTTTTTCCAGGCTCGACTACAAAGTTTTCGAGGCCATGTCAGAGAAGGATGGTTTTGCCTTCCTGGCCATCGGCCGGCCGGAGACCGATGGTTGTTACTGTAAGGTAAACAGCTACCTCAAGGAGATCATCGAAGGTCTGGCCGCACAATTCGACTATGTGATCATCGACGGCGAAGCCGGCATCGAACAGGTCAACCGCCGGGTTATGGAAAAGGTGACACACCTCCTTCTTGTCTCGGATGCGAGTTCCAAGGGCATAAATGTCATAAAAACCATAAGCAAAGTGGCGGACAAGGTGGTGAAGTACGACAGAGCCGGCGTGATTCTTAACCGGCTGAAGAATAAGGATGAGTTGACTATGGTGGATCTCGGCGGACTGGAACTGCTCGATTTTCTGACCGAGGATGACATGATCAGAAATTTCGATATAGAGGGGAAGCCTCTTCTGAAGCTGCCCGAAGGACCGTCTGTCGAGGCGGTCAGGAAGATGCTGAGCGCGTTCGGGGTAAGCCCCACATCGGGTTTGTCCAAGAAAGAATAAAACGGGAGATAATCATGAAGAAACTGAATGAAATGGAGTTATTCGAGTCATTGCTGGACAATCCGGAAAATGAGCTGGTTGGAAAGGCTATCAGCCAGGGAAGGATAGCCCTGGGATACAACTGCTATCTGGTCCCGGAACCATTGCTTTACATGGGCAAAGCTTTTCCGGTACGGTTGAGGGCTCCGGGCGCCGGCAGCACCGATCTTGCCACTCACTATATGTCGCCTTTTATCTGCTCATATGCCCGGAGCATACTGGAAGCCGCACTGGACGGTACATTTGATTTTCTCGGAGGCCTGGTTTTTGCCGCGAGTTGTACACACATTACCAGAGGCTGTCAGCACTTCGAACAGCTCAGGATCAATGCCGACAAGGAGGGCTTTTTCACCTATACCATCGACGCCCCGCGTAAGCTCTATGAACCGGGGTTTCTTTTCCTGGCAAAAGACTTGAGAAAAGCAGCGCAGGAGATGTCGAAGCATTACGGCATTGATATAAGCGATGAATCCCTGACCAAGTCTATCCGGGAGCATAACGCATTTAATTCACTGCTCAGGAAGCTCTCCGATTTGAGAAAGGCCGACAAACCGAAGATATCGGGCACCGAGTTCCATACGGTGATGGTTGCCGCCAAGACCGCGCCCCGGGACATGCTCATCGATCCCTTGAAAAAGTTGATTGCGGCGGCGGAGAAAAGAGATGGGATAAAGGACTACCGTGCCCGGATCATGGTTATGGGGTCTATCTTTGACAATCCCAGGTTCACTGAGCTTATCGAGGAACAGGGAGGACTGGTGGTGGCCGACCGCTATTGTTTCGGTTCCCTGCCCGGTCTGGAAGAGATCAGGGAAGACGGCGATCCCTATGAAAACCTGGCGCGTCATTACCTCGGCACCTGCGAATGTCCCCGGATGATGGAGAAACTCAAGGACCGTGAGCAATCCTTAAGGAAGTGGGCGAAAGAGTTCAAGGCCGACGGCATCATATTCGAGACCATGAAGTTCTGCGACCTCTGGGGATACGAGGCCTTATCCGATGTGCCCAAGCTCAGGGATTCCGACATGCCTGTCGTCAGGATCGAACGTGAGTATGCGTTCACCGGAGAGGGTCAGTTGAGAACCAGAGCACAGGCATTCATCGAACTTATCGAAAGCAAACGGCTGTCCAAGACATTGGCCCAATAGGAGGAAGAATCGCATGTTGAAATACAGAGGCAATATAAAAGATCAATGGATTGATTTCAAATACTGGGGCCTGAACTGGCTTTCCATCCTCGGGCTTGTTGCGACCAATCCCTACAAAGTGGTCATCGCGCTGTTCAAATATCCCTGGATTTATGATCTCCTCAAGACAAACAATCTGGTCAAGCGTTACAACGAGGGCCGTAACGGTACGGCCCTGCTCCTGTCGAACATCAATATTTATTATGTTATCAGGGGTACGGTCCGGCAACTGAAGACCATCGTCTATGGTTCAAAGGATACTTTCCTGGAAAACTGTATGATCCCGACCGAGATATATCAGGCCATGGGCTTGAAGGTCTTCGTAGCCGAGCTTCCGGCCGCGCTCCTGCCCATGGAAGACCAGCACACGTGCGACAAGTACATGGACCTCATTGAAAATAACGGACTTCCCGGGGATACCTGCAGCTATCCCCGGATCACTGCAGGGGTATTCGCTGCCGGAGAGATTCCGAGGGACGTCAAGGGACTCATCTCCAACAATCTGCCCTGCGAAGCAGGGATGGCATCGCACGGGTATTATGAGGATAATCTGGGCGTGCCCACCTACCGGCTCGATGTCCCGTATAATTTCAAGGAAGAAGATGCCTTGAATTTGTTTGTGGAAGACATGCGGGGTTTGATCGCCTTTCTGGAAAAAAACACAGGCCGCAGTATGAATTGGGACAAGCTGCGGGAGGTACTCACCCGGTACAACCAGATGAACGAGATCGAGCTCGAACGGTGGGAGATGGCGGCCTCCGATACCCCGCCGCTTGCGAATGAGAATATCTGGATCTCGCACTTCTGGAACTACAACCTTGAGCCCGGCAATAAAGACAGCATTGAATGGTACAATGAAATGCATAAGCACCTCAAGAAGGCCTATGACCGAAAAGAACCGGCTTTGAAGAACCTGCGCTTCAGGGTTGTGCTTTGGAACCCTCCAACGTTTGCCTACGCCCATTTCTGGAACTGGCTCGAACAGTGCTGGGGCGTCGCCTGCCTCAACGACATGGAGTCGTTCGGTCATTTCGAAGACATGTTCATCGATACCACCTCGAACGAAACCATGTTGAAAGGCCTGGCGAAAAAGTGGTGCAATACGACCATGTCCCGGCATACGCGGGGGCCTGTAGAGAACTACCTGCCCGATCTCTGGCACATGTTCGAAAGATTCCGGGCCGACTTTATTCTCGTCGCCGGCCACATTGGCTGTAGAAGCAGTTCTGCCATGAGTGGACTTATGAAAGAGGAAGCTCAAAAACGGGGCATTCCCATTTGCATCTTCGATTACGAACTGATGGACTCCAGGGTTTGTTCACACCAGGGGATCAGAGACCAGATCAATAATTTCATGGTCAACGTCATGAAGGCGGCGCCTCTGAACAAGAGCCTGCTGGTGATAGATGACGACTCGGAGTGGTAACCATTTACGAAAGAAAGGAAAATATTTATGAGCAAGAATTACGTCTGCGGTTGTGATGTGGGATCGACTTACGGGAAGGCGGCCATCATGGATCTGGAAGGAAACATCCTGGGTTCTTCCATTGTACGCAGCAAGATAGATCCCGAGGAGACTTCCATATTGTCCGTGGAAGAGGCCATCAGAAACTGCAGTGGTAATTGCAGCATCAAAGGCCTCGATGATTTCGCCTGCATCGTGGGTACCGGATATGGCCGGAACCGCGTGCCCTTTGCCAACGAGAACATCTCGGAGATCACCTGCCACGCCATGGGTGTGCATGTCACGAATCCCAATGTGAAGACTATCGTAGACATCGGCGGGCAGGACCTGAAGGGCATCAGCATTGACTCGGACGGTTCCGTAAAACATTTCGCCATGAACGACAAGTGCGCCGCAGGAACGGGCAGGTTCTTCGAAAGCATGATCCGGGCCTTTGAAGTGGACTTTGAGGAATTTTCGAATATGTCGTTGAGCGCCAGGCAGATCGTGCCCATCACCTCACAGTGCAGTGTGTTTGCCGAATCGGAAGTGGTGAGCCTTGTCGCCCAGAAAAAGAACCCGGCGGATATAGCGGCCGGCATCCAGGCCTCTGTGGCCAAGCGGTGCTTCACCATGCTCAAAAGCGCAGGTATCGAAAAGGATGTGACCATGACTGGCGGGTGCGCCAAGAACCTGGGTCTCAAGAAAGCCCTGGAGAAAATACTTAAGTTCGACATCGTCCAACTCACCACCGACCCGCAGCTCATGGGAGCCCTGGGCGCGGCGGAAATTGCACACAGGAAAGTCCTGGCTCAAAGATCAGCGGGATAAGGCAAATCGTTCATCTGAAACAAAAGGGAGGAAATCATGGCAAAGACATTTTTATTAGTGATCGGACTGGGCTTTATCTCCATGCTACTGCTCATTTTCGTTATTTACTGGTTCGAACTGGACGATAAGTTTCTCAAAGCCTTCGAGCCTACATTCAGGAAAATGTCAGACTGGGTCAAGAGCAAAGGATAGACGCATCATCATGATGGACATATTCGAGCATTATTTCGACGATGTGAGGCAAACCCTTGCATCGGGAAATCTTAAGGATCGGACAAGCATCTCTTGCTTCGATCCGGAGATAACCTGTTCAAGGGGACGGCGGGGGGAGATCATCCTGAGTTCCGATATGGCCATTGAGCTGGGTCATCCTCAGACAGAGTCACTCGCTTTTCTGATGTGGTCGGATTCACCGGACAGAGTTAGGGACGGACGAATAACTGTCATAGGTCCAGAGCTGAAAGAACTTGCTTATGGCAAAGCGCCTTTTGGCAGGATCATCCTCGTGGGGACACATGGCTTTACTGAAGAAAATGCCTATGACCGGTTTCAGGAGATGGACATGATACGCATCAGGATTTGCCTTCCGGGATACATGCTCAGGGCTGTGCCCCAGCAGAACAGAGAGTGGAGCCGGATCAGCAAACAAGCCCTGAAAGAAGGACTATCATTGAAGATGCTGGGAAACGAACTCGTCCGCGAGTACCGGAACCTGGAGTATGTGGATGCCGTGGAAGTAATTTTCATTACTTCATCCGCAAATGACATACGGAAATTCAGGCCCACGGGAGAAAAGGTTTCTCAGATCACCAAGGCGATGAACAAAATTTTCGACAACCTGGAGCTCGATTGCGCTGCCTGTGACTTCTCGGAAGTGTGCGACGAGGTTGAGGGTTTGAAAGACATGCACAAGCGGGCACGGAATAACGCAGGGAAGAGCGTTGCAACATCGTAATGATGACGGAATGATTCGAGAAATGGCCGAAAAATCCGGAAAATGAGCTGGTGGGAAAGGCGCTTTCTTCCGGAAGCCGGTCAACCGGATCGAAAACAAGGGAAAGAAAAATCATCAGCACAAATGGTGAAAGCAAAAGGAAAAACGGGTGATAATCATGATGAAGCTGAAGGAAATGGAAATTTTCGAGGCTTTGCTGGACAAACCGGAAAATGAGTTGGTGGAAAAAGCCCTTCGGGAAGGAAGGATCGCCATTGGGTATAACTGCTATCTGGTCCCGGAATCCCTGCTTTCCATGGGCAATGCCTTTCCCGTACGGTTGAGGGCACAGGATGCGGGCGGCACCGAGCTCGCCACCCACTATATGTCACCCTTCATCTGCTCTTATGCACGGAGCATACTCGAAAGCGCGCTCGACGGTGCTTACAACTTTCTCGGAGGCCTGGTTTTCGCCACGAGCTGCATACACATCACCAGAGGTTGTCATCACATCCAGGAACTCAAGGTCAATGCCGACAAGCAGAGCTTCTTCACCTTTGCCATCGACACACCGCGTAAAACATCCAACAACTGGCTCCGTATGATGACCAAACATTTAAGAAGCGCCGCACATATGCTGACGGTGCATTACGGCATCAATACGAGCGATGAAGCCCTGGCCAAAGCCATCCGGGAACATAACGCATTTAATTCACTGCTCAGGAGGCTTTCCGAACTGAGAAAAGCCGACGAACCGAAGATATCGGGCACCGAGTTCCATACTGTGATGGTTGCATCCAAGACCGCGCCCCGCGACATGCTGGTACAGTCCCTGAAGCAGCTTATCGCCGCAGCGGAACGGAGGGCAGGCATCAAGGATTACCGGGCCCGCCTTATGGTGGTGGGCTCCATCTTCGACAATCCCAAATTCACGGAGCTCATCGAGGAACAGGGAGGCCTGGTGGTGGCTGACCGCTATTGCTTCGGTTCCCTGCCCGGTCTGGAAGAGATCAGGGAAGACGGCGATCCCTATGAGAATCTGGCGCGTCATTACCTCGGTACCTGCGAATGCCCCAGGATGATGGAAAAGCTCAGGGAACGGGAGCGATCCGTCAAGAAATGGGAGGAAGAGTTCAAGGCCGACGGCATCATATTCGAGACCATGAAGTTCTGCGATCTCTGGGGGTACGAGGCTTTATCCGGTGTGCCCAAGCTCAGGAACAGGAATATGCCTGTAGTCAGAATCGAACGTGAGTATGCATTGACCGGTGAAGGTCAGCTGAAGACCAGGGTGCAGGCATTTATCGAACTCATAGAAAGCAAACGACTCAATAAGGCATTGGCCGGATATAGAGGAACTGTATGTTGAAATACAGAGGCAACATCAAAGATCAATGGATCGATTTCAAATACTGGGGCATGAACTGGCTTTCCATTCTGGGTCTTGTCGCAAGTAATCCCTGCAAGGTTATCACATCCCTCTTCAAATATCCCGTTATCTACCATCTTCTCAAGGTGAACCATCTGGCCAAGACCTTAAACGTAGATCGTAACGGCACGGCCCTGCTCCTCTCGGAAATCAATCTCCATTATTTCACAAAGGGAGTTCTCCGGCAACTGCAGACTTTCGTCTATGGTGCACAGGACAGCATCTTGGAGAACTCCATGATTCCCACCGAAATCTATCAGGCCATGGATCTGAAGGTCATATGTGCCGAATTGCTGGGAAACCTTGATACATTTTGTGACCATCGTTCGGCAGCCGCTTACCTTGACGCTATCGAAAACAACGGTCTCCCCTCGGATACCTGCAGTTATACCCGTATCAGTGCAGGGGTATTCGCTTCGGGAGAGATGCCGAGGAATGTCAAAGCCTTTGTCACCAACAATCTACCCTGTGAAGGAGGTCTGGGTTCAAACGTTTATTATGCGGACAATCTGGACGTTCCCATATACAGGCTCGATTCACCATATTATTTCAAGAAAGAAGACTCCCTCGATGCATTTGTGGAAGACATTCGGGGCATGATCTCCTTTCTGGAAGAACACACGGGACATCGTATGAACTGGAACAAGCTGCGTGAGGTACTTGAAAGAGAAAACAGGATAGATGAGCTCGAGTTGGAACGATGGGACATGGCTGCGTCCGAGATTCCTGCGCTCGCGAGCGAGAACATATGGATGCAGCACTGGTGGCACTACAACCTCGAACCCGGTCACCCCGAAAGCCTAAAATGGTATAACGAGCAGCATGAGCATATCAAAAAGGCCTATGAAAGCAAGGAACCTGCGCTAAAAAATCTGCGTTACAGGACCGTTATGTGGAACACCCCCCCGCTTATGTTTTCCGGATTCTGGAGCTGGCTCGAACGGTGCTGGGGCATCGCCATGCTCAACGATATGATGACCTACGGCCATTTTGAAGATATGTTCATCGATACCAACACGAACGAAACCATGCTCAAGGGTCTGGCCGGGAGATGGTGCAGCCACACCATGTCCCGGCATACCCGGGGAGCCGTGGAGGATTTTCTGCCGGATATCTGGCAGATGGTCGAGAGATTTCAGGCGGACTTCTTCCTTGTAGCCGGACATATCGGCTGCAGGAGCAGCGTCGCCATGACGGGTCTCATGAAGGAAGAGTGCCGGAAAAGGGATATTCCCATATGCATCTTTGATTACGAACTCTTAGACTCGCGGGTATGTTCACGCCAGGGAATCAGGGACCAGATCAACCATTTCATGTTCAACGTGATGAAGGCGAAGCCGCTGGATGAGAACCTGCTGGTGTTCGATGACGCTGCTGCGTGGTAAATCCCTATGAAAGAAGAAAGACAGCAATGAATAAAAACATGTCGATTTGTGATGGGAGATCAACTCGCGGAAGAGCGGCCATCGAGGATATGGAAGGGAAAAATATCGGCTTCTTCCATTGTACGCATTTTTGATTATCTAAAAAAGGAGGCGAAATCGAATGTCTGGAAAAAATAAATGGAGTAATTTAAGCGACCCGCCTGTGCAGGGGACTCCCTGGAACATTATTCTGGATGAAGATAAGTGTATCGGATGCGGCATGTGCGTCAAACAATGCCCTGCCCAGACCATCGGCTTGACGGATCGTGAACCGTCACTTCATCAACAACCGTCCTGCCAGTATCAATGCCCCGCCGGAATCGATGTGCGCGGCTACATGCGTCTTCTTGCCAATGGAGGTTCTTTTGAGGATGCCTGGAAGATCATTACGGAAACAAACCCGCTGCCGGCAACAACCGGAAGGGTTTGTCCCCATTCCTGTGAATCCGCCTGCAACAGAAACTGTGTCGATGAACCGCTGGGCATCAACAATGTTGAACGGTTTATCGGTGACTATGCCATCGAAAAGAAACTCTCTTTTACGAAAAAAAATCCCATTTCCAAAAACAGGGTGGCTGTTATTGGATCGGGTCCATCCGGTCTGTCCTGCGCCTACCATCTGTCTGTTGCGGGGTATCTCGTTACCGTGTTTGAATCACAACCCAAGCCTGGTGGCATGCTGCGCTATGCCATCCCGTCATACCGCTTGCCCGGGACGATTCTGGATGAAGAAATCCGCCGGATCGTCGACCTGGGGGTGGAAATTCGCTGCAACACAGAAGTTGGCAAAACAATAACCCTTGGAGATCTGGAAACGGAGTTCAAGGCGGTCTATGTGGGCATCGGTTGCCAGGATACAACCAGGCTGGGGGTCAGCGGAGAAGATGATCCCCTTGTCCATTCCGGATTGGACTTTCTGAAAAAAGTTGCGGAGGGGCGTGTTGCTTCTCCGGGGAAACAAATCTTTGTCGTTGGCGGCGGCAACACGGCCATTGACACGGCCCGTTCTTTGAGACGGCTGGGGGCCAATGTCACCATTCTTTACCGGCGGACTCTCTCTGATATGCCGGCCCACGAATCGGAAGTGTTAGAGGCGCAGGAGGAAGGCGTTGCCATTCAGTTTCTCTGCGCCCCTGTGAATATCAAGAAAAACGGCCATTCTCTCACCGTGACCTGCATCAGAATGAAACCCGGCGAGAAAGACGTTTCGGGAAGGGCGCGGCCCGTCCCCATTTCAGGCAGTGAATTCACAGTGGAAGCGGATGCTGTGATTTCAGCTATTGGCCAGGTCCTCGCCGGAATGGGATTTGAAGGACTGGTCAACGGAAAGGGAATTATCGAAGCTGGCAGGAACGGTATCACCGGGTTAAAGGGTGTGTTTGCCGGCGGGGATGCCGTATCGGGACCGGCAACGGTAACAGCAGCGATCGGCGCCGGCCGGAAAGCCGCCCTGGCCATTGATGCTTATATAAAAGGCAGACAGGTAGCTGATGATGATAAACTGGAAATCTCTTATCGGGGCATGCCTCTTTATGAATATGAAAAAATCCCCCGAGGTAGCGCCGCCATATTGCCTGTTGCCGAACGATTCAAAAAAAGTGATGCGGAGGTTCATCTCCCGATTCGTGCCGATCAGGTTCTGTCGGAAGCAAAGCGGTGCATCCGTTGCGGAACTTCCAAATCCGTCTTTGCCGGTATGCCCTATTTCGGAAAAATCTGTCTGGCCTGCCGCAATTGCGAGGCGATCTGTCCGAATCAGGCCCTTCGGTTCCCTCATTATTACGCTGTTGAAAAAGGCCGCTGGCACTATGATTTTGATTACCCCAAAAAGCCGGGAGGCGGATATCCCAATCCCCTCGGGGCGGCCGAAGCGCCGGAATTCAGCACAATCGCATCCCAGTTGACCGAAACGGAAAGAGTCATCTATCAGCGGAGATCCACGCGCGTCTTTAAGCCGGATCAGATTCCCGATGAGATGCTCCACCGGGTCCTGGAGGCGGGGCGGTTCGCCCCTTCGGCGGGAAACTGCCAGGGATGGAAATTTGCCGTGCTCCAAAACAAGGTGTTGATGGAGGAGATCAGTGAAGAGACCCGCAAATTTCTCTCTCTCTTTACGAAACTTTACCAGGGGAAAGGGTTCCCCCGCACCTTGTTAAAAAACAGCCTGGCAATCTTAAAGCCGGAAGCCATCGATCAACGCCCCATGCTGGCGATCCAGGCCCTGAGTACCCCTAAATTCGGGAAAGAGCCGCTGAGTGCATTTTTCCATGCCCCCACGGCCATCCTCATTCTTGGTCATAAACAATACATATCGGATATGGCCTTCGGAACCGGCGTATGCGGCCAGAACATGGTACTGGCCGCGCACTCCCTCGGACTGGGCACTTGCTATGTGGGATTTGCAACTTCAGCCCTGAATATGGATCCGAAGATGAAGAAATACAAAGAGCGCCTCGGGATTGGCTGGCCTTATGAAACGGTGGCGGAGATCATCACTATCGGCTATCCGGCTGTGCAGACCGATCGAGTTGTAGAAAGGGAATTCCCCAAAGTTGTCTGGGTTAAATGATGAAAATAGAAAAAACATAAGAGCCAATGCTCTTAAGAATATGAGAAAGGATGTGTAAAATAATATGGATAATATTTATATCATTGGTGTCGGAATGATCCGGTTTAACAAATATCCGGACAAGACGGTGCAGACTATGGCTCATGAGGCCATCGATCTGGTTCTGAAGGATGCAAATTTGACGAAGGATGACATGGAAGCGGTTTTCTTTGCCAATACCTTCTGGGGAATGTTTGATAATCAGCACTCCATTCGCGGAGAGGTTGTCATGCGCAACATGGGCGTTGGCGGGATACCGGTTACCAATGTGGAGAATGCCTGTGCCGGAGGATCAACGGCTCTGCATCTGGCCTGCACCGGAATCCGGGCGGGGATGTACGACGTGGCCCTGGCCGTCGGATCGGAAAAGATTACGAATCCTAATAAAGCCTTGTCTCTCGGCGCTTATGCCACCTGTATGGATGTGGGGAATTTTGAAAAACACATCAACAACATTATGGAACTGAGCAAGACATTTACAGTGCAGCTTCCCGAGGATCAGTCGGCGCCCGGGCAGGGCCGGAGCATTTTCATGGACGCCTACGCCATGGGCGCGCGTTGGCATATGAGCCGTTTTGGCTCGACGCAACATCAGTTGGCGGTGATTTGTTCCAAAAATCATTTTCACGGGTCTCTTAATCCTTTGTCACAATATCAGCATATGATGACCGTGGAAGAAGTGTTGGCCGACAAGGCTGTCGCCTATCCCCTGACGCGGGCGATGTGCGCCCCCGTCGGCGATGGCGCTGCGGCAACCATCGTCTGCTCGGAGAAATATCTGAAAAAATTGTCAAACGCCCGACCCGTTCGAGTCCGGGCATCGATTCTCGGCACGGGTACCGATAGGGATATCAATTCCCCCGATATTGGTGAACGACTGGCCAAACAGGCCTATGATTCAGCCGGTGTGGGTCCCGCAGATATCAACCTTGCTGAAGTTCACGATGCCACATCGTGGGGTGAGCTCCATCAGTCGGAGTCCATGGGATTCTGTCCCATGGGAGAAGGCGGACCGTTTGCGGAATCGGGAGCGACAAAACTGGGAGGCAGGATGCCCATCAATACAAGCGGTGGACTGGAGTGTAAAGGCCACCCTATCGGCGCTTCCGGACTTTCCCAGATTTATGAGCTGGTGACGCAGCTCCGGGGAGATGCAGGGAAACGGCAGGTGGAAGGCGCAAGAATGGGATTGGCGGAAAATGGGGGAGGCAATATCGGCGTCGAGGAAGCGGCGATGGGCATCCACATTCTGGAGAAGGTGTAGCAATCACAAATCCCTTTTTTAAATTGTTACCTGCGGCAGTCTGTGCTGTGTGAATTTTATCAGATTTAGTTGGGGTATTCGTTCCAATGTTTTTAAGGAGATTTATATGCAAAGTGAAATGGTGCAAGGATTGTTCGCCTATGAAGTAGAGGCGCAATATGAGAAAAAACCCGATTTTAAAGTCTTTACTTTTGAAAATGGCAATTGGCCGGATGAGACGGTGACCTATTCGGACATCTTTCTGAAGGGTTGCAAGTTGGCATCCGCCATGAAAGAGGCCGGTATCGGCAATGGCGACCGGTTCTGTGTCGTCATGAAGAACCACCCGGAATTCATCTATTGTGTGATGGCTGCGTCCCTGCTTGGCGCCGTCATCGTTCCCATAGACCCGCGATCAAAAGGAAGCAAACTCAGCTATCAAATCAAGGATTCCAATTCCAGAGGAATCATCTTCAGCAACGAATATGCCATGGATGTTGAAAAAGCGCTGGAAGAGCTTCAAAATGTCAAGGTTATCGGGATTCTATACAAACCCGGTTTCGACACGCCGCGCCGGGATCAGTATCCCGATCTGAGTGTCATTCTGGACGGTCCGAATGTTGATCCCCCTGCCGATCGTAACCGTGATCTGAATTCCGCATTCGAGATCATCTATACATCGGGCACTACGGGTGATCCCAAAGGTGTTGTCATAAAAGCCAACCGCATTCCCATGTTCAAACTTCTCGCTCAGGCAGTCTGGCAATATTCCAATGACGATGTCCTTTACACGGGGTTGTCATTGACACATGGCAATGCCCAGTCCGTTACCATGTGTCCGGCCATTCTTCTCGGCATACCGGCCATCATCAGCCGGACATTTACCAAGAGCCGGCTTTGGGACATCTGTCGCAAGTACGGCATTACGAGCTTTTCTTTGCTGGGCGGCATGATGATGGGAATATACAGTGAAAAGAGGAAAGAAAACGATGGAGATAATCCTGTCCGCAAGGTCCTCAGCGCCGGCACTCCGCAGCCCATCTGGAAGGATTTCGAAGAGCGGTTCAATGTAAAGATTCACGAATGGTACGGCGCCGTGGAAGGAGGGTTTGCGCATAATGCGCCGGGCACCGGTCCATTAGGATCCTTCGGCAAGCCGATTGAAGGAATCATGGAGATGAAGGTCGTCCGTGAAGATGATACGGATTGCAACCCGGGTGAAATCGGGGAACTCATCTGCCGGCGAGTGGGAGCCAGGGAAGATGTGGAGTACCACGGCAAAAAAGATGCATCGGCGGCGAAAACCCGCGGCGGATGGCTGCGCACAGGTGACATGTGTCACCAGGATGCGAATGGCTGGTTCTTCTTTGACTATCGCAAGGGTGGCGGCCTTAGGCGTCATGGAGACTTCATTCTTCCCGAATATGTCGAAAAGGCCCTGGCGGATCTTTCGGAAGTAAGCGATGTCTGTGTCTATGGCATTCCTGCCAGCACCGGAGCACCCGGCGAAAGTGACATTGTGGCGGCTATCGTACCAGTCAATAACGATATCCCCATAGATCCCAAAAAGATATTTGCTGAATTGAAGAAAAGCCTGGAGAAAAACTCCATCCCGTCTTATCTTCAGATTGTGACTGAAATCCCCAAAAGCGCATCAGAGAAAAATCTGGCGCGGGTACTACGGGATGCATTCCGTTCCGATGCGCCGAATGTAATACGTCTTGTTGAATAGAAGAATGCACTCAGGGAATTGTCTGATATGTGGTTTTATCTGGAAAAGCTGCGGATGGGCCAGGTTAATGCTTTTTTAATATTAAAAAACGCGATTTATGCATTGCGGAGGGGATTTGTTAATAATTTATTATAATCAAATACTTACAAATAATGCCTGGTTTTGTAAATGCCGTTCTTGACTGTAAAAATTCTTTTCAAAAATACATGTTTTGTTAAATCGGCAACGCGAAAATTACTGCATAATAATTACAAAAAAAGCTTAAAAAGATGATATAGTCATAATTAAGCAGTTTATTCGCCCTGATGGCAATTTCAGGCTCAGTGGAATCAGGTAAATATTTTTCTTGACAATCAGGTTGAGATTGCATAAGGTTCGCTTTTAAATTTTTCATCAAAGTGGTGATTTTATGAAGACATATATGGCAAAAGCCGAAACGGCTGATCAAAAGTGGTATGTAGCGGATGCTTCCGGTAAAGTATTGGGGAGGTTAGCTAGTGAAATCGCGCTCCGCCTGAGAGGAAAGCACAAACCTACTTATACACCGCATGTTGATACAGGCGATTTTATTATTGTGGTTAATGCTGAGAAAATTTTACTTACCGGAAAAAAACTGACCGATAAGATGTATTATTCTTATTCAGGTTATCCGGGTGGATTAAGGGAAACAACCGCAGGCAAGATGCTGGCGGAAAAACCTGAAAATTTGATTCGCATAGCTGTGCAGGGAATGTTGCCCAAAACCAATCTGGGACGCAAAATGCTGAAGAAACTGAAAGTTTATTCAGGCAGCACCCATATTCACGAAGCTCAATGTCCGGAAAATTTATCCATTTAATGGATATATAAAATATAAAACAGATTATTTATAGTATTCAGGAGAGATCATGACGCAACAACGGTATTATGCAACAGGCAAGAGGAAGAGCGCTATTGCCCGCGTTTATATGAAGGCAGGCACTGGCAGTATTACAGTCAACAAGAGAAATTACGAAGAATATTTTGCTCGTCCCAGCCTTAATATGCTTGTCAAACAGCCATTTGATATTACAGGCAAAAAAGATCAGTTTGATCTGTTTGTAAATGTAAGCGGCGGTGGAGTGGCAGGTCAGGCAGGCGCGGTAAAACATGGCATTTCCAAGGCTCTTTTGGAATTTGATCCGGAGTTGCGTTCCGTACTGAAAAAGGCGGGCTTCTTAACCAGAGACGCCCGGGTTAAAGAACGAAAGAAATACGGGCAGCCCGGAGCAAGGAAAAGATTCCAATTCTCCAAGCGTTAAATTCCAACAGGGGGGCTTCTTGCCTCCCTTTTTTTTGGGAGATTTTTTATGATAAAGGCAGCGATATTCGGAGCAAGCGGTTATACCGGTCAGGAACTGACAAGAATTTTGTCAGGCCATCCGGAGGTTGAATTAGTCGCGGTTACATCCAGGCGTTTTGCCGGGAAACCGGTAACAGAAGTGTTTCCGTCACTATGCGGCTTTACCTCTTTAAAATATCAGGATTCAACACCGGCCCGGATAAGCAGTATATGCGATATTGTTTTTCTGGCTCTTCCTCATGGTGTTTCCATGGGAATTGCTCCGGAATTTATCAAGGCGGGGGAAAAAGTCATAGATTTGAGCGCCGATTACCGGTTACGGGATTTAAAAACCTATGAAACATGGTATGGGAAGCACAGCAGCGCCAAATTACTGAAAGATGCTGTTTACGGCATACCTGAGCTTTACCGGAAGCAAGTCAAAAATGCAAAACTCATTGCCAATCCCGGCTGCTATCCGACCAGCATTATACTGGGTCTTGCCCCCGCTTTAAAAAAGAAGCTTTTGGACGTATCCACGGTTATTGCGGATTCAGCCTCCGGTGTAAGCGGAGCGGGGCGGGAACCTCTTACCGGCTCTCTTTTCTGCGAAGTTGACGGAGGTTTTAAAGCGTACAAGGTCGGTAAGCACAGGCATCTTCCGGAAATTGAGCAGGAATTGAACGCTCTGGCGGGCAGGAAATTCGCCATTTCCTTTACGCCGCATTTATTGCCGGTCAAACGGGGAATTTTGAGCACAATTTACGCTAAATTGAAGAAAAATATCGCGTTGTCTGAATTGCATTCTGTTTATCATTCATTTTACGAAACGGAAAAATTTGTCCGGATTTGTCCGGAAGGTGTTTATCCGAATATTTCGTCAGTTTGCGGGTCGAATTACTGCGATATCGGATTGGCGATTGATCCGCGAACAAAAAATGTTATTATAATGGCTGCAATTGATAATTTGATTAAAGGCGCCGCCGGACAGGCTGTGCAGAACATGAATATCATCTGCAATTTTGATGAAGACGCCGGTTTGCAAAACGCGCCGCTCTACCCCTGATGACAGCATTTTGACCGGAAACAACATAATGAATAGAAACTTCCTTTAGAATTGGAACAGGAAATATGTCTCAAAAAATATTCAATACAGCGACAAGAAAAAAAGAAGATTTTCAACCCATCAAAGAAGGGGCTGTCGGCATTTATGTTTGCGGCATCACCGCTTATGATGTCTGCCATGTAGGGCATGCCCGTGCGGCGGTTGTTTTTGATGTTGTGGTCAGATACTTACGGTCAAGAGGCTATCAGGTAACGTATGTAAAAAATTTCACCGATATTGATGACAAGATTATTGACCGCGCTCAAAAAGAAGGCGTCGGCATTAAAGAAATAGCGGAGCGTTACATAAAATCGCACGACGAAGATATGGCGGCCCTTGGAGTTCAGACTCCTACGATCACCCCTAAGGCTACCGAGCACATGGAAGATATGATCGCTCTCATCATCTCTCTGGAAAGTAAAGGTTATGCTTATTGCGTGGATGGAGATGTGTATTTTGCAATAAATAGTTACAGCCGGTATGGCAGTCTGTCCGGACGCAATCTGGAAGAAATGATTGCCGGAGCGCGCATCGATGTCAATGACAAAAAAAAGAATCCCCTCGATTTTGCGCTTTGGAAGAACAGCAAGGAAGGCGAACCTTTCTGGGAAAGTCCCTGGGGAAAAGGAAGGCCCGGCTGGCATATAGAATGTTCCGCCATGAGCAGGCGTTATCTGGGAGAAACTTTCGATATTCACGGCGGCGGCGAAGATTTGATTTTCCCGCATCATGAAAATGAAATTGCCCAGTCACAGGCGGCAACAGGAAAACCTCTGGCCAATTACTGGATGCACAACGGGTTTGTGAAAATAAATTCGGAAAAAATGTCCAAATCTTTAGGCAATATATTTCCCATCAGGGATATTTTGAAAAAATATCATCCGGAAGCGCTGCGTTTATTCATGTTGCAGAGTCATTACCGCAGTCCTGTTGATTATTCGGAGAGTTCGCTTAATGAAGCCCGGTCAGGTTTGCTTCGGTGTTACAGGACCTTGCAGCTCTTAAAAGAGGTTCAGAACAAATCAGCCGCTGATGCAAAGACAAAGGAGAAAAAAAGTCCGGAAAAAGAAGAAAGTTATATAAGCCAGTTCAAAAAACTGACGGATAAATTTAATGCGGCAATGGATGATGACTTTAACACCGCCCAGGCATTGGGTCATGTATTTGAAACGGTAAGATCAATAAACAATTTTATTGTTGAAGAAAAAAATATTCCCGCTGCTGATAAAGCGAAAATTCTGGCTGAAGCCAGGAAGACCTTTGATCATTTTGGCGAAGTTTTAGGAGTTTTTCAAAGTGATGCCGACCAGTTTTTCATTTCTGATAAGGAAAATGAATTACGTAAACAAGGCTTAAACATTGAGGAAATCGAGGACCTGATTGAGCAGAGGCAAGTTGCC
>Ga0153915_10000165_pt1 | contig 59744 bp, 70 predicted proteins | sample Opewatmetagenome_2_FD_107003 | JGI IMG/M metagenome (GOLD analysis project Ga0153915, IMG submission 107003) | Freshwater wetland microbial communities from Ohio, USA - Open water 3 Core 3 Depth 3 metaG | ecosystem: Environmental > Aquatic > Freshwater > Wetlands | place: USA: Ohio, Lake Erie...
AATAATTAACATTAGGATAAAAAATCTTAAAGAAAATCTTGCTTTTTAAAAAATAGGCAGTTAAATTTCAAGCTCGATTAAAAATGGTGTGGACTATTCTGGGCGGACGCCGGAGTTGGAGAGCCGGGGCGGACTGTAAATCCGTTGGCAAACGCCTTTGGGGGTTCGAATCCCTCGCCGCCCACCAGTTCTTTTTAAGATTGAATGCGGGAGTAACTCAGTTGGCTAGAGTCACAGCCTTCCAAGCTGTTGGTCGCGGGTTCGAGTCCCGTCTCCCGCTCTACTTATGCTGATGTAGCTCAGTTGGTAGAGCACTTCCTTGGTAAGGAAGAGGTCACCGGTTCAATCCCGGTCATCAGCTCTCTTTGTCATCCTGATGTATGTCATTCAGGCTTAAAAAAGATTTCCTTTCCAGTATATTTGTAAATTGATAAATTGGTGAATAAATGGCTAAAGCAAAAAATATCAGAAGCACTATAATTCTCGAAAGCACTGCTAATACAGGGTATAGATATTCAACTACTAAAAACAAAAGAAATCATCCTGCCCGCGTTGAATTTAAAAAGTACGATCCTGTTGTAAGAAAACACGTAGTATTTAAGGAAACTAAATAAATACGTCAGTGGCTCAATTGGCAGAGCAGCGGTCTCCAAAACCGCAGGTTGGGGGTTCGAGTCCCTCCTGACGTGCAAACGAATTTATTGGTATCAGTATGAAAGAGAAGATTATAAATTACGTTAACGACATTTCCAAGGAAATGAAAAAAGTTACCTGGCCTACTAAGGAAGAGCTTAAAGAATCTACCGCTATTGTTATTATTTTATGCCTTATTCTTTCTCTTTTCACATATGCCATCGATATGTCGATTACTCAGATTATTAAAGGAATTTTTTAATTGGAAAATACGACTGCAAGATGGTACGTTGTAAGAACCTTTTCGGGGCACGAAAATAAGGTTAAAGGGCTTATCGATGCTGAATTGCGCGATAATGTTGAATTAAAAGCCCGCATTTTTGATGTTCTTGTGCCTACTGAAAAAGTATTCGAAGTTAAAGACGGCAAGAAAAAGACCAAAAAGAAGAACTTTTTCCCCGGATACGTGCTTCTTTGCGCCGATTTGGATGTTAAAGTTAAAGATTTTATAATGAATACTCCTTCGGTTATGGGGTTCCTCGGCACTCAGAACAACCCGAACCCTCTGCAGCCCGATGAAGTTAAAAGAATTGTCGGACGTATTACCCAGAATGACGATGTTGAAAGAACCGAAACAATCTTCAGAACAGGCGATTTTGTTAAAATTATTGATGGCCCGTTCAACAATTTCTCAGGGGTAATTCAGGAAGTAAATGAAGAAAAAATGAAAATTAAAGTAATGGTATCAATTTTCGGGCGTAAAACACCTGTAGAAATTGATTTCGTTCAAGCAGAATTAGAAAAATAAATATATTCATAGGTTAAGTTATGGCAAAGAAAATAGAAGGTTACATCAAACTTCAGATTCCCGGCGGCGCAGCTAATCCTTCGCCTCCCGTTGGCCCGGCTTTGGGTCAGAAAGGCGTTAATATTATGGAATTCTGTAAACAGTTTAACGCCAGAACTTCAGATAAACAGGGATTGGTAATTCCTGTTGTTATTACGGTTTTTTCCGACAAATCGTTCACATTTATTACGAAAACTCCTCCTGCTGCGGTTCTTTTGAAAAAAGCTGCTAAAGTTGAAAAAGGTTCTGCCGAACCGAATAAAACCAAAGTTGCTAAGGTTACCAAAAGCCAGGTTAAAGAAATTGCCCAGATGAAAATGCCCGATCTCAATGCGCACGATGTTGAACACGCTATGAGCATGGTTGCCGGAACAGCTAGAAGCATGGGTTTTACTGTTGAAGACTAATTTTAAAGGTAAAGAAAATGAAAGTTACAAAAAGAACTAAAAACATTAAAATCGATAAAGAGAAAGAATTCTCACTGGCCGAAGCTGTAAAAAAATTGAAAGAAGTGAGCAAGGTTAAATTTAATGAATCTTTAGACTGCGCTATCCGCCTCGGCGTCGATCCCCGTCATGCCGACCAGATGGTTAGAGGCACCGTATCTCTTCCTCACGGTACCGGCAAACAGGTGAAAGTTCTTGTTATTGCCAAAGGAAACCTTGCCGAAGATGCATTGAAAGCAGGCGCTGAATTTGCAGGTTTTGAAGAATATATTGAAAAAATTAAAGGCGGTTGGGCAGATATTGATGTTATAATTGCCACCCCCGATACTATGGCTGAAGTTGGCAAACTCGGACGTGTTCTCGGCCCTAAAGGTTTAATGCCTAATCCGAAAAGCGGCACAGTTACAAACGATGTAGCAAAAGCCGTTAAGGAAGTTAAAGCGGGCAAAATTGAATTTCGCGTTGAAAAAGCAGGTATTGTGCATGCTACCCTTGGTAAATTATCTTTTACCGAAGACCAGCTTGTTGACAATGCTAAAGCTTTCTTACAGACCATTATTAAACTTAAACCTTCTTCTGCCAAAGGCACATATGTAAAAAGCCTCTATTTATCAAGCACAATGGGCCCCGGCATTAAGATTAATAAGGATGAGACAGTTTTTGTTGCAAAATAATTAAAAAGAATTTACGCACTCAACATAAATGCTTCTAAAATAATAAATATCTGTTAACTGTTCAGGTGAGAGATGAATCGTAGTGAAAAAGATGAAATAATTGGGCAGATTAAGGAACTGGTTTCAGCTTCTTCAGCGCTCTTTTTGGTCGATTACGCCAAAGTGAATGTTGAAGACATTAATAAACTGAGATCGGCTTTCAGGAAAGAAGGCATTACTTACAAAGTATTTAAAAATACTCTATTTAAGAAAGCTTTGGCATCTTTAGGAAAATATGAAAAGCTTAATAATGATTTAGTCGGGATGATAGGCATAGCTTTTACAAAAGAGAACTATATAGCTCCTGCAAAGATCATTAAGAAATATTTTGATGAAAAGCAGAAATTTGTATTCAAAGGCTGCTACATTGAAAACGAGTATTTTGATTCGAGTAAGCTGAATGTCATCGCATCCATGCCTACAAAAGAAGAAATTATTGCCGGTATTATCGGCAGTATCGCGGCTCCGGCTTCGGGCATTGTCGGTTCAATAAATGCCGTTATGAGGGAACTCGTAAGCGTTATTGACGAAATAAGCAAGAAAGAAGCTGCTTAAAATTTGAAGAAAAATAATTATAAGAAGGAGATATAAAAATGTCAGAAAAAATTGCAGAACTTGTCGAGAAAATTAAAGCATTAACGCTTGTTGAAGCTTCAGAATTGAAGAAAGCATTAGAAGAAGAATTCGGCGTTACAGCTGCAGCTCCTATGGTTATGGCCGGCGGCCCTGTTGCTGCTGCCGCTGCTCCTGTTGAAGAAAAAACAGAATTTGATCTTATTCTTAAAGCCGCAGGCGAAAAGAAAATCAACGTTATTAAAGTTGTACGCGCTCATACCGGATTAGGCTTAAAAGAAGCAAAAGACCTCGTTGACGGCGCTCCAAAACCTGTTAAAGAAGGTGTTTCTAAGGACGAATGCGAAAAAATTAAGAAAGAATTAGAAGAAGCAGGCGCAACTGTAGAAATCAAGTAATTGATTTTACGATACGATCAAATATTAAATATTACTAAAGTGGTAAGACGGTGAAATACGTCTTACCGCTTTTTATTACATTTTGGATAAATAATCGAGTTATATACTCAAATATAATTGGAGGTTTAGGTTGGAAAAGTTAAAAACTAACAAACAGAATAATCGAATTACTTTTTCTTCGATTAATCCAGCCATTAAAGTTCCTGATTTGTTGAACATACAGGTTGAGTCCTTTGAAGAATTCTTACAGTTGAAAACCCCTCCTTCAAAAAGAACAAATACTGGATTGCAGTCGGTTTTTACTACTAATTTTCCCATTCTGGATAATAAAGAATTTTACAGATTAGATTTTATCGATTTTAATATCGAAAAACCCCGCTTTTCTATTCAGGAATGTGAGGAAAGGGGATTAACCTTTTCAGCTCCCCTTAAAGCTAAATTAAGACTTTCAACACGAGACGATGAAACCGGGGAATATGTCAATTCGGTTGAACAGGAAGTTTATCTTGGAAATCTTCCTTTTATGACCGAAAGAGGAACATTTATTATTAACGGCGCTGAAAGAGTTATTGTTACACAGCTTCACCGGTCGCCGGGCGTTGCTTTCGGGCAGACTGTTCACCCGAACGGAACCCCTATTTATTCGGCCAGAATTATTCCTTTCAAAGGTTCTTGGGTTGAATTTGCCACGGATATAAATAATGTTTTATACGTTTACATCGATAGGAGAAAGAAATTTCCTTCTACAACTTTACTCCGCGCTCTCGGGTTTGAACAAGACGAAGAAATATTAAACCTGTTCAACTTAATTGAAACCGTTACAGTTAAATCCCTTGATGTTGACAAGCATCTCGGAAGAATTGCGGCATCCGATGTAATTGATGTGCAGACAGGCGAAATTTATGTTGCGAAAGACGGAGAATTAACCGAAGAAGTTATTGATAATATCAAAAGATCATCCCTTACATCAGTGCAATTAATCAGTTTTGAAACTACTATTGAACAAGACTTAATTATAAATACATTACGCAAAGACACAGCTAAAACAAAAGATGAAGCGTTATTCTCTATATACAGACAACTGCGTTCAAGCGAAGCCCCGGATGCCGAAACAGCATACGGCTTAATTGATAAATTATTCTTCAACGATAAACGCTACGATCTCGGCGAAGTTGGAAGATTCAGAATCAACGACAAATTAAATCTTAATATACCCGAAGATATTAAAGTCCTTACGAAAGAAGACATTATTGCCATTATGAAATATTTGATTCTTCTTAAGAACGGAAGCGTAAGCGTTGACGATATAGATCACCTCGGAAACAGAAGAGTGCGCACTGTAGGCGAACAGCTGATGCAGCAGTACAATGTAGGCCTTGCAAGAATGGCGCGTACAATTAAAGAAAGAATGAATATGCGCGATAACGAAAATATGCAGCCTCAGGATCTTGTGAACGCAAGAACCATAAGCAGCGTTATCAATGCATTCTTCGGCACAAACCAGCTTTCGCAGTTTATGGATCAGACCAATCCTCTTTCGGAACTTACGCATAAAAGAAGAATTTCAGCTCTCGGCACGAGCGGTCTTACAAGAGAAAGAGCCGGTTTCGAAGTGCGCGACGTTCACCATTCGCATTACGGACGCCTCTGTCCTATCGAAACTCCCGAAGGGCCTAACATCGGGCTTATATCTTCACTTACAATTTTTGCCCGTGTTAACCAGTACGGATTCCTTGAAACTCCTTACAGAAAAGTTAAAGACGGGAAAGTCTCTTCGCACGTTGATTTTCTAAGCGCAGACCAGGAAGATGAATTTACAATTGCTCAGGCTAACGCTCCTATTGACGATCAGGGAAGGTTCCTTCTTGACAGAGTAAAATGCCGTATGAGAGGTGAATTTCCTGTTGTTCCACCGGCTAATGTTCATTATATGGATGTTGCTCCCGCTCAAATAGTAAGCGCGGCGGCGGCTTTAATTCCGTTCCTTGAACATGACGATGCCAACCGCGCTTTGATGGGTTCGAACATGCAGCGCCAGGCGGTTCCACTTATGGTTACTGAAGCTCCTCTTGTGGGAACAGGAATGGAACAGAAAATTGCAAGAGATTCCCGTTCGATGATTATTGCCGAAGACAACGGAGTTGTTGAATTTGTAGATGCTAAAAGAATTATTGTGCGTTATGAATCGGAAGAAAATGCCGATGAAACTTTAGTATCTTTTGACGATGAAAGAAAAGTTGAATATATATTAAATAAATTTGCCGGAACCAACCAGGAAACCTGCTTTAATCAGAAACCTGTTGTAAGAACCGGACAGAAACTTAAAAAAGGAGATGTGCTTGCCGACGGCCCTTCTATCAATCAGGGTGAACTTGCTCTCGGTAAAAACGTTTCGGTTGCATTCATGCCATGGCGCGGATACAACTTTGAAGACGCTATCGTCCTAAGTGAAAAACTTGTCGCTGACGACGTATTCACATCCATTCATATTGAAGAATTTGAACTTCAGGTAAGAGAAACTAAACGGGGCGAAGAAGAACTTACGCGCGATATTCCGAATGTAAGCGAAGAAGCCACTAAAGACCTTGATGAAAACGGAATTGTACGCGAAGGCGCCGAAGTTAAAGAAGGGGATATTTTAATCGGCAAGATTACCCCTAAAGGCGAAACCGACCCGACCCCTGAAGAAAAACTCCTTAAAGCCATATTCGGCGATAAAGCCGGCGACGTTAAAGATGCTTCGCTTAAAGCGCCTCCGGGGCTTAAAGGCACTGTTATTAAAACAAGGTTGTTCAGCAGAAAGAGAAAAGATACAGACTCGAAGAAAGTTGAAAAGAAATTAATGGATAATGCTGAACAGACTTACAAAAGCAGAAGGGATAAACTATATTCCAAGCTTATTGAAAAACTTAATAAAATCTGTTTTGGCAAAACAACAAACGGAATTAGAGATATTGACGGAAGCGTGGTTTTAAGAAGCGGTTCCGTAATTAAAGATACAACCTTTTCTTCTATGGAAGACTGCGCCAAATTGGATTATACTCAGGACTGGTTCGACGGAAGAAAGGCTAACGATTTAATTAAAGCTTTATACAACAACTTCTTTGCATTTCTTACAGAATACGAAGAAGATTTCAAACGCGAAAAATTAAAAATTCAAAGCGGCGATGAGCTTCCTCCGGGAATTGTTCAGCTTGCTAAAGTATATGTTGCCAAGAAACGTAAAATTCAGGTGGGCGATAAAATGGCCGGGCGTCACGGAAACAAAGGCGTTGTTGCCAAGATTGTTCCTATTGAAGATATGCCTTATCATGAAAACGGCACGCCGGTTGATATAGTGCTTAACCCTCTCGGAGTGCCTTCACGTATGAACCTTGGCCAGCTTTATGAAACCGCCCTCGGATGGGTTGGAAAACTTCTCGGAGTTAAATTCGAAACTCCTATTTTCGACGGAGCTAAATTTGAAGACGTAAGCAAATGGCTTAACGAAGCTCATTTAGATCCGGGCAGCAAAGCATGGCTGTACGATGGAAGAACCGGAGAAAAATTCCATCAGAGAGTTACATGCGGTTTTATTTATATGCTCAAACTCGGGCACATGGTAGATGATAAAATTCACGCCCGTTCCATTGGTCCATATTCGTTAATTACTCAGCAGCCTCTAGGCGGTAAAGCGCAGTTCGGCGGCCAGAGATTCGGCGAAATGGAAGTCTGGGCGCTTGAAGGTTACGGAGCTTCTCACGTTCTTCAGGAAATTTTAACCGTTAAAAGCGATGACGTTTCCGGAAGAGCTAAAATTTACGAGGCAATTGTTAAGGGTGAAAATCTCCCTGAGCCGAATTTGCCTGAAGCTTTCAACGTTATGATTAAAGAACTTCAAGGCCTTGGGCTTGATATTAAAATTAACTAAGTAAGAATTGTTTTGGAGAATGACATGAGAGTCAAAACTCAAGAAAAACAAATAAAACAAATTGATAGGCTTACAATTAGTCTGGCTAGTCCCGATGATATATTGTCTAGATCGCATGGCGAAGTTACAAAACCCGAAACAATAAATTACCGTTCGTTCAGACCTGAAAAAGACGGCTTATTCTGCGAGAAAATTTTCGGCCCTGTAAAGGACTGGGAATGCGCCTGCGGGAAATATAAAGGTATCCGTTACAAAGGTATTGTCTGCGACCGCTGCGGCGTTGAAGTTACTTTGAAAAGCGTGCGCCGCGAACGCATGGGACATCTTTCCCTTGCGGTTCCCGTTGTGCATATATGGTTTTTCAAAGCTCTTCCATCGAAGATCGGAAACATCATAGGCCTTACTACTAAAGAACTTGAAAAAGTTATTTATTATGAATCCTATGTAGTTATTAATCCGGGGCCGACCGGCCTTCAGAAACTCGATCTTATTTCGGAAGATCAGTATTTCGAAATTCTCAATTCTCTGCCGCACGATAATGATTCGCTCGACGATAACGATCCGAAAAAATTCCTCGCCAAAATAGGCGGCGACGGTATTAAGGAACTTCTTAAAAATACCGAGATAGAAAAAACATTTCTCGAACTGAAAGCTCAGCTTGTTGTTGAAACATCTCAGCAGAAAAGAGCCGACGTTCTTAAACGCCTCAGAGTTCTCGAATCATTCCGCGAATATGAAGGAAAGGTTCCTAACAAACCAGAATGGATGGTACTCAGCGTTATTCCTGTAATTCCTCCTGAACTTCGTCCTCTTGTTCCTCTCGAAGGCGGGCGTTTTGCAACATCGGATTTAAATGACCTTTACAGAAGAGTAATAATAAGAAACAACCGTTTAAAAAGATTAATAGATATTAAAGCCCCCGAAGTAATTCTCCGCAACGAAAAAAGAATGCTTCAGGAAGCGGTTGACGCTTTATTCGACAATTCAAGAAGGGCTAGCGCCGTGCGCAGCGACGGAAACAGGCCTCTTAAATCCTTAAGCGATATGCTAAAAGGAAAACAGGGACGCTTCCGCCAGAACCTTCTCGGTAAAAGAGTCGATTATTCCGGCCGTTCGGTTATTGTCGTTGGCCCCGAACTTAAACTTCATCAGTGCGGGCTTCCGAAAGATATGGCCGTTGAACTGTTTAAACCTTTCATTATCAGAAAATTAATTGAAAGAGGATACTATAAAACAGTTAAAAGCGCGCGTAAAGCGGTCGATAGAAAAGACCCGATGATTTGGGATATTCTTGAAAAATTGATAGACGGACATCCGGTAATGCTTAACCGCGCTCCTACTCTTCACAGGCTCGGCATCCAGGCATTTCAGCCCCTGTTGATTGACGGAAAGGCTATTCAGCTTCACCCGATGGTTTGTACTGCATTCAACGCGGATTTCGACGGCGATCAGATGGCAGTTCACGTTCCTCTTTCGTTTGAAGCTCAGCTCGAAGCGGCGCTCCTTATGCTAAGCAGCCATAACATACTTTCTCCGCAGAACGGCAGCCCTATTGTTGTTCCTACTCAGGATATTGTTCTCGGCTGTTATTATCTTACAAAGATGAAACCGGGCGCAACAGGCGAAGGGCTTATATTCGGCGATATGGATGAAGTTATTATTGCTTATAATTCCAAAGTAGTTGAACTTCATGCAAAAATAAAAGTTAAAGTTGAAGGCAAATTTATTGAAACTACAGTCGGCAGAGTAATCTTTAACAGAATAGTTCCAAAAGAACTCGGCTATATTAATGAGCTTCTTGTTAAAAAGATATTCAGCGGCATGATTTATAAAATGTTTATAAAACTCGGAAACGTTGTTACCGCAAAATTTCTTGATGATTTGAAAGACCTCGGCTACCGCTATGCAACAGCGGCAGGCATTTCAATCAGCTTCAGCGATATGATCGTTCCCGATGAAAAAGTAAAATTAATTGAAGATTCAAACAGAAAAGTATCGGAAGTATTAAGCGAGCATGAACAGGGTTTAATTACCGATGCCGAACGTTATAATAAAATAATAGACGTCTGGACTCATACTACAAACAACGTAGCCCGCTCGCTTATGGACCGTATTAAAAATGATCAGGGCGGATTCAATTCGCTTCATATGATGGTCGATTCGGGCGCGCGCGGTTCGCAGGAACAAGTGCGCCAGCTTGCAGGCATGCGCGGTTTGATGATGAAACCTCAGAAAAGCTTAACTGGCCAGTCGGGTGAAATTATTGAGAACCCGATTGTTGCTAACTTCAAAGAAGGCCTCTCGGTGCTCGAATACTTCATCTCCACGCACGGCGCTCGTAAAGGTTTGGCCGATACCGCTTTGAAAACAGCCGATGCAGGATACCTTACAAGAAGGCTTTGCGATGTTGCGCAGGATGTTATTATTTCCGAAATCGACTGCGGCACGATCAGAGGCGTTAACGTTACTGCTTTGAAAGATGCGGAACTTGAAAGAGAACCCCTTGCAGAAAGAATTATAGGGCGCGTTTCTCAGGAAGATATTTACGATCCGAGAACGGATGAAATAATTGTTGAAGCGGGCGAATTGATTGGCGAAGAAATTGCGGAAAAGATTGACGAAGCTACAATTGAATCCGTTAAAATCAGAACCGTATTAACATGCGAATCGAAACACGGCGTGTGCGCAAAATGTTACGGAAGAAACCTTACAACAGGCAAGCTGGTTGAGATAGGAGAAGCAGTAGGAATAATTGCAGCTCAGTCAATCGGCGAACCGGGCACGCAGCTTACTCTTAGAACGTTCCACTTGGGCGGCACATCTTCGCGTATTGCAAGTCAATCACAGGTTGAATCCAACGTTCCGGGCACAGTAAGATTTGAAAAATTAAATTTTGTTGAAAAGACCGACTTCTTCGGCAAAGTGAAAGTTGTTATCGGACGCCGCGGTTCAATAGGCATTTATGACGACGACAACAGACAGATAAAGAAATTTGAAATTCCTTACGGCGCCGAATTAACAGTAAGCGATGAACAAGCTATTAAGAAAGGTCAGCCGTTATATAATCACGATCCTTACAACGCTGTTATATTAACCGATATAAGCGGCAAGGTTTCATTCATCGATCTCCTTGACAACGTTACTATTCAGCAGGTTGCCGATGAACAGACAGGGCACGTTCAGAAAGTTGTTATCGAATCGAAAGATAAAACTTTAACGCCGAGCATTATGGTGCGCGATGATAAAGGACGCGAAAAAGTATTCAACATTCCAACGCGCGCTTATCTGAACGTTGAAGAAGGCGAAACAATTCAGGCAGGTACAATTCTCGCAAAGATTTCGAAAACGACTTCAAAATCGAGAGATATTACAGGCGGTCTTCCGAGAGTTACGGAATTATTTGAAGCCCGCAGCCCGCACGATCCGGCGGTTGTATCTGAAATTGAAGGCAAAGTTAAATTCGGCGCTAAGAAAAAAGGTTCGCGCGAAATTATTGTGGAATCCCTCGACGGAACAGTTCAGAAGGTTTATAACGTGGCTTATGGTAAACACATTCTCGTTCAGGAAGGGGATGAAATACCTGCAGGCGAAAGAATAACAGACGGTCCGATTGATCCTCACGATATTTTGAAGATTAAAGGTCCGAATGCGGTTCAGGAATATCTTGTAAATGAAATTCAGGACGTTTACCGTCTCCAGGGCGTTAAGATAAATGATAAACACATTGAAATTATTGTACGCCAGATGCTTCAGAAACTAAGCCTTATTTCAGCAGGCGATACAATTTTCATTGAAGAAGACCTTGTTGATAGAAATAAATTTATTGATGAAAACGAAAAAATTAAATCGATGGTTTTCATTACTGACCCCGGCCAGTCGAAATTAAAAGCCACTCAGTTAATAACTAAATCGAAATTCAGAGAAATTAATGCTGATTTGGCAAGAAAAGAAAGAAAACCGATAAAAGCAAGGGATGCAGAACCTGCTACATTCGAGAATATTCTTCTTGGAATTACCCAGGCGGCATTATCCACCGAAAGTTTCATTTCAGCGGCATCGTTCCAGGAAACCACAAAGGTTCTTACAAATGCAGCTACGGAAGCAAAAGTGGATACTCTCATCGGATTAAAAGAAAATGTTGTTATGGGGCACTTGATACCGGCAGGTACAGGCCTTAAAAAATATAAAAGGATAATTCTAAAAGCGGAAGAAGTTAAAGCAACTGAAGCATTAGAAAACGAATTGGTTGAACAAAAGACTAATTAATGTTCTAAACATATAAAAAAATAAACGTAATGAACTTGACAATTAAGTTCATTATATCTAAATTAAAAGTCTGAATTTTATGTAAAATTCAAATTTTGGAGGAATTACGTGCCAACAATAAATCAGTTGGTTAGAAAAGGAAGAGTTGTAGTAACGTCGAAAAACAAAGCTCCGGCGTTAGATGCCTGCCCGCAGAAGCGAGGCGTTTGTACCAGAGTTTACACTACGACACCGAAAAAACCTAACTCTGCATTGAGAAAAGTAGCCAGAGTAAGGCTCTCTAACGGTATTGAAGTAACAGCTTACATCCCAGGCGAAGGCCACAACCTTCAGGAACACTCGATCGTTTTGATTAGAGGGGGCAGAGTTAAAGATTTGCCCGGTGTAAGATACCATATTATCCGCGGTACTCTTGATACAAGCGGTGTGGAAGATAGAAAAAAAGCTAGATCTAAATACGGTGCTAAAAAACCAAAAGCTAAGAAATAACTATGAGAAAAAGACGCGCAGAAAAAAGATATCTTAAATCCGACCCTAAATACGGCGATACGCTTGTAACAAAGTTTATCAACTATATGATGTGGGACGGTAAGAAATCTACAACCAGAAAAATGGTTTATGATAGTTTTGAATTGATTGAGCAGAAAACCAAAAAACCGGCTCTTGAAGTATTCAAAAAAGCCATTCAAAATGTTCAGCCTCTCGTTGAAGTTCGAAGCAGAAGAGTTGGCGGCGCTACTTATCAGGTGCCTATGGAAGTCAGGCCTGAACGAAGAATAGCATTGGCTTTCAGGTGGATCCGCAGTTACTCGCGCGATAGAAAAGATAAATCTATGGCTCTAAAGCTCGCTTCGGAATTAATGGCGGCTGCAAATAACGAAGGTTCATCAATTAAGAAAAAAGACGATACTCACAGAATGGCCGAAGCCAACAAAGCTTTCGCTCACTTTAAATGGTAAATAGGTAAAAAAAAGGATTTTTGATGTCGGAAAGAAAAGTAGAAATATCTAAAGTTCGGAATATCGGTATTATGGCTCATATTGACGCCGGTAAAACTACTACGACCGAGAGAATCCTTTATTATACAGGCAAAGTTCACAGAATAGGCGAAGTTCACGACGGAGCCGCAACTATGGACTGGATGGAGCAGGAAAAAGAGCGCGGTATTACTATTACAAGCGCCGCTACCACTGCTTTCTGGAAAGATCACCAGATCAATATTATCGACACCCCAGGGCACGTCGATTTTACCGTTGAAGTTGAAAGATCGCTAAGAGTTCTCGACGGAGCAATTGCTCTCTTTTGCGCTGTCGGCGGCGTTGAACCGCAGAGCGAAACCGTTTGGCGCCAAGCCGATAAATACGGCGTGCCGAGAATCGCTTTTATTAACAAGATGGATAGAATAGGGGCCGATTTTTATAATGCGCTCCAGATGATGAAAGACCGCCTCGGCGCTAATGCCGTTCCTGTTACTCTCCCTATCGGAGAAGGGGATTTATTCCGCGGCACTATCGATCTTCTCTTTATGAAAGCAAGAATGTACGATGAAGAAACCCTGGGAGCTACTTTCAGAGAGATTCCAATTCCTACCGATTTGCTTCCTCTTGCAAAAAAATATAGAACTCTTATGCTCGAAGCTGTATCGGATGTTGATGATACGCTTCTAGAAAAATATCTTGAAGGAAAAGAAATTACCACAGATGAGCTCCGCAATGTTTTAAGAACAGCGACAATTCAATCAAAAATTATTCCTGTCCTTTGCGGCTCATCATTTAAAAATAAAGGCGTTCAGAGATTACTTGATGCCGTTATCGATTTTCTTCCTTCTCCTATTGACGCTCCCGAATTAACCGCGCATCATATCGATAGAAACGATCAGGTAGTAAGAAAAATAAGCGATAAAGAAAAGTTTACAGCCCTTGCATTTAAAATTATGACCGATCCTTATGTCGGCAAGCTGACTTTCGTAAGAGTTTATTCGGGTTCGCTTAATGCAGGCTCATATGTATATAACTCTGTTTCCGATAAAAAAGAAAGAGTCGGAAGAGTGCTTCAGATGCATGCAAATAACAGAGAAGATCTCGATGCCATTAAAGCGGGCGATATTGTTGCTATGGTCGGTTTAAAACATACAAAAACCGGCGATACGCTTTGCGATGAAAACGACCCGGTAATTCTGGAAAGAATGGCTTTTCCTGAACCTGTTATACAGATTGCAATTGAACCTAAAACAAAAGCAGATCAGGATAAATTATCGGACGCGCTTGCTAAACTTTCCGATGAGGATCCTACATTTAAAGTTAAAGTTCACGAAGAAACAGGGCAGACTCTCATTAATGGAATGGGAGAACTTCACCTTGAAATTCTTGTGGACAGAATGAAACGAGAATTTAAAGTAGAAGCAAATGTGGGTAAACCGCAGGTTGCTTATAGAGAAACTATTACAAAAACCGTTGAAGCCGAAGGTAAATTTGTTAAGCAGACAGGCGGACGCGGTAAATACGGGCATGTGTGGATTGAGGTTGCCCCTAATGTTCCGGGTAAAGGATACGAATTTGAAAATGCAATTATAGGCGGAGTTGTTCCTAAAGAATATATTCAGCCTGTTTCTATCGGAATTCAGGAATCGATGAGAAACGGAGTTATTGCAGGATATCCGATGGTTGATATTAAGGTTAAATTGTTTGACGGTTCTTATCACGATGTTGATTCCGATGAAATTTCTTTTAGAGTCGCCGGTTCTATGGCATTCAGAGAAGGGGCTAAAAAAGCAAACCCTGTTCTTCTTGAACCTCTTATGAAAGTTGAAGTTATTACGCCTGAAGAATATCTCGGGGATGTAATGGGGGATTTGAATTCCAGACGCGGCAAGATTGAAGGTTTTACGGCAAGAAAAGACGCTCAGGTTATAAGGGCTACAGTGCCCCTTTCAGAAATGTTCGGATATGCTACTATTATGCGGTCTATGACTCAGGGAAGAGCAATATACACAATGGAATTTTTACGGTATTCAGAAGTTCCGAAATCCGTTGCCGCCGAACTGACTGAGAAGAGCCAGGTAAATAAAAATTCTAATGTCTAATAATAATTAAAGAAAAAAAATAAAATATTAAGGAGAAAAAGATGGCTAAAGAAAAATTTGATCGTAGTAAGCCTCACGTTAATATTGGAACTATTGGTCACGTGGATCATGGTAAAACAACATTAACAGCCGCCATCACTATGGCTCTCGCGAAAAAGGGGTTATCAGCAATTAGAACATTCGATAGTATTGATAACGCTCCTGAAGAAAGAGAAAGAGGTATTACAATTGCTACCGCTCACGTTGAATATTCAACTGCTAACAGACACTATGCACACGTAGACTGCCCGGGGCACGCAGATTATGTTAAGAACATGATCACAGGCGCAGCTCAGATGGACGGAGCTATACTTGTTGTTGCCGCTACAGACGGCCCTATGCCTCAGACAAGAGAGCACATTCTTCTTGCACGCCAGGTAGGCGTTCCTAAAATTGTTGTTTTCATGAATAAAGTTGATATGGTTGACGATGCTGAATTGATAGAATTAGTTGAAGTTGAATTAAGAGACCTTCTTAACTACTACGAATTTCCAGGCGATGAAATTCCTATTATAAAAGGTTCCGCTTTAAGAGCTCTTGAAGCCGGCGCAAGCAATGCCGACCCTTCAGATGAAAGATACAACTGCATCTGGGAGCTTATGGACGCTGTTGACAGTTATGTTCCGCTCCCCGAAAGAAGCGTTGATAAACCTTTCTTAATGCCTGTTGAAGACGTATTCTCAATTACCGGACGCGGCACTGTTGCAACCGGAAGAGTAGAACGCGGACAGGTTAAGATTCAGGAAGAAGTTGAATTAATCGGTCTCGGAATGCATAAGAAAACAGTTGTTACCGGCGTTGAAATGTTCCGCAAAGAACTTGATTCAGCTATGGCCGGCGATAACGCAGGCATTCTTTTAAGAGGCGTTGATAAAAAAGAAATTGAAAGAGGAATGGTTCTTGCAAAAACAGGCTCCATAACACCTCATAAAATATTCGAAGGAAACGTTTACATTCTGTCAAAAGAAGAAGGCGGACGCCATACGCCGTTCTTCAATGGTTACAGACCTCAGTTCTATTTCAGAACAACTGACGTAACAGGCGTTGCTACATTGCCTGAAGGAACTGAAATGGTTATGCCGGGCGATAGAATTATTCTTAAAGTTGACCTTATTTCCGAAATTGCTATGGAAGTAGGTCTTAAATTCGCTATCCGCGAAGGCGGCAGAACAGTAGGCGCAGGCGTTGTAACAAAGATTATTGAATAAAAGAGTTAATAAATTGGGAGAAGTTAAAATCTTCTCCCAAAAAATATAAGAATAAGGAGAAGTAAAAAGTGCCCGGTCAAAAGATTAGAATTAGGTTAAAGTCATACGATCATATTTTGATTGATAAATCAACTGAAAAAATCATTAAGACTGTTAAAAGTACGGGCGCCGTGGTTTCAGGGCCTATTCCACTGCCTACAAAGAGAACCGTATTCACTGTTCTCCGTTCGCCTCACGTAGATAAAAAATCGCGCGAGCAGTTTGAAATTAGAGCTCATAAAAGAATAATCGATATTCACAATTCAAACAACAAAACCGTGGATGCTTTAAGCAAATTGGAAATCCCGGCAGGCGTTGATATTGAGATTAAGTTATAAGGATTGAATTATGCCAGGTTTGCTAGCTAAAAAATTGGGAATGACAAATATTTTTGCCGAAGACGGAACAATGATTCCTGTAACAGTATTGCAGGCAGGTCCCTGTAATGTTATTACAGTGAAGACAAAAGAGAAAGACGGTTACGAAGCTCTTCAGCTCGGGTTCGGCGAAAAGAAAGAAAAACATGTTAGAAAACCACAGCTTGAGTACTATAAAAAAGCGGGATTGAAACCGGCTGCTGTGCTTAGAGAATTTAGAAACTTTAATGCGGCAGATTACAAAGTCGGCGATGAAATTAAAGTTGAAATCTTTGCGATTGGCGATAAAGTTAAAGTTGTCGGCAAAAGCAAGGGAAAAGGTTTTCAGGGTGTAATGAGAAGACATAATTTCGGCGGTGTAGGCGGAACAACACACGGCCAAAGCGATAGGCTCCGCGCTCCGGGATCTATCGGCGCAAGCTCCTATCCTTCGCGCGTCTTCAAAGGCCAGAGAATGGCCGGCAGAATGGGTTTTGCTCAAACTACAGTAAGAAATCTTAAAGTAGTTAAAGTTTTGCCCGAACAGAATATTGTTATGATAAAAGGGGCCGTTCCGGGCGCAATAAATTCAATTGTTGAAATAAACAAATAAGTTGGTTGGACGATGAAATTAGATGTATTAAAAATAGATGGCACAAAATCGGGCGAATCAATCGAATTGTCGGATGATATATTTGCAGTGGAACCTAATGACCACGTAATTTATTTATCGGTTAAAGCTTTCCTTGCTAACCAGCGTCAGGGTACACATAAAGCAAAAGAAAGAAGCGAAGTAAGAGGCGGCGGCAAAAAGCCATGGCGCCAGAAAGGCCGCGGCGGAGCAAGAGCCGGTACAACTCGATCTCCTCTTTGGGTTGGCGGCGGTTCAATTTTCGGGCCTAAACCCCGTAATTACAGACAAAAAGTAAACAAAAAAGTAAGCGCTCTTGCAAGGAAATCGGCTTTATCTTACAAAGCAAAAGCTAACCAGATAATTATTGTAGAAGATTTCAATTTTGAAGCTCCGAAAACAAAACAGCTTGTTAATGTTATCTCCGCTCTTAAGATTGAAGGAAAGAAAACTTTACTCCTTACTCCCGGATTACTTTCAAATGTTTACAAATCCGGAAGAAATATTCCAGCTATGAATATTATTGAAGCAAGAAAAGCTTCAACGTATGATATATTAAATAATCAAGTGCTCCTTCTTCAGAAGAGCGCAATTAATGAATTAGTAAGTGCATTTAACTAATAAACGGTTGAATAATGCGTAGAATATTAATAAAGCCCGTAGTAACAGAAAAAATGTCCGCAATTAGCGAGAAAACCGGTAAGTACGGTTTCGTGGTTGCTGTTGACGCTAATAAAATTGAAATTGCTAAAGCGATTAAAGAAAAGTTTAATGTTGATGTTGAGTGTATTAACACTACCCGTTACGAAGGGAAGAAAAAAACTCAATTTACCAAAAAAGGTAGATTCAGCGGCAGAAGACCGCAGTATAAAAAAGCCCTTATCACTTTGAAAAAAGGGCAGACAATTGATTTATTTGGCGAAGTGTAAGGCGAATTGGAGTTTGATAAATGGGAATTAGAAAATTAAAACCGAATACTCCTGGAACTAGATTTATGTCGATTTCTTCCTTTGAGGAAATTACAAAAACAACTCCGGAAAAATCTTTAACCTCCTCTCTCAGTAAATCGGGTGGAAGGAACAATCTTGGTAAAGTTACTGCCCGTCATAAAGGGGGCGGCCATAAGAGAAAATATAGAATTATCGATTTCAAAAGAGATAAATTCGGAATACCGGCAAAAGTTTTCTCTATTGAATATGATCCGAACAGAACTTCATATATCGCGCTTCTTCATTATGCCGATGGCGAAAAGAGATACATTATTGCGCCTCAGGGTTTGAAAGCAGGCGATAAAGTTATGAGCGGCGCAGGTTCAGAAATTAAAGTCGGCAACTGCCTTCCTTTAAAAGAAATTCCTTTGGGAAGTTTCATTCATAACGTTGAAATGAAACCGGGCAAAGGAGGCCAGCTCGGGCGCTCTGCAGGTTCCTCTCTTCAGTTGATGGCAAAAGAAGGCAAGATGGCGCAGCTTAAAATGCCTTCGGGCGAAGTAAGGCTTGTAAGCGTAGATTGCCTTGCAACATACGGAGTAGTAGGAAACAATGATCACGAAAACTTAAGCTACGGCAAAGCAGGAAGAAGCCGCTGGCTTGGAATAAGACCTCATGTAAGAGGCGTTGCAATGAACCCGGTTGATCACCCGATGGGCGGCGGCGAAGGCAAAACTTCGGGCGGCGGGCATCCGGTATCGCCATGGGGCCAGAAAGCAAAAGGCCTTAAGACAAGGAAAAGAAAGAATCCATCAAATAAATATATTGTTAAAAGAAGAAAATAGAGTTAGAGTATGCCAAGATCAGTTAAAAAAGGTCCTTTTATCAGTGTCAAATTATTGGCAAAGATTAAAAAGCTTAACGAGACTAACCAGAAAAAAATCATTAAAACCTGGTCGCGTGCTAGCACTATTTCTCCTGAATTTGTAGGCCATACTATTGCCGTACATAACGGCAATAAAATGATTCCGGTTTATGTATCGGAAAACATGGTAGGTCATAAATTAGGGGAATTTGCTCCCACAAGAATATTTAGAGGTCATCCAGGAACAAAAGCTGAAAAAGCTTCAAAAGTAAAGTAATTGAGGTAAAGTAATGGAAGCCAAAGCGACACATAGATATATCGGCTCATCTCCGCGAAAGATGAGACTTGTTATTGATTTGATAAGAGGAGTATCGGTAGAAAAGGCAATAGAAATACTGCATTTCCATCCGAAGCATCCCGCAAAAGACGCTGAAAAAGTTTTAAGATCGGCTGTTTCGAACCTTTTCAATAAGGAAGAAGGAGCCAAACACGAAACTTCGCACTTATATGTTAAAGAAGCTTTCGTAAATCAGGGACCAAGCCAGAAACGTATTCTCCCGGCCCCGATGGGTAGAGCATATAGAATGAGAAAAAGATCAAACCATGTGACCATTGTGGTTGCTACTAAAAGTTAATCAGGAGGATTAATTGGGTCAAAAGACTAATCCAATAGGTTTTAGAGTTGGCGTAATCCGCGGTTGGGATTCCAACTGGTTCGAAAGCAAAAGCTACGCTGCTAAATTGCTTGAAGATAAGAAAATAAGAAGCTACATCCGAAAAAGATTGCAGAAAGCCGGCATCGCTTCAATTATTATCGATAGAACATCAAAAAATATAATTTTAACTATTCACACTTCACGGCCAGGCGTTGTTATTGGTAAAAGCGGTAAAGAAATTGCTCAGCTTGAACAAGAATTGAAGCAGATTACCGATAAAGAAGTAAAAATACAAATAACCGAGGTTAAAAGGCCTGAACTTGACGCATATCTTGTGGCTGAAAATATAGCAAGCCAGCTCGAAGGAAGAGTATCTTTCAGAAGAGCTATGAAAAGCGCTATTACATCGGCAATGAGAATGGGCGCTGAAGGCATCAGAGTTATGTGTGCAGGCCGTTTGGGCGGCGCTGAAATGGCGCGTACCGAACAGTACAAAGAAGGCAGAATACCGCTTCATACAATAAGAGCGGATATAGATTATGCTACCGCGACAGCGCAGACTATTTACGGCTCGATAGGCGTAAAAGTGTGGATTTGCCGCGGCGAAATTTTAGGTAAAAGATCATCCGAATAAAGAGTTTAGGGAGTATTTCCAATGTTAATGCCGAAAAGAGTAAAATATAGAAAAGCGCAGCGGGGTAGAAGAGCTGGTAAAGCAACACGCGGAGCTCTGGTTAGTTTTGGCGATTTCGGGCTTAAAGCCCTTGAACCCGCCTGGATTACAAGCCGGCAGATTGAAGCATGCAGAGTTGCGGTTACAAGAAAAATGAAACGCGACGGTAAAGTATGGATTAGAGTTTTCCCCGATAAACCGGTATCCAAAAAGCCGCTTGAAACAAGAATGGGTAAAGGTAAAGGCGCTCCTGAATTTTGGGTTGCTGTCATTAAACCGGGCAGAATTTTGTTTGAAGTTTCAGGAGTTACAAGAGAAGTTGCCAATGAAGCTCTTGGCATTGCTTCGCACAAACTTCCTATTAAAACAAAAATTGTTGTCAGACCCGATTACGAAGAATCTAAATAAAGGTGAAGTGCGATGAAAATCTTTGAAATTAAAGAAATGAATTCTGACGAAATTAAGAAAAGAATTACAGAAGACGAAAAAGAACTGGTGGACTTACGCTTCCAGCACGAATTGAAAAATTTGACGAATACTGCCAAGCTTAAAAACATCCGCCGCGATATAGCTAAAATGAAAACCGTGCTTAAAATTAGAAGTACGGAAGAGCAAAAAAAGAGTTTAGGAAAATAAGGAGTAACTGAGTTAGTATGGAAACAAGAAATCTCAGAAAAACAAAAGTCGGCGTTGTTGTAAGCAATAAAATGGATAAGAGCATTATCGTTGCCATTGAAAGACGCGTAGCGCATCCGATTTATAAAAAGTATTTCAAGAAAACCACCAAATTGATGGCTCACGATGAGAAGAATGAATGCGGCATTGGCGATGTTGTTAAGATTATGGAAACTAGACCATTGAGCAAAGATAAGAAATGGCGTTTGGTTGAAATAGTTGAAAAAGCTAAATAATCCAGGGTCGATAAGGAGAAGTTTGAAATGATACAAGAAGAAACCAATTTAGTTGTCGCAGACAATTCAGGAGCAAAGAAAGTTAAGTGCATCCGCGTGCTCGGCGGCAGCAACAGACGTTACGCAAGCCTCGGCGATGTTATTGTGGTCAGCGTTAAAACCGCTATTCCCGGCGGCAACTTTAAAAAGGGGGAAGTCTCTAAAGCCGTTATCGTCAGAACAAAAAAAGAAGTCCGCCGCACAGACGGTTCTTATATCAGGTTCGATGAAAATGCAGCTGTACTGCTTAATGCTCAGGGAGAACCGAGAGGAACGCGTATTTTCGGGCCTGTGGCTAGAGAATTAAGAGATAAAAAGTTTATGAAAATAATTTCCCTCGCTCCAGAGGTTATCTAAAAAGGATTTGTGTAATGAAGATTAAAAAGAACGATAGTGTAAAGGTTATCAGCGGAAACTCCAGAGGTAAAACCGGTAAAGTTCTGAAAGTTTTTCCTAAGGACAATAGAATTATTGTTGAAGGAGTTAATTTAAGAAAAAGACACACTAAAGCTAATCAGAAAAATCCGCAGGGAGGCATTGTAGAAAAAGAAGCGCCTATCAATGCTTCTAACGTTATGATACTGGATCCGAAATCAGGCGAAACCACACGCATTGGCGCTAAAATTATAATTGACGATAAAACTGGCAAGAAAAAACATGCCAGGATTTCTGTAAAAAGCGGCGAAATGCTGTCATAAAATTTTGAGGTTTGAATTTAATCATGGCTAAAGAAAAACAAGAAAAGAAACCGGAAAAAAAACCAACGAAAGCTGCCGAAGTTGCTAAAGAAACTAAGGAAGTTAAAGAAAAAATTGTTGCTAGGCTTTCTGTAAAATATAAAGATGAAATTATTCCTAAGTTAAGGGAAAAATTTAACTACAGGAATATTATGCAGGTTCCTAAACTGGAAAAAATAGTTGTTAATATGGGACTTGGCGCTGCCGTGCAGGATTCTAAAATTCTTGAAGAAGCAGTAAAAGACCTTGAAACAATTACCGGACAAAAAGCGGTTGTTACTATTGCGCGCAAATCAATTTCTAATTTCAAACTCCGCGAAGGAATGAAAATTGGAGCAAAAGTTACTCTCCGCAAAGCTCATATGTATGAATTTCTTGACAGGCTCGTTTCTATAGCCTTACCGAGAGTTCGCGACTTCAGAGGAATCTCGGATAAATCGTTTGACGGCAGAGGCAATTATACGCTCGGCATTAAAGAACAAATTATATTCCCGGAAATAAATGTTGATAAGGTTACAAAAGTTCTTGGTATGGATATTACTTTCGTTACAACGGCTAAAACGGATAACGAAGCATACGAACTGCTTACAGCATTTGGCGTTCCATTTAGAAAGAAAGAAAATAATTAAGAAGGAATTTTATGGCACGTAAAAGTTTATTGGCGCGCGAAGTAAAGAAAAGAAGAATGGCTGAAAAATATGCAGCTTTAAGAAAAGAATTGAAAGAAAAAGGTGATTATGACGCTTTACAGGCGCTGCCGCGTAATTCTATGCCTATCAGGGCTCACAACCGCTGTTTAATAAGCGGACGCCCGAGAGGTTATTACAGAAAATTCGGAATCTCCAGATTGGTCTTTAGAGAGATGGCTCTCAAAGGAGAAATTCCGGGAATTAAAAAAGCAAGTTGGTAAAACAAGGAGAAAGATAAATGCCAGTTAACGACCCGATTGCAGATTTTTTAACAAGAGTAAGAAACGCTGTTGGCGCACGTAAGAAATTTGTTGATATCCCTGCCTCTAACATGAAAGTGCAGTTGTCGCAAATTCTGAAAGAGAATAAATTTATTAAAGATTTTAATATAGTTGAAGATAATAAACAGAACGTTATCCGCATTTATCTTCAATATATTAATGGGGAATCTTCCATTTCGGGTCTGCAAAGAATAAGCACTCCCGGTTTAAGGAAGTACACCGGAAAAGATGATGTTCCAAAGGTTTTAGGCGGTCTTGGAATTTCGGTTATTTCAACTTCAAAAGGATTATTGACAGATAAACAAGCCAAACTTCAGTCTATTGGCGGCGAAATTGTCTGCTACATTTGGTAAAAATTGCGAGGAATATAAGTGTCAAGAATAGGTAAAAAACCGGTAAATATTAAAGGGGTAACGATAACCCTTTCAGAAAATACAATTTTAGTTAAAGGGAAACTTGGCGAATTGGCCAGGTCTTTGCATCCTAATATGAAAATTGAAATTAACGGGGATGAACTTACCGTTATCAGGCCTGACGATTTAAAAGAAAATAAAGCTCTTCACGGTTTAACAAGAGCATTAATTCAGAATATGGTTAGCGGAGTTACCGAAGGATATTCAAAGACTCTCGATATAGTAGGCGTTGGATACAGAGTTGAAGCAAAAGGCGCAAATATGCTTTTCAGCCTTGGTTTTTCGCATCCAATTTATTTTATGCCTCCGGCAGAAATTAAAATGGAAGCTCCAACGCAAACACAATTGAAAATTTCAGGCTGCGATAAAGAACTTGTTGGGCTTATTGCCGCTAAGATAAGATCTTTCAAAAAACCGGAACCGTATAAAGGCAAAGGCATTAAATACAGCACAGAAATTATTAAACGCAAAGCCGGTAAAACAGCAGGCAAATAAGGATTAGGAGAATTTTGAAAAATGTTTAAGACAGATACAAAAAAAAGAGCGCGAAAACAGATAAGAGTAAGAAAGAAAATATCGGGTTCACAGGAACGTCCGAGAATTTCAATTTTCAGAAGCAACTCTGAAATTTATGCTCAGATTATAGACGACGGCAATAATGCTACAATAGCCGCCGCATCTTCTCTTTCAAAAGAGATTGCCGAAGAATTAAAAGGATTAAAAACCAAAACAGAAAAAGCAAAAGCGGTAGGCAAATTACTTGCTAAACGCGCTCTTGAAAAAGGCTGTTTAGTTGTTGTTTTTGACAGAAGCGGTTATCAGTACCACGGCAGAGTAAAAGCTGTCGCTGAAGGCGCTCGTGAAGGCGGATTGAAATTTTAACAATTGCCGGATCGTCTAATGGCAGGACAGCGGCCTTTGGAGCCGTATGTGGAGGTTCGAGTCCTCCTCCGGCAGCAAAGTAAAAAGCTAAGTAAATAATTTGAAAATAACGGAGTAATAAATTGAAGCCCAAAAAAGTATCAGGATTAGAAAATCTAAAAGAAAAGATCGTTCATATTAATCGTGTTGCTAAGGTAGTAAAAGGCGGACGCCGCTTCAGCTTCAATGCAATAGTTGTTGTTGGCGATGGTAATGGTCACGTGGGCATAGGGCTTGGCAAAGCTAATGAAGTTACCGATGCAATTTCGAAGGGAATTGACGACGCAAAGAAAAACGTATATAAAGTTTATGTTAATAAAGGCACTGTTCCGCACGAAATTATTGGTAAATTCGGAGCGGGTAAAGTGCTTCTTAAACCTGCTTCCCCCGGTACCGGGCTTATTGCCGGCGGCGGCGTCCGCGCTGTTCTTGAAGCGGCAGGCGTTCAGGATATTCTTACTAAATCTCTCGGCTCAAGTAATCCTCATAACCAGGTTAAAGCTACTATGAACGCTTTAATGTCTCTGACGGACGCTTATACTATGGCGCACAGAAGAGGAATGACCGTAAAAGAATTATTCAATATTGCTAATTGAGGAATTTAAATGGCAAAGAAATTAAAAATTACACAGACTAAAAGCATTATAGACAGGCCGGAACCGCAGAAACTTACTATTACAGCTCTCGGTTTGGGAAGGCCGAATTATACAAAAACTCATAACGATACTCCTCAGATTAGAGGTATGATCAGAAAAGTATCGCATCTTGTTAAAGTTGAAGAAGTTGAAGAATAAGAGGAAATAAATGGATATTCTAAGCAATTTAAAACATGCCGAAGGCGCAGTTAAGAAAAGAAAGAGAATTGGACGCGGTGAAGGCTCGCAGCACGGCGGAACTGCTACACGCGGCGAAAACGGACAGCGTTCCCGTTCTGGCGCTAAATTCAGAGCCTGGTTCGAAGGCGGACAGATGCCTTTACAAAGAAGAATTCCTAAACGAGGCTTTACAAGCCCTTTTAAAGTTTACTTTCAGGTTATCAATTTAGCGCGTTTGCAAAAATTAGTCGACGATAAAAAAATTACTGACGGCGTTGTTAACCCTGCCGTTTTATTTAAGAATAAAGTTATTGCTAAAGCTGCCGCTCCTTATAAAATTCTCGGTTCAGGAGAAATAAAAGCAAAATTAACTATTGAAGCGCATGCTTTCAGCGAATCTGCAAAACAAAAAATAGAAAATGTTGGCGGAACCACTAAAGAGATTAAATCCTAATGGCGACAGTACAAGAAACTTTCAGAAATATCTTTAAGATTCACGAGCTGAGACAGAGGATTATTTATACCTTAGTTCTCCTTGTGATTGTGAGAATCGGCGCTCACATAACTATTCCCGGAATCGATTCGCAGGTTGTTCAGGCGGTAATGAAAAACGGCTCCAGCGATACATTGCTTGGGCTTCTCGATTTCTTTGTAGGGGGTGCGCTAGGTCAGGCTGCTATATTTGGTCTCGGAATTATGCCTTATATAAGCGCTTCAATCGTTCTTCAGCTTGCCGGAGCGGTTATTCCTTATTTCCAGAAACTTCAGCGCGAAGGGGAAGAGGGAAGGAAAAAAATTAATCAGCTTACCCGCTATGGAACAGTTATTCTTTGTATCCTTCAGGGGTTTGCTTTTTCAAACCAGTTTATGAATTATACTTATAACAACGTTCATGCAGTTCCTCACAGCGGAATCGGATTCCTTATTACAGGCACTCTTGCTTTAACTGCCGGAACAATGTTCCTTATGTGGATGGGCGAGCAGATTACCGAAAAAGGTTTGGGCAACGGTATTTCCCTTATAATCTTTATCGGCATTGTTGACCGTTTTCCGTATGCAGTTATAAGGGAAATAAGCCGTACTCCGAACATTGTTATAGAAATAATTGTTCTTGTTATTATGGCTCTTATTATTTCGGGCGTTGTTCTTGTTACACAGGGCACTAGAAGAATTCCGGTTCAGTATGCTAAAAGAGTTGTAGGCCGCAAGGTCTTCGGAGGTGTTACACAGTATATTCCTTTAAGAGTTAATACTGCAGGCGTTATGCCTATTATCTTTGCCCAGTCTATTGTTATGATTCCGAGTACAATAGCTCAGTTCTTCTATAATAACACGTTTATTGTAAACCTGGCGCGGAATTATTTTGCCCCGCGTACAGTTCCTTATGCTATTATCGAAGCTCTTTTGATTATCTTCTTTACTTATTTTTATACGGCTATTGCATTCAATCCTCAGGATGTTGCAGAAAACATGAAAAAACAGGGAGGTTTTATCCCAGGTATCCGCCCGGGCAAACAGACCTCCGAATTTATAGATAATATTTTAACTAAGATTACATTACCCGGTTCAATATTCCTTGCAATAATAGCAATTCTGCCGCTTTTTGCAGAAAGAGTATTGGGCGTTGATCAGTCGTTTGCAAGTTTCTTCGGCGGCACCAGCCTTCTTATTATGGTCGGTGTTGCGCTCGATACATTGCAGCAGATTGAATCGCACTTGTTAATGCGCCATTACGATGGTTTCATGAAGTCGGGTAAGCTTAGGGGCAGAAGACAATAATTTCTTTGAAAAAGTGATACTAATTAAATCAAAAAAAGAGATAGATTTAATTCGTGAAAGCTGCAAAATTGTAGCCGAGACTCTACAGCTTGTAAAAAGGCATTCGAGGCCAGGCGTAACAACTTTTGAGCTTGATAAAATTGCGGAAGATTATATACGAAGCAATGATGGAATTCCTGCTTTCAAGGGGTATTCGCAGGCAGGTTCGTTTGATTTTCCTGGCACAATTTGTTCTTCAGTTGATGATGAGGTTGTCCACGGAATACCGGGAGACAGAGCGCTTATGGAAGGGGAAATCCTTTCAATAGACATAGGCGTAAAGAAAGAAGGTTATTTCGGCGACGCCGCGCTTACTGTGGCAATAGGTAATATTTCAGAATCGAAACAAAGATTAATGAAAATTACCGAAGAGTCCCTGTATCTTGGTATAGACGAAGCTGTAGCAGGAGCCCGGTTGGGAAATATTTCCCAAGCCGTTCAGGCATACTGCGAAAGAGCCGGTTACTCGGTAGTCCGCGATCTTTGCGGGCACGGAGTCGGAAGAAAGCTTCACGAAGAACCGAGTATTCCGAATTTCGGAAGAAGGGACACAGGACCTGTTCTTAAAAATGGTATGACATTAGCAATAGAACCCATGATAAATATGGGAACTTACGAAGTAAAAGTAGCGCCCGACGGTTGGACCGTTTCGACAAAAGACGGACTTCCGAGCGCGCATTTTGAACATACAATAGCAATAATTGACGGAAAAGCGGAGATTTTAACGGTATGTTAAATTATGTCTAAACAAGGTCCTATAAAAGTAGATGGTATAGTAACCGATACATTGCCAAATGCGCATTTTAAGGTTAAATTGGATAACGGCCACGAAATATTGGCGCATATCTCGGGTAAGATGAGAATGCATTTTATAAAAATATTGGTCGGCGATAAGGTGTCAATTGAGTTATCGCCTTATGATTTGAATAAAGGTAGAATTACTTACAGATATAAATAATAGAGGAAATAGATGAAAGTTAGAGCATCTGTAAAAAAGATTTGCGAACACTGCAAAATAATTAAAAGAAAAGGCGTTGTAAGAGTTATTTGTAAAAACCCAAAACATAAACAGCGTCAAGGATAATAAATAGGAGGTTATTGATTTGGCTCGTATCGCAGGTATCGATTTACCAAAACAAAAGAAAGCTTATATCGGGCTTACTTACATTTTCGGAATTGGACAGCACTCAGCTGTTGAAATATTGAAAAAAGCCGAAGTTAACCCCGATAAAAAAGTAAGCGAATTAACTGAAGAAGAAATAGCTAAGATCAGAGCGATAATGACGTCTGATTTTAAAGTAGAAGGCGCTCTTCGAAGTGAAGTTCAGCAGAATATAAAAAGATTAATGGATATTGGTTCATACAGAGGATTACGCCACCGCCGCGGTTTGCCGGTAAGAGGCCAGAGAACAAGAACTAATTCCAGAACACGTAAAGGAAAACGCAGAACGGTTGCCGGTAAGAAGAAAACTCCGGCTAAGAAATAGTAAGTAAATAATTATGGAGTTGTAATTTGGCAAAGGTTGTTAAAAAGACAAGAAAAAAAGTGCATGTTGATGCAGTCGGCGTTGCACACGTAAAAGCTTCTTTCAATAATGTGATTGTTACCTTAACCGACATTTACGGAAACACCATTTCATGGTCGTCGGCAGGAAAGAACAGTTTTAAAGGATCAAGAAAAAATACTCCGTTTGCCGCACAGGTTACTGCAGAAGCGGCGGCAAAAGAAGCATACGATCTCGGTCTGAGAAGAGTTGATGTTTTTGTTAAAGGCCCCGGATCTGGCAGAGAAGCCGCTATCAGAGCGCTAAATACAGCGGGTTTGCAGATTTTATCTATCAAAGATACAACTCCTATACAGCACAACGGCTGCAGGCCGCCAAAACGCAGAAGAGTTTAATTAGGGAGAATTTAGATGGCAAGATATACTGGTCCAAGCTGCAAACTTTGCAGAAGAGAAAAACAGAAATTATTCTTAAAAGGTAACAAGTGCCTTTCGGAAAAATGTCCGCTTGAAAAGAAAAATTACGCGCCCGGCCAGCACGGCCTTTCGCGCAGAGTTAAATTTTCCGAATACGGCGTTCAGTTGAGAGAAAAACAGAAAATTAAAAGAATTTACGGATTGATTGAAACTCAGTTCCATAATTATTTCGAAGAAGCTGCGCGCCAGAAAGGCATTACAGGCGCCAACCTTATTAAGCTTCTTGAAAGAAGATTGGATAACGTTGTTTACAGGCTCGGTTTTGCACCTTCACGCAAATCGGCGCGCCAGTTGGTTCTACACAGACATTTCGTTGTTAACGGGATTATTGTTGACATTCCTTCTTATATATTAAAGCCCGGCGATGTTGTTATGGTTAGAGAAAAAAGTAAAAAACTTGATGCAATTCATAATTCATTGAGAAAAACTAAAGACAGTGTTTATAATTGGCTTACAATAGATAAAGCTTCTTTATCAGGCACTTTCCTCCAGATACCCGAAAGGGAAGATATTCCGTTAAATGCTAATGAACAATTAATTGTTGAATTGTATTCAAAATAATATTTAAGTTTAATTTAAGAGGATTTATATGAGCTATCCTTTTATTAAGATGCCAGAAGGCGTTATACTCGATGATTCAGTTAAAACTGCAACGTTTGGAAAGTTTTCCATTCAGCCGTTAGAACGCGGATTCGGGGTTACGCTTGGCAATTCTTTAAGAAGAGTGATGTTATCATCTTTAACGGGCGCCGCTTTCAACGCTATTAGAGTTGAAGGTGTTCTGCACGAATTTACAACCGTACCCGGTGTTGTTGAAGATATTACGGATATTATTCTGAATATTAAAAAAGTCAGAATGAGAATTCTAAATAAAAAAACAACAGGACTCGAAGTTTCGTTAACCGGGCCGAAAGATTTTACTGCCGCCGACCTTCAGGCTGCATGCCCTGATATTGAAATTCTTAATCCGGAACAGCATATTGCAACTTTAAACGCCAATGCCAAATTGAATATGGAATTCCGTTTCGGAATTGGCAAAGGCTTTGTTCCTGCAAACGAACAGAAAATTCAGGAACAGACTATCGGCATGATTTTGATAGACTCGATTTACACGCCGATTGTTAATGTTAAATACGATGTTGAAAACGTCCGTATCGGCGAAAGAAACGATTATGAAAAACTTGCAATTGAAGTTACAACCGACGGTTCAATTACTCCGGAAGAAGCGCTTTCAAATTCAGCTAAAATTTTGAAAGACCATATAAGTCTTTTCATAAATTTTGAAACCGAGCCGGAAGAAGAAAAAGTTGAAAATGAGAAAGACGCCGAACTTGAAAGGATGAGAAAAATTCTTTCCACCGGCATAGACGATCTTGAACTTAGCGTCCGTTCACACAACTGCCTAAAAGCCGCCAACATAAAAACGCTTGGCGAACTTGTGCGCAAAGACGAAAGCGAACTGCTGAAATTCAGAAATTTCGGAAGGAAATCGCTCGCCGAATTATCAGATATCGTTGATCAATACAATCTTGAATTCGGTATGGACGTTGACAAGTATTTCAAAGATCAAAAAGAAAACAACTAGAAGTTTTTTGAAGAAGGTAGAATAATGAGACATAATGTAAAAGGAAGAAAATTAAAGAGAACTGCCAGCCACCGTCTTGCTACTTTAAGAGCGCTCGGCACTGCTTTACTCCGCTACAAAAAAATTAAAACTACTCTTGCAAAAGCTAAAGAAACAAGAGTTTTTGTTGAGCCGATTATTACAAAAGCAAAAATCGATTCTGTTCATACGCGCAGGCTTATTGCTGAAGATATTCACGATAAAACTGTTGTAAAAGAATTGTATTCGGAAATTGTTAAGAAAATTGGCGACAGGCCGGGCGGTTACACGAGAATTGTTAAACTCGGACACCGTAGAGGCGATGCCGCTGAAATGGCTATTCTTGAATTAGTTGATTTTAACGACCTCGTTGCAAAGAAAAAAACGCCTGCAAAGAAAAAAACTGCTTCCGAAAAAGCTGAACCAAAGAGTAAAAAAGAAACAGCTAAGATTGAAGAAGCGGTTGTTGTTGAAGAAACTAAAGAAGAGAAAAAAGAGAAATAAGAAATTAATTTTGAAAGATAGAGTGAAAGAGTAATCGAAATCCGGTTACTCTTTTTTTATTATTATGAAAACAATCCAATTCCATAAAGCCGTTTATAAAACCGGCGATCTGCCTAAAGGAAGCATTCCTGAAATTGCGCTCTGTGGAAGGTCAAATGTCGGAAAATCTTCTTTAATAAATACTCTTCTATCTTCAAAAATTGCAAAAACAAGCTCCCAGCCCGGCAAAACAAGATCGATTAATTTTTATCTTATTGATAATAGATTTTTCTTTACAGACCTTCCGGGATTCGGTTATGCGAAAGTATCTAAAACCGAACGGGATGCTTGGCAGAAACTGATTGACGGCTATTTTACCGGCGGAAAAAATATTAAGCTTGTACTCCATCTTGTGGATAGCCGGCATGAACCTACTAATCTTGATATCCTTCTTAACGAATATATAACAAAACTCGGGCTTCCGTATGCCATTGTTCTTACGAAAGCAGATAAATTGAAACAATCGGAAATTGCCCGCGCAAAAAAGAATATTACGGAAACGTTCCCGGGACTTAAAGAGAAGGAAAATTTCTTCCTTTTTTCGGCTGTTACCGGATTAGGCAAAAAAGAAATGATAAAATTGACCGGAAGCGCAATTAGTGGGTGAATTTTTGATAAAGTTTTGTTATAATTAAACCTATAGTTTACTTAATTATATAATAGTTTTTCATCACCTTCCGGATGGCGATGGGAATATCATCAAAAAATAGGAAAAGGATTTTAACATTTTTGTTAATTCCTGTCCTTATAACCATTCTGTTTCTCGCTGATGATCTAATTCTGCGCGCAATAACTGCGGCCATTATTATCGTTTATGCGGCCTTCATAATATTTCTCCGCGATTCGGTGCGATCCGAGGATTTTAAAGAACCGAAATTTGAAGAGGAACCGGCTGCCGAAGAACCCACCGCTCCCCCATCTTATCAGAATGAATTTGAAGCGGATGACGGGGAAGGATTCGAAATAATTTCGCAGAATAAAAATCTTGAGGTTATAACCGCCGAAACATACAGGCCTTCAATTCACAGCGGCCAGAAAGATATTTATAAGCCGCCCGATTTTAAGAAAACCTACGGCGATATTGCCTCGGAAGAACTGCCTAAAGACCTTAACCACGATGAACAATTCTCCTTTGTGCTTGAGAAAATTCTTAATGTTGCAAAGGATGCATTTATGGCTCATACCGCGGTATTCTTCTGGTATAATAAAACAAAGAACAGAATTACTCTCGAAAAATTTGTTTCAAGTTCGTCGGCTATTAGCGAGCAGAAATTCGACCTTGAAGAGGATATACTGGGAAAAATAATATACAGAGAAGAGCCGGAATTATTATCGAGCATAAACCCGAATGCGGAAGCCGAAAACATAAGATATTACAGCTCTCTCCAGGGAATAAAAAGCTTTGTAGGGGTTCCGTTGTTTTATAAGAAAACCGTAGCGGGCATCCTTGCGCTCGATTCGAAAATGAATGACGCTTTCGGAATTGAAACGGTGTATTCGCTTGGCCGATTTGTTAGAGTAATCTCAATTTTAATTACATTATTCGAAGAAAGATTTGCAGAATCGCAGGCCGATAGAAGGCTTAAAATTTTACTCGGCATTCTCGGCGGCGATAAAAAATTCCTTTCGGAAGCGGATTTGATCTCGTCTCTCGAACAAGCCGTAAGCTCGCTTATTCATTGGGATGCTTTTACATTTGTCTATTTCTATCCGGGCGAACAGAAATTTAAAATTGCAAGGGTTATTAATAAAACATCCCTTAAATATATAGGCGAAAATCTTGAGGTGGAATTAAGCGGAACTCTTGTAGGAAAAGCAGTATTGAGCGGAATACCCATAAAGATAGACGATACCTCGGCTTCCGAATATAAACGTTTTACGAAAAATGAAGATGTAAGTTTCGACGGTTCGTTTGCGGCTGTGCCTTTGATTTACGATGACCAGAATTACGGCGTATTATGCTTTGAAAGCCTTAAGAAGAATAATTATAATAACGCCGATGTATCATTTCTTAAAAATGCCACAAAAATCTTTTCTTTCATATTGTATTCCTATTCAAGCACTTCAATCTTAAAAAACCTTCTTTCGGTTGATGTGGATACGAAATTATTAAATTACGATTCATTCTGCGAAAGAGTAGCATCCGATATTTTTAAAGCAAAAGAACTTGACGTTCAAGGAGCCATAGCTCTTGTACAGCTTGATGACCTTCTTGAGCAGGATTCTCTTTTCGAAGGGGACCCCTTCCCTAAGGTGCTTAAAGCGGTGGCAAAAATTATTCACGACGAAATGACTCCGCTGAATGTTCTTGGAAGGCTAAGCGAAAAAATTTTCGGAGTCTATTTCTTTAATGCAACCGCAAAGGATGTATTCTTATGGGCTGAGAAACTGAGGATTAAAATTGCCCGCAAACCTATTGCCGTGCTTACAAAACAAACCACTTTCACAGTTTCTATTGGCGTTGCTTCGGCATACAACAAATCCGATGTAAAAGAAATTATTTATAATGCCGAACTTGCACTTAAAAAAGCCCTCGAAAAAGGGGGCAATTCGGTTAAAAGTCTAAATTAGAAGATACTGACGTGAATAATTTTATAATACTTGTACTCGATGGAGTAGGCGTAGGCGAATTATCCGATGCTGCACAATACGGCGATTCAGGCGCTAATACGCTTGCTAATATGGCTGAAAAGCTGGGCGGGCTTAACCTCCCTAATCTTCAGGCTGCCGGGCTTGGAAATATTATCCCTATTAAGGGAATAAAAAAAATAGATAAGCCTTTGGCATCTTTCGGAAAAATGGCTGAAAAATCGAAAGGAAAAGATTCCACAAGCGGCCATTGGGAAATAGGGGGGCTTATTGTTGATCAGGAGTTCCCTTTATATTCGGAAGGCTTTCCTGAAAGAATAATAGGAAAATTTTTAGCTGAAACAGGAATTAAAAAAATTCTCGGCAACAAACCGGCATCGGGAACTGAGATTATTAAAGAACTCGGCTGCGAGCATTACACTACAGGCTATCCTATTGTCTATACATCGGGCGATTCAGTTTTTCAGATAGCCGCTCATGAAGAGATTATTCCTTTAGAAAGGCTTTATGAGATATGCAAAATAGCGCGCCATAAAGTTATGATAGACGGTGACGCAGTAGGCAGAATTATTGCCCGGCCTTTCATAGGCAAACCGGGGGAATTTACACGTACGACAAATAGAAAAGATTTCTCTCTTAATCCGTTCGGCGATACTATTCTCGATGTTATGTCTAATGCGGGTATTAAAACTTACGGCATTGGTAAAATTAACGACCTGTTTAATTATAAAGGGATTCAGAACAGCATACATACAAAATCCAATCTCGAAGGAATAAAGAAAATAATTGAAGTGAATACTACCGCAGAGAAATCCCTCATATTTGCCAATCTGGTGGATTTTGATGTTTATTACGGGCACCGGAATGACCCTCCCGGTTTTCATAAAGCGCTTCAGGAATTTGATGAGCGCCTTCCTTCTATTCTGGATTCGCTTGATAATTCCGACTGTCTTATAATAACATCCGATCATGGGAATGACCCTACATCCGTAAGCACCGATCACAGCAGGGAACATGTGCCTCTTCTTTTTTACCGAAAAGGAGATGCTTCGCGTGATCTTGGAATAAGAGAATCGTTTGCAGATGTGGCTCAGACAGTTTGCAGCTTTTTTACTGTCAATAATTTTCTTGCAGGAAAAAGTTTCCTGAATAACTGACATTATCCCTGATTTTCAGGCTTTTTTTAACTAAAAATTCTTCGAACCCGAAAATTTTAATAATAAGTAAAATTTAAAAAAATTAATATTTTTAATTTTACTAAATGAGGTAAAAATATTAGGTTTGAAGTCGGTAATGCTTTAAGTTCTATTTCTAAGGAATTTTTTTCAAAGAGAAAATAAGTGTTTTTTTTGCGAAAACATTAAAAACAATAAATATATTTTTTTCATATTCAGGTTAAAAAGAGGTAGGTTTTGATATTAGGCCGGGTAATTGGCACAGTTTGGTCAACAAGAAAAGATGAGTTCCTTGTCGGCGCTAAATTTTTGATTGTCAGGCAGCTCGACTTAGATTACAAGCCGAAAGAAAATTTTGTGGTTGCTGTTGATTCGGTAGGAGCGGGAGTAGGGGAAGTTGTTCTTGTAGCTCAGGGAAGCAGTGCGCGCCAGACTACATTTACTAGAAACAAACCGGTCGATGCCGTAATAATGGCAATAGTTGATAAATTGGATATTTCGGTTAAAGAACAATTATCGGAATTTATAAAGGAATAATGTATCTCGGTAAAGTAATAGGCACAATCTGGGCTACCCGCAAATATGAAGCGGTTACCGGTTATAAAATGCAGTTTGTTCAGCCGGTTAATGCAAAGCTCCAGCCGGCGGGCGAGCCTTTTGTTGCGCTTGATACTATCGGGGCAGGGCCGGGAGAAATTATTTATTATGCTACAAGCTGCGAAGCCGTTATTCCTCTTGATGTTGACATGGCTCCGGTTGATGCTTCAATTGTTGGAATTGTAGATTCATTGTATTCCGAATCCTTATAGGAGATGGCGTTTTGAAGATTCAAAAACAGTTTACCAATAGGGAAAGTCAGTCTCTCGATAAATACCTTCAGGAAATTGGCAAAGTTGAACTGCTTGGGCCTGACGAAGAGATTGATCTTGCAATCCGGATAAAGAAAAATGACACTCTTGCGCTTGAAAAACTTGTTAAGGCAAACCTTCGTTTTGTCGTCAGCGTTGCCAAACAATATCAAAATCAGGGGCTTACACTGGGTGATTTGATAAATGAAGGGAACCTGGGGCTTATAAAGGCCGCAAAACGTTTTGATGAAACAAGGGGATTCAAATTCATATCCTATGCCGTTTGGTGGATAAGGCAGTCAATTCTGCAGGCTCTTGCCGAACAGTCAAGAATTGTTAGGCTGCCTTTGAACAGAGTCGGCGCTCTGAATAAGATTGGTAAAGCATACAGCAGTCTCGAGCAGGAATTTGAAAGAGAACCGAGCGCAAATGAACTTGCTCAGGAACTCGATATGGATGTTTCTGAAATTTCGGATCATCTTAAAATTTCAGGCAGGCATGTTTCTATTGACGCTCCTTTTACTTCGGGGGAAGAAAACAGGCTCCTTGATGTGATTGAAAATGACGAACAGCCGGCGCCCGATTCGTCGCTTATGAATGAATCTCTGAGAAGTGAAATTGAAAGAGTGCTTTCAACTCTGAATGAAAGGGAAACAGAAGTTCTTAAACTCTATTTTGGAATAGATAAAGATCATGCTCTTACTCTTGAGGAAATTGGCGAAATGTTCAACCTTACGAGAGAAAGAGTAAGACAAATAAAAGAAAAAGCCATAAGAAGATTAAGGCATGCTTCAAGGAGCAGAAATCTACGCTCTTATCTTGGTTAGAAAAAAATAAGGAGCCCTGTATTGAAGCTTATTAAACTGTTGGTATTGTTTTCGATTATTTTATATGCATTTGCCGGATGCGCCGCTACAAGCGCAGTAAACAGATACCGTATAAACAATAAAAATAATTCGAAAACCGGCCCCGACACATTAAGGTACTCGTCTAAAAGATTAATGACTGTTACTCCGCTGGAAGAATTGGATAAAGAAAATGATTTTCTTCTTGAAGACGATGATGAAGAGTTTGAAGGTTCAGAATCCACAGGTGAATACCTTAATAAAGATGAAGTTTATAATAATCTTCTGAAAATTTCAGGCGAGACAATGCCGGTTTCCTTATGCAGTAAAATTCTTACAGAAGCGGTTGGCCTGCTGAATACTCCGTACAAATATGGCGGAAATTCGGAAAACGGAATTGACTGTTCGGCATTTACGCAGAAAGTATTTCAGAATTCAATTGAACTGCAGCTCCCGCGCAGTACAAGAGAGCAGTACCTAATCGGGGATAAAATTTCAAAAGACGAAGAATTGAATTTCGGCGATCTTGTTTTTTTTAAAACAAGAAAACGCTCATCGCCAAGCCATGTGGGAATTTATATTGGCGATAATAAATTTATGCATGCCAGCAGGAAAAAAGGAGTTATGGTTTCTTCACTGGAAGAGAAATACTGGACTCCCCGCTATATAGGCGCAAGAAGACTTAATATAACTGAATAAACTGTTCTTTGCTCTTTTGTTTACTATTGTCCTGATTAATTATTTTGAAGAATTATTTAATTAACCTTCAAGGAGTGTGTTATGGAGTTCAGAATTGAAACGGATACTATGGGTGAAGTTAAGGTCCCTGTTGATAAGTACTATGGGGCTCAGACGGCAAGATCATTGATGAATTTTAAGATCGGCGGGGAACGGTTCCCTCCCGAGATGATCAGGGCTCTCGGAATTGTTAAAAAAGCGGCTGCAATTACGAATAATGAATTGGGGCTTTTACCGAAGGAAAAACTTGATCTTATTCTACAGGCAGTTCAGGAAGTTATTGACGGGAAACTTAATGATCATTTTCCTCTTGTAGTCTGGCAGACGGGGAGCGGAACCCAATCTAATATGAATGCCAACGAAGTAATTTCCAACAGGGCAATTGAAATAGCCGGAGGCGTTCTCGGAAGCAAAAAACCGGTTCATCCAAACGACGATGTTAATAAAGCGCAATCGACAAACGACGCTTTCCCGACTGCCATTCATGTGGCTGTAGTTGAAGAAATTCACAGACGCCTTATTCCGATGATAAAAAAGCTGAGAGATGCTCTCGATGCCAAAGCCAAAGAATATAAAGACATTATTAAAATAGGGCGTACTCACCTGATGGATGCAACCCCGCTGACTCTGGGGCATGAATTTTCGGGATATACCCAGCAGCTTACAAACGGGCTTGACAGAATTAATGATACTCTAAAAAGGCTTTACGAAATACCTCTCGGCGGCACTGCGGTTGGAACCGGGTTGAACGCTCATAAAGAATTTGCCGTTAAAGCCGCGCAGAAAATTTCGGAAATAACAGGTAAACCGTTTAAAACCGCCCCCAACAAATTTGAAGCTATGGCAGGCAAGGATGCTCTTGTTGAAATGAGCGGCGTTCTGAAAACATTAGCTGCATCATTAATGAAGATATCAAATGATATCAGATGGCTCGGTTCTGGCCCAAGATGCGGCATCGGCGAAATTTCTCTTCCTGAAAATGAACCCGGAAGCTCTATTATGCCCGGTAAAGTAAACCCAACGCAATCCGAAGCAATGACAATGGTTTGCGCGCAGGTTTTCGGGAATGATGTAACAATAAACATTGCCGGCGCAAGCGGCAATTTCGAATTAAATGTATTTATGCCCGTTATTGCATTTAATATCCTTCAGTCGGTTAAACTTATTGCAGATGCCTGTGAAAGTTTCAGCCTAAACTGCGTAGAAGGTATTACTGCCAATGAAGGGAATATAGACAAGCATCTGAAAAACTCGTTAATGCTTGTAACATCTTTGAATCCGGTTATCGGTTATGATAATGCGGCAAAGGTTGCCAAAAAAGCGCATAAAGAGAATAAAACTCTTAAAGAAGCGGCGGTTGAACTCGGGCTTCTTACACCGGAAAAATTTGATGAAGTTGTACGTCCTGAAAAGATGATTTAATTGTTTTTCCCGGCCGGTGCAGTTTTAATGCGCCGGCTGTTTTATCCTTTTTTGTTTGAATAATAATCAGGAGGTGAAATTATGACTGATTCAGGTCAAAATATTGTGGATTCTTGCGGCAGGGGTACTGTAAGGTACATTCCGATAGAAGGGGGATTCTATGGAATTGAAGGGGACGACGCAGTGAACTACGACCCTGTAAATTTACCGCACGAATTTCAGAAAGAAGGGCTCAGAATAGAGTTTGTTTACAGAGAGGGGGATGATCTGATTACTTTTCATATGTGGGGAAAAGTGATAGAAATTCTTTCGGTAAAAGAAATTAAATGAATTAGGAGAAAAAAATGGAAAAGCCTGAAATGCCTCAGAAAGGCCCTTATGTATTTCCTGTTAAACCGGGGACATATTACTGGTGCGCCTGCGGAAAATCTTCAAATCAGCCGTTTTGCAACGGCGCACATAAGACGACTGAATTTCGTCCGATTCAGGTTGAAATTACGGAGGAAAAACAGGTTGCCTGGTGCGGATGCAAACAATCGAATAATAAACCATTTTGCGACGGCGCTCATAAAAATATCTGATCTCCTGATTTAAGATATAAACTGAAGAAATTTCTGTCCGATTATAAGATTAGATCAGGCGTTTACTTGTTTAATTAAAGAAAGGCGATTTTGGACAGGAATTATGCAGTAAACAAAGATTCCGTATTGGAGTTTGCGATTCCATTGAAATTGAAAGCAGGGAAAATTGCAACTGCCGGAGAAAGATATTCGGGGGATACTGAATGGAATGGATTGATCCGGTGCAAAAAATCAGGTGGCGCAAAAAGGCGGGCGCTTGAAAGAATTATAAAGATTAAGTATGATAGGAATGTTGTTCTTAAAAATTATGATGCTGCCGAACTTTCTGTTAAAAGGGGGATATCGTAATTGAGGAAAAGAGGGAACCGGGATGGATCTGGCGTCGTAAATCAGACGGCGCTTCTGGATGGCTTCCCGGTCGTATTGTTAAACTATTTACCGGCGGTTGAAAATGAATTCTCAAAAAGAAATTGAAAATTTTCTTAGTTCCGAATGCTTTGTAGTTGTCGGCGTTTCAATTACAAAGAAAAAATTCGGCAATGTTATTTTTTCCGAACTTAAAAAAATGGGAAAAAGGGTTTACGGAATAAACAAAAAAGTTGATGGGAAAGGGGGAGATGGTATTTATTCCGATTTCAAATCGCTCCCTGAAAAAGTGGAAGCGGCAATCATCAATATTACTCCTCAGGAAAGCCTCGGGGCGGTAAAAGAAGCATTTGCTTACGGCATTAAGAAAATATGGATACAGCAGGGGGCGCAGTCTGTTGAAGCTCTGCAGTATTGCCAGGATAACGGTATTTCGGTAATAAACGATATGTGCGTATTAATGTTTTCAGAGCCTGCCCGTTTTCCGCATAATTTTCACAGGTGGCTGTTAAAAATCTTTGGTAAAGCGCCAAAGTAAATTATTTTTTCTCCCTTTATTCTCTTTCCATAAGAAGGAAAAACTCTTTTTTTTCTTATCTTTCGTAACTATTTTTATTAAATAAACGGTAAATATGGGAGAATTAAAGGGAATATTGGCATTATTTACTGCTTGTATAGCTTTCTGCGTTTTATTCAATTTTCTCCTCTTTTATAAGAACAAAGCTGCTGTAAAAAATGCATTAATTGTATTTGGAATTATTTTCTTCAATCAAGCGGTTGAATTTGCCGTTTCGTTTTGGAAGATAGATATCCCCGCAATTAATCTTCTCTTTATAATGACTTTTAACTTTGCATTATCTTTTTCGGTTTATTTTCTGCTTGAAAAAATCCAGCCCGGTTCAAAACATAACTGGAAATCGTTTCTGTTTTCCGTAATGCTGCTTCCGGCGGGTTTTGTTTATCTTGCTTCATTCAAGATGCTTTCGGCAGGATTCTTTCTCGCCTCATTCCGCTATTTTGCATCCCCTCTTGCAAGTATGGTTCTTATACTGCTTCAATCTTTTTTAGGATTGTTTTTCCTTTGTAAGGTATTATGGGATAACAGCGAATTAAGGAAGATTTATTATTATAGGCTCCTTTTATCGGGATATGCTATTCCGCCACTCCTTTTCTGCGCAGTATGCATAGTATTTCCGGGGGCAGTATTGTATTTCGAAAGCATATCGGGAAAACTGATTTTACTTAGCGGACTTAGTTTCTTATTCTTTTCAATTAAAACAGGTAAATAATGCTTGAAATAATTCTGAATATATTCCTGATTATTGAAAATGATTATGTTGTAGGGTTTAAAGCTAAAGCGTACGAGATGGAAGGGGGAGACGACAGAAAGATTCGTTTTCTTAAGAGCAGGGTAAGAGACGATTTTGAATCGGCTGCGGATTTTAGCGCCCCGGTTAACAGCAAAGGGGAATATATGAAATATAAAAAGTTTGCCCGGCTTGAACAGCAGGGAATGCAGTATCAGTTATTCGAAGAAATATTCGCTCATTTCAACGTTCCGCAAAACCCTATTGTCTGCGTTACACCCGTTTCGGATGGAAAAATTATTGAAAATTAATAAAAGCATGTGAGACTATATATGAATTTAACACAGAATGAAATTGAACAGCTCGGTATTAATACCATTAGAACGCTTGCCATTGATGCAATCCAGAAAGCAAATTCGGGGCATCCGGGTATGCCGATGGGATGCGCTCCTATAGCTTATCTTCTCTACGCCAAGATTATGAAGCATAATCCGGCAAATCCTCTCTGGTTTAACCGCGATAGATTTGTGCTTTCAGCAGGACACGGAAGTATGCTTCTTTATAGTATTCTTCATCTTACAGGATACGGAATTACGCTTGATGATCTAAAAAATTTCCGCCAATGGGGAAGCATCACCCCGGGGCATCCTGAATACGGTCTTACGCCGGGGGTCGAAACAACAACCGGGCCTCTCGGACAAGGTTTTGCAAATGCTGTGGGTATGGCTGTTGCACAGAAACATATGCAGGCAAAATTCAATAAAGAAAATTTTGAACTTATCAATCATAAAATTTATTCCATCGCAGGGGACGGCTGTTTAATGGAAGGTATTTCGCACGAAGCGGCTTCTTTTGCAGGGCATAATAAATTAGATTCGTTAATTGTTTTTTATGACAGCAACGGAATTACAATCGACGGAAACACCTCTCTTTCATGTTCCGACGATGTTGAAAAACGGTTTGAAGCTTACGGCTGGTTTGTCCAGAAAGTAAATGATGTAAACAATCTTGCCGAACTTGAAAAAGCAGTTAAGGCGGCGCAGGGGCAAAAAGATAAACCTTCTTTAATTATTGCGAGCACTCACATCGGTTTTGGCTCTCCGAATAAGCAGGATAAAGAATCGGCGCACGGTTCCCCTTTAGGTGAAGAAGAAGTTAAACTGACAAAGAAGAATTACGGATGGGATGAAAACCTCCAGTTCCATGTTCCTGAAGAAGTTCAGAAAATGTTTGCAAGCATGAAAATTAAATTTGAGAATTATGAAATCCAGTGGAATAAAATGCTTGAAAAATACTCTGAAGAATATCCCGCAGAAGGGAAATTACTAAAGGATTTAATAGGCGGGAACTACGGTAACGAATGGAAAACAAAACTGCCGAAGTTTGAAGATGCCTCTAAAAGACTTGCAACGCGCGCCGCTTCGGGAAAAGTTATTAATGCAATTTCCCCTGTTCTCCAAGCATTAATAGGCGGTTCGGCCGATCTTGCGCCTTCTAATAATACTAAGGTTGATAACGAACCGGCTTTCTCGCCGGCTCATTACGAAGGAAGGAATTTCCATTTCGGAGTGCGGGAACACGCTATGGGAGCTATAATGAACGGTATGAGCGTTTACGGCTCTCTAATTCCTTACGGGGGCACCTTCCTTGTCTTCTCCGATTATATGCGCCACGCTCTAAGAGTTGCTTCTTTAAGCCATATGAAGGTTATATATATTTTTACTCACGATAGCATTGGGCTCGGCGAAGACGGCCCTACGCATCAGCCGGTTGAACAGATTGCTTCGCTCCGCGCTATTCCCAATTTAACGGTTATCCGTCCCGCCGACGCTAATGAAACCTCTTATGCATGGCAGGCGGCCATTGAAACCGACGGCCCGACTGCCCTTATTCTTTCAAGACAGGCTTTACCTGTTTACGACAGGGCAAAAGTCAGTTCTGCCGAAGGAGTTTTGAAAGGCGGTTATGTAATGAAAGACTCTGCCGGCAAACCCGCCGTTATTCTTGTTGCAACCGGCTCCGAAGTTGAACTTGCACTTAAGGCGGCAGATGCGCTTGAAAAAGAAAACATTTCTGCGCGCGTTGTTAATCTTGCAAGCTGGGAATTATTTGAAAAGCAATCCGCCGAATATAAAGAATCAGTTATTCCTAAGGATGTTAAAGCAAGGCTTTCAATTGAAGCCGGCGTTAAATTCGGCTGGAAGGAATATACAGGCAGTTACGGCGATTCAATAAGCATCGAAAAATACGGCGCTTCTGCTCCTGATAAAATACTATTTGAAAAGTACGGTTTCACAGTTGAAAATGTAGTACAGAAAGTGAAAAATTTAATTAAGTAGTTAGAAAACGTCCGGCTTCACGCCGGACGTTTTGCTTTAATGCCGCCGGAGAAAAGGGGAAGCATTGTAATCTTAAATCATTAATCAGTTTATCTTTCAGCCGGTTAATATGCTACAGCGGCGGCATCTCAACGAATAAAATGTCCTGCACAGCAGCAGTCCTTAGAGGTGTAGTTATGGATGTTTTGGAATTATTACCCCCGGGTCTTCGACCGCGGGGCTAAAATAATACCACCCGCTCTGCGGGTTGAATAACGGAAACAGCAAACCGCCGAATAATCCGCAGGAAAAGAGAACTGCGATATAATGATTAACCGATTTATCGCTTTACAGAAATCAAACACCGTAGGTGTGGAAGTATTTTAGAAAAATGAAAACCCAACCCCAACCCCTAACCCCATTAACGACTGCATCAATCTCGAACTAAAATTATAAAACCGGGCAACCGGCAATCAAGCGGCGAAGCCGCGGCATCTCAACGAATAAAATTTCCTACATAGCAGCAGTCGCTAAAGGTGGAGTTCTGGGAATCGTTAACCCCGGGTTTTCGACCGCGGGGCTAAAATAATACCACCCGCTCTGCGGGTTGAATAACGGAAACAACAAACCGGGGATTTATCCGCAGGAAAAGAGAACTGCGATATAGTGATTAATTGATTCATCGGTTTAAAGAAATAAAAGGCCGTCCCAAAATTACTTTTAAGACAGCCTCTTGTATATTAAGAAATTGCTCCCTTTTACGAAATGATACCCCAAGGCTGGTTCTTTTTCCATCCGCCTCTTGTAAAATCGGGCACTTCAACAGATTTGCTTTTATTGCTTGTAGAAATTTCGCTTAATTCAACAATACTGCTCCATGTAGCGCCGTCGTAAACACTTTGATCAAGAGGCAGCCCATTTCTAAGGCAGTAGATAAGCCTGTAATCCATAATAAAGTCCATACCGCCGTGTCCGCCAACTTTCTTAGCAAGGTCTCCTATTCTTTTAGAAAGAGGATGTCCGTATTTATCCATAACCTCTTTATGTTTATCGGCGGCAAGCCAGGAATGAGCCGAAGGTTCAAAAGCAAGACGTTCGTCGGGATATTTCATTGCCGCTCCTTTTGTACCGCTTAAAAGGTGTATTCTGCTGTATGGGCGGGGGCTTGTAGTATCGTGTTGAATCATTATAGTATGCCCCTTTGCGGTTTTAATAAGAGTTGTATTCATATCGCCGAGTTTATATTTTTCCTTTGCTTCCGGTGAATCGGCTCCGAATTTTTCCACAGCGTAGAGAGACATTCCGAATTGATTTGTGGAAGTAGATGTAAGGTACTCCATCCTATCGCCCGCATTTATATCCATTATCTGAGCAACAGGTCCAAGGCCGTGAGTAGGATAGAGATTGCCTGTATGTTTAATGGCTTCTTTCAATCTCCACATTCCCTGATAACCGTTTTTCATATCGAATTTCAGAGAACGGAGGTCGTGTATATAAGCGCATTCAGCGTGAATAATTTCGCCGAACATACCCTGCCTTGCCATATTAAGAGTGGCAAGTTCAAAGAAGTCGTAACAGCAGTTTTCAAGCATCATGCAGTGTTTGCGTGCGGCTTCCGAAGTATTGACGAGTTCCCAGCAGTCCTTAACTGTAAGGGCAATGGGCACTTCCGAAACTACATGTTTTCCATGCTTCATTGCGTACAAACAAATAGGAGTATGAAGGAGCCATGGAGTGCATGTATAAACAAGGTCAATATCGTCTCTTTCGCAAAGTTTTTTCCACCCTTCTTCGCCTGAATACTCATCGGCTTTGGGTCTTCCTTCTTTTACTACGCTGTTATTAACTTTCGAAACTCTTTCAGGAAGCAGGTCGCATAAAGCTTTAACTTCAACTCCCTCAAGTTTCATCATTCTTCTTACGGCATCGGGGCCTCTCATGCCCAAACCGATAAATCCAATTCTTACAATCTGAATCGGCTCTGCAGCAAATCCGAGCATGGTTTTATACTTTCTGTTTTGGACTTGTTTTTCAGAGTATTCAATAATTTCTTTTCCGAATACAGGAATATTGGCAACGCTTAATGCCGCGCCGCTCAATAATGTTGTCTTTAGAAAATCTCTGCGGGATGTGCTCATAAGGTCTCTTCCTTATATGAATTGTTGTATTTTTTCTGCTGTAATATAATATACTTGGAATGAATTTGCCCGGAATAAAATAGCAATATTAGTATTCCTTATAATTGCAAAGAATGAATGCGGATTCTGCGAATCAAGCGTATTTTTGCGGGTAAATACAGGATAGAGCCCGCCCGGGCAGTCTCCGGTTTAATTTATTTCGGCGACTGGAAAATCTTTCCGTCTTTCATTTCCCAGACAATATCGGCAAGTTTAACAAGTTCGGGGTTATGGGTTACAATCAGGAAAGTCTGTTTCTGTTTATCGCGCAGGTTTATGAAAAGCTTATTGAGAATTTCACTGTTCTGGGAATCGAGATTTCCGGTGGGCTCGTCGGCAAATATAATCTGAGGCGAATTTGCAAGCGCTCTTGCAACTGCAACGCGCTGCTGTTCCCCCCCTGAAAGTTCGGCCGGTTTATGGTGCATTCTTTCTTTCAAGCCAACTGTTTCAAGCAGTTTGCCTGCTTTCTCCGATGATTTTGCAAATGAAAGCCCGTTAATCATTAATGGGATTGCGGTATTTTCGAGAGCGGTAAATTCAGGCAGAAGATGGTGGAACTGAAAAATGAATCCTATGTGATTATTGCGGAACTTTGCAATTTCATCATCTTTTAATTTGAAAACATCTGTGTCTTTTATTTTAACTGAGCCTTTATCGGCAGTATCGAGCCCGCTGAGAATATGGAGAAGAGTGCTTTTGCCCGCGCCCGAAGCGCCTATAATGACGGTTATTTTATTCTCTTCGAGAGTGAAAGAAATATCTTTCAGAATATCGAGTTTCTGTTTATCTGCTTTTGCAAATGATTTACAAATATGTTCTGCTCTAAGTATCATATTAATATATATTCAGTTATTAAATTATTCCCATTTGATCGATTCAATTGCATTTAGTTTTGCGGCTTTACCTGCCGGATAAAGCGCAGCGAGGAATGTAAGTAAAAATGAAGCGCCTCCGATGGCAATTACATCGGAGAAAACAACTTCAACAGGCATTGCATTTACAACGTACTTTAAAGGATCGAGCGGATAAAAATTATAATTTATCTGAAGATAGCAGACTGCAAGCCCAATTATTAAACCTGCTATTGTTCCTATTGCCCCTATAAGCATTCCTTCGAACATGAACACTCTTAATACCGATCTGGTATTTGCTCCCATCGCCCTAAGAACGCCTATATCTTTTCTTTTCTCAATTACAGTCATTGAAAGGGAGCCGAGCATATTGAAAGTTGCAACTGCTATTATCAGGCATAAAATAATATACGCCGACCATCTTTCTATGAGCATTACATTATATAAATCCTTGTGAAGATCGTACCAAGTATAAATTGAAAAATCTTTCCCGCCGAATTTCTTCTTCAGTATTTCTCTTATACTGTTAGCCTTCTGTACATCATCAAGATAAACTTCCAGCCCGCTTATTCTATTCTGCATTCCAAGGACTTTCTGCGCCGACGCGAGGTCGGTCAGGGTAACTCCGGCGTCATAATCTTTATTATTGGATTGAAAAATGCCTTTGATAATAAATTTAGATGAAGAGGGAAGCGCATAACTTGTAATTGTTTTTTCAATATTTCCAGCCGAAATTGCGCTTATAGTATCATCAACGCGTCCTGATATTGTTAAAGCGGCTGTCAGGCCTATATTAATGCTGCTGATTTCCGAATCATCGATATTGAAGCTTCCTGCAAATAATTTCCCTTCGAACTTGGAGTCGTATATTCTATTGTTGTTATCTACTCCTTTAAGGCTTACAATTTCATAGGAACGCTTTCTTAAAAGAAGCGCTTTCCCTTCGGCGTATGAGGTAAATTCTTTTACTCCTTTTATACTTTTAAGCTCATTCGTCAGAGATTCAATTTTATTATTACCTTCATCGGAAATTATAGTAATCTGTATGTGCGGGTCTAGATTAATGAGAATCGATTTTACAATTCCTCCGAAACCGTTAAAGACTGAAAGCACTATTACAAGGGCAGCAACCCCTATTGTTATTCCTGCGCCCGAAAGAATTGATATTACTGAGATTAGGTTAATCTTGTGTTTAGAGCGTATATATCTTTTGGCAATAAAATATTCAAACATTATTCAAACCTTATGGCTGCTATTGGTTTTATTCTTGCCGCAATATAACTTGGCAGCGTTGAAGCTATAAAGCTTAAAACGAATGCAAGAAGCGATACAAGAAGGTAATTGAAAATATTAATAGATATAGGCACTGAGGAAAGGAAATAAACCGTATCGGGTAAGGTAATAATATTATATTTCTGCTGAAGCAGCGATAATACAAGCGCCGTAAGATTGCCTATAATAATTCCTACCGCCGCAATGTAAATTCCGTTATACATAAAAATTCTTACAATAGCGTTCTTTTTCATTCCAAGCGTTTTCAATATCCCTATTTCCTGAGTCTTTTCAAGTATGAACATTAATAATGCCCCTACAATATTAAAAACAGCAACAAGCACTATAAGCCCGAGTATAATAGGTATCGGCTTTTTCTGGAGGTCGAGCCATGTAAAAATATTGGAATGAATTTCGTATATGGAACGGGCAAAATAAGGATAGCGAAGGGAATTTTGTATCTTATTCGAAAGGCTGTCAATTTTAGAAATATCATTCAATCTAAGATTGTAGCCCGAAACTTCTTCCGGCATCTCAAAAAATTCCTGCGCTGAATTAATATTTATATAAACATTCCGGTCGTCATATTCGGCCATTCCGCTTGAATAGATCCCCTTTATTATGAATTGTTCTATAGCCGGGGGATTTGCCTGCGAAGGTATTTCGTCTTTCTTAAGTGAAAAGAGGGTAATTCTATCTCCTATTCTCACAAACAATTTCTCAGCGAGTTTTTTGCCAAGTACAATTGAACCGGGTTCTTGTATATCAAAATTACCGGATATGATGTATTCTTTTATCCCTTTACTATGCGAAATGGGAATGCCATTAATGGTTATTCCGTCAGAACCTTTTGAAGAGCGGATAATTCCCAATTTTGCAACAAAGGGGGAGAGAGATTCAAGATAATGGCCTGTAAGCTCCTTTATTTCCGCTTCAATTTCATTTGATTTTCTTATGTTTTTATCGCCATAAGAGTTTATGTAAATATGGGATCTGAAATTGAAGATTTTTTCTTTAACAACAACATCAAAGCCGTCGAGAATAGTAAGAGAAATAATAACCACGGCAACACCGAGGGCAATACCGAGAATTGAAATAAGGCTGATAAAAGAGAGAAATTTCGAATTCTTTTTTGAACCGATAAACTTTTTTACAATAAGGGTCGTTAGTTTCATATTTTAACTTAGATAATAGGGAAAAAAATAGCAAGAATAATTGACATTCAAAAACCAAAAGTTTATTTTTAATGACCTTTTTTTTGAAGAAAAGGCGTTTTTTAAATGTTGACGAATTCTCGGGGCGTAGCGTAGCCCGGTTATCGCGCCTGCTTTGGGAGCAGGAGGTCGCAGGTTCAACTCCTGCCGCCCCGACGTTAGTAAGACGCGGTTCTTTTAGTTATTGAAAAGAAACGTGCCCGTAGCTCAATCGGATAGAGCATCAGCCTTCTAAGCTGAGGGTTAGTGGTTCGATCCCACTCGGGCATACTTCATATGGTGAGCATAGCTCAGTTTGGTTAGAGCATCTGGTTGTGGCCCAGAAGGCCATGGGTTCAAGTCCCATTGCTCACCCAAAACATATATAAAGTTTTGGCCCCATCGTCTAATGGTCAGGACCTCGCCCTTTCACGGCGGTAATAGGGGTTCGAATCCCCTTGGGGTCACTCAAAAAACCTCAAAGTTTATCTTTGAGGTTTTTTTGTTTTAAATATTATCTTTGTAATTATGAAAAAACTAAATTATTACAATCAGGTTATTGCTTCTTCCGATGGGTACGTTACCCCTAATCCGGGGAAGACTCTTTTTCCCACTTTAAAATTTTACAGCAAGCTTGCTTACATTATTTATTATTCTAACCGTATGGCTGTTAAAGGCGAGTACGACGATATTCAGTGGCCTAACACTTCGATTGCTATTTTCCATTCCCTTGAACATTGCGGGGTTAAGATCGAAATTGAAGGTATGAAGAATTTTCAATCCTTTAACACTGCCGCCATATTTGTAGCCAATCACATGAGTTCTCTTGAAACATTAGTGCTGCCCGGAATTATTCATCCCGTTAAACCCGTATGTTTTATAATGAAAGCAGAGCTTGTTGATTACCCTTTCCTCGGTGCAGTTACCGGCGCGCGCGATCCTATTCTTGTCGGACGCGATAATCCCCGCGAAGATCTTATTAAAGTTCTTGACGACGGAGCCGAGCGCATCAAAAGAGGCAAGTCGGTGGTTGTATTTCCTCAAAAAACAAGAAGTTCAAAAATTGATGCTGCTTCTTTTAATACTCTCGGAATTAAGCTTGCAAAGAAGAATAATGTGCCCGTTATTCCTGTGGCTATTATCTCAGACGCATGGAGCAACGGAAAAATTATTAAAGACTACGGTAGAATTGATCCCGCAAAGAAGGTCTATTTTTGCTTCGGCGAGCCTATATATATTAAAGGAAACGGAGCCGATGAACACCAGCAGACAATAGATTTCATCAAATCGAAATTCATCTCTCACGGAAGAGGGGAATTAATTAAAGAATAACCCCTCTTTTCCTAACTTAACAATTCCATAACATTCCTGTAACATTGTGTTAACAGTGGCGTTTTATTTTGCGTGTGCAATTAAAAATAATATAGGAATGGATATGAAAAAACTTTTATTTTTTGCTGTACTGACGCTCCTTTCTGTAAAACCTGTTCTTTATGCGCAGGAGGCGGATACTCTTAATGCCAAGATTGAAGAATTGAAAAGCGCGTTGAACGGTTTAACCGAAACTTATCTCGAAACGAAAACAACGGTTGACGCTTTAAAGAAAATAAAACTTTCGGGTTATATACAGGCTCAGTTCCAAAGCGCTGAATCGGATGCGGCCGCTTCGTATGCCGGGGGCAATTTCTCAACAGGCGTTCATAACAGAATGCTTGTAAGAAGGGGAAGAATAAAAATTAATTATGATAACGACCTTACTCAATATGTGCTTCAGTTGGATGCTACTGAAAAATCTGTAGGCATTAAAGACGCTTATGTCTCAGTAAAAGAACCCTGGCTTAGAACATTCGGATTAACGGCCGGCGTTTTCGACAGACCTTTCGGGTTCGAAATCTCTTACTCATCCTCAAGCCGCGAAACTCCTGAAAGATCAAGATTATTCCAGACATTATTTCCGGGTGAAAGAGACCTCGGGTTCAAACTGGAAATGAACGCTCCCGACGGCCCTTTGAGCTTTCTTAATTTCAAAGGAGGCGTTTTTGCAGGCAATGGTATAAATGTTGAAACAGATAACAATAAAGATATTATCGGAAGAATCGGTTTCCAGCTTCCTTTTTACGATATAAATATGGCAATTGACGGAGGCGTTTCGGGCTATTTCGGAAATGTCACAATGGCTTCAGGCAAATCATTATATACAGTCGATTCGCCCGAAGCGGCAACAACAAGCACAGGAGTAAAGGATGTTGAAAGAAAATATATCGGCGCCGATCTTCAGCTTTATTATGACCTTCCGGTTCTCGGCGGTTTCTCTTTAAGAGGGGAATATATCGTCGGTAAGCAGCCAGGCACAAGCTCTGCAAGCGGTTCTTATACCGCAGCTCCTACAGCCGATATTTATCTGAGAAATTTTTCCGGCTACTATATCAATTATATCCAGAACCTCGGCGATTCATGGCAGTTCGTTCTTAAATATGACGTATATGACCCTAACACAGATGTAAGCGGCGATGAAATCGGCGCTAATCCAGCCGCTAAACTGAGCGCAGGCGACCTTAAATATTCGACCCTCGGTTTAGGGCTTGTATATTACTATGATGCCAATGTAAAATTCACATTCTACTACGATTCGGTTAAGAATGAAACAAGTTCAAAGCTTACAGGATATACAGACGATTTAAAAGACAATGTATTCACATTCAGAGTCCAGTATAAATTTTAAGTAAAAGTTTAAGACAAAAAATAAAGGAAAATTGAAATGAAAAAATTATTAGCGGCGGTTTTATTAGCGGCAATCTCATTCGGATTTGTTGCATCGGAAACCGTAATAACCGTAAAAGGTTCCGATACAATGGTAAATATGGCTCAGGTTTGGGCGGCAAGATATATGGAAAAACATCCCGATGTTAAAATACAGGTAACAGGGGGCGGTTCGGGCACAGGAATTTCAGCTCTTATAAGCGGCTCAACGGATATATGCAATGCTTCAAGGCCGATGAAAGCAAGCGAAAGAGAAAAACTTAAAATGCGTTTTAATTCAACCGGCGTTGAAATTAAAGCTGCTCTCGACGGTTTGAGCATCTATCTTAATAAAGCTAATCCGGTTAAAGAACTCACTCTGGAACAAATTAAGCAAATCTATACAGGCAAGGTTACAAACTGGAAACAGGTAGGCGGAAATGATTCGAAAATAATTGTTTACGGACGCGAAAACAGTTCGGGCACTTATACTTACCTGAAAGATAATGTCCTAAGCGGTGAAGATTATACATCCAATATGCAGAGCCTTCCGGGAACAGCCGCAGTTGTAAATGCAGTTGCAAAAGATAAAAATGCAATAGGATATGGCGGCGCCGCTTATGCTAAAGATATTAAAGACGCTCTTGTTAAAAAAGATAACTCGTCGGAAGGTTATGCTCCTACAGCCGATAACATTAAATCGGGCAAATATCCTATTACACGCTATTTATATATGTATGTTAAGAGCAGGCCTGCAGGCGCATTGAAAGAATATATCGACTGGATACTCGGACAGGAAGGGCAGAAAATAGTAAGCGAATCTGGTTATTTCCCAATTAAATAAGTTTGTTCTGATGATTGCAGATAAAAAAAAGAAAAAGAACTCGCTTGACCGGAAATTCCGGTTAAGTGAGTTCCTTGCTGAAAAAATAATAAAAGCTGTTTCATTCACTTCCTTTGCGGTGATAATTCTGATCTTTCTTTTTGTCTTTAGAGAAACCCTTCCCATTTTCAGCGCGAAAGACAATGTAAAGAGTAAAGTTGAAGTTGAGCCATCGGAAACTTACGGAGATGATTCTCCTTCATCAGGCGTAGATGATGTGAAAGGGAATTATTCTACTTTAATGACGGCAGATGAAAAAGCCGATTTGAAAAATTTAATGGGAACAGAATGGCAGCCGGTTTCTTCAAAACCGAAATTCGGTTTGTGGCCTCTTGTCGCAGGAAGTTTAAAAGTCACGCTGCTTGCATTGCTGTTTGGGGCTCCGCTGGCTGTTTTGGCAGCGCTTTTTACGGCAGTTTTCGCCCCCAAAAGAATTAAAGAATTTATAAAACCGGCAATTGAACTTCTTGCAGGGTTTCCTTCCGTGGTTGTGGGGTTCTTTGCGCTTGTAACGCTTGCCTCTTTTTTTCAGGATATATTCGGTTATGAGTACAGGCTGAACGCGTTTGTAGGGGGAGTTGCAATGGCTCTTGCCGTAATTCCTATTGTTTATACGGTAGCAGAAGATGCAATTACCTCAATTCCTAAATCCTATTCGGAAGCAAGCCTTGCGCTCGGTGCAAATAAATGGCAGACGGCTCTGTTTGTTATTCTACCTGCGGCAACTCCGGGCATTTTCGCTGCGCTTCTGCTCGGTTTCGGAAGGGCGTTCGGGGAAACTATGATTGTGCTGATGGCTACCGGAAACGCTTCAACTCTTTCATTCAATCCTTTTGAATCGGTAAGAACTCTTTCGGCGACAATAGGAGCTGAAATGGCGGAAGTTGTTTACGGCGATACTCATTATACGGTTTTATTCCTTATCGGGTCTATCCTGTTTATTTTCACGTTCGCTTTGAATGCGGCCGCTGAATTTTATGTAAGGAAAAAACTGCTGAAAAAATTCAGAGGCGAATGATGATGAAAAATAAAACGCTCGGTTATTCGGTAATAGCCGCCTCGGCTGTATCGGTCGTTCTTCTTATTGCTGTGCTGGTTTATATGATTGCCGAAATTTATATGGGGGGCAGAAGTTATTTATCGTGGGAATTTCTTACCGCTTATCCCGAGGCTGGAATGCAGAAAGGGGGAATATTCCCCGCTATTGTGGGCACTGTATTTATGGTTATTGTAATGTCTATTGCCTGCGTTCCGGTGGGTACTATAACTGCAATTTATCTCAATGAATATGCAAGCAGAAAATCTTTTTTCACCCGGATGATAAGATTTGCAGTCAATACTTTATCGGGGGTGCCTTCAATTGTATTCGGTTTATTCGGGCTCGGGTTCCTTATACAATTCGTTGGCGCAGGGATGGATAAAGCCTTACTCGGGCCGGGAGAGGTTAAATGGGGACAGCCTAATCTTCTCTGGGCCAGTATGACTATGGCTTTCCTTACTGTGCCGGTTGTAATTGTTTCGGTTGAAGAAGCGCTTAAAAGCGTCCCTGATGAATTGCGGGCTGCAAGCCTTGCCCTCGGAGCTACCAAATGGCAGACTATAAGAAAAGTCGTTATACCTAATTCTATTTCAGGCATCCTTACGGGTTCCATACTTGCAATAGGAAGAGGAGCAGGAGAAGTTGCTCCTATTCTCTTTACAGGCGCGGCTTTTTTTCTTCCTCATCTTCCAAATAAACTTACCGACCAGTTTATGAATCTCGGATATCATGTTTATGTTATGGCTACTCAGTCAACCGATGTTGAAGCTACGAAAGGCATTCAGTACGCAACTGCTTTTGTACTGCTTATGTGCACTTTTACCTTAACATTGATTGCAATACTTGTAAGGTACAAATTCAGAAAAAAATTAAAATCTTGAGTAATAATGGAAAATACTATTAAAATTAATGTTGAAAATCTAAATCTCTATTACGGCAAAAAGCAGGCGTTAAACAGCATTTCACTCGGCATCCAAAGGAATACCGTTACAGCTTTAATTGGCCCTTCGGGGTGCGGTAAATCCACCTTCCTTCGGTCTCTGAACAGAATGAATGACCTGATTGACGGAGTGAGAATTGAAGGGAATGTTTTCCTTGAAGACCGCAATATCTACGATGGAGATACGGATGTTGTTGAACTGCGTAAGAGGATTGGCATGATATTTCAGAAATCCAATCCATTCCCTAAGTCAATTTACGATAATATTGCATACGGCCCCCGTATTAATGGTGTGAAAGCAAAAAACGAACTTGATGAAATTGTTGAAAGAAGCCTTGTACGGTCTGCATTATGGGAGGAAGTTAAAGACGACCTTCATAAAAGCGGGCTCTCCCTTTCGGGAGGGCAGCAGCAGAGGCTTTGTATTGCAAGGGCTCTCGCCGTTGATCCGGAAGTGCTCCTGATGGATGAGCCCGCCAGCGCGCTCGATCCTTTATCAACTTCTAAAATTGAAGACCTGATATTTGAACTTAAAAACAATTATACGATTGTTATTGTTACGCATAATATGCAGCAGGCTTCGAGAGTAAGCGATATTACCGCATTCTTTTATATGGGGGATTTAATAGAAGTCTCCGGCACAAAAAAAATGTTTACCACCCCTGATAATAAAAAAACAGAAGAATACATTTCCGGTAGATTCGGATAAAAAAGGAGAAATAATATGCAGGAACATTATAATATTGAAATTGAAGACCTTAAAAAAAGCCTTATGAGAATGGCGGCTCTTGTTGATGAACAGATTGAAAGGGCGATGAAAGCGCTCCGCGATAATGATATTGAAGTAATTAAGGGAATAAAAGCCAAGGATCTGGAAATAGACGCATACGATAACCTGATTCAAACCCAGTGCGAAAATGTTCTTGCTTTGTTCCAGCCGGTTGCCTCCGATCTCCGCTTTATTCTTGCTTCGATTATGATAAATAATAATCTTGAACGGTGCGGAGATATAGCGGTAAACATTGCCCAGAGAGTAAAGAAACTTACAGGGAACCATCAACTGCTGGTTGAATCGAACCTTGTTGAAATGGCGGCGTCTGCAAGGCAGATGGTTAAAGATGCTATTGATTCATTTATCGGCCGCGATTCCCAGCTTGCGCGCAAAGTTCTTCAATCGGATGATGTTGTCGATAATCTTAATAGGGAGGCTTTCAAATATGCGCTTTCCAAGATGGAATCTGAAAATATTCTAATTGAGCCGTGCGCTCATCTTATTGTACTTTCGCGCCAGGTTGAACGGCTTGCCGACCATGCGACAAATATAGCTGAGAACCTTATCTTCTACGTTGAAGCCGAACAGGTTACTCATAAAAAAAAGCTCGCTAAAAGGGAAAGTATTTAATCTTTCCCTTTATTTGTTAAAATTTTAACTAGTTTTTGACCTGCACACAAAGTTTCATATATTAAACACTAAACTAATTTTAGTGTTATATGAAAACCATAAAACCGAAGAAACTTCGTCAGGGGGATTTGATAGGTGTGGTTTCCCCGGGCTCATCACCGGACGACCTTGCTAAAATTAATAACGGCGTTATTTATCTCGAAAAACTTGGTTACAAAGTTGCCGTCGGAAAAAATGTGGGTAAAATAAAAGGTTACCTTGCCGGGGAAGATACCGAAAGAGTAGAAGACCTCCATTCAATGTTTTCCAATAAAGAAGTAAAAGCAGTTTTTACTGTAAGGGGCGGATATGGCTCGCTCCGGCTTCTCGATAAAATTGACTATAATCTGATTAAGAAAAACCCTAAGATATTTGTAGGTTACAGCGATATAAATGCGCTTCAGTTTGCTTTCTATAAAAACTGCGGATTAATTACATTTTCCGGGCCTATGCTTGCTGTAGATTTTTCAGGCGAAATAAGCCCGTTTACGGAAGAGAATTTCTGGAGAATTATTACATCGGATAAGAAGATAGGAAAATTATATAATCCCAATAACGAAAAGTTTTTCCTTCTGAAAAAAGGGAATGCCGAAGGAAGAATGCTCGGCGGCAACCTTACGGTAATTACTTCTTTGCTTGGCTCGGGATTTCTTCCCGATTTCAGTAAATCGGTTCTTATGCTCGAGGATGTAAACGAACCTCCTTATAAAATTGATAGAATGCTGAATCAGATGAGGCTGATGAAAATATTTAAAAAGATTAATGGAATTATTCTCGGCAGGTTTGTCGATTGTTTTGAAAGCGATCAATTAAAAAATTCGTTAACTCTCAATGAAGTTATTCTGGACTATTTCAATTCTCTTAAAATTCCCGTTATATACAATTTCAAGCATGGGCATATAAAAGATAATCTTACTGTGCCTCTTGGCGTGCTGACGCATATAAATGCCGAAAAAGGAATTGTGGAGATAAAAGAAAGCGCGGTTATTTGAATTTAAACCGGAATTATTTCTAAAAAAAAGAAAATTTAAGTAAAGAGTTCTCTCATTTAAGAAAAAAAGCCGAAAATGGACTGTTTTGGCGCTTTTTTTTCTATTAAATGTCTGGTACAAATATTGTTTCACAAGTTTTTAGAATTTCAGCAGAGCCGGAGTTTGTAATGGAATTTATAAATGAAGAATATATTTATTCTCTTTTAGGGGATGGTTCTCTTAACAATCCGCAGGTTCAGAAAGAAGCAATTAAAAAAGCAGAAGAAGCAAAAGGGCTTTCTTTGAAAGAAAGCGCGGCTCTTCTTAATATTAAAGACCCCGAAATTCTTGACGAACTTTTCCATACGGCAAAAAGAATTAAAGAAAAAATATACGGCAACAGGCTTGTACTTTTTGCCCCTTTGTATATTACAAACCAGTGCGTTAACAACTGTCTTTACTGCGCATTCAGAAAGGATAATAAAGAACTTGTCCGCATTACTCTTTCAATTGAAGATATAATAGAAGAAACAAAGTTTCTTGTTCATCAGGGGCATAAACGGATTCTTCTGGTTGCAGGCGAACATCCGAAGCAATCGGCTTTAAGCTATATCGGCGAAGCCATTAAAGCTGTTTACAGTATTGATTATAACGGAAATAACATTAGAAGAATCAATGTTAATGCGGCTCCTCTCTCTCTGGATGAATTTAAAACTTTGAAAAATTTCGGAATAGGGACTTACCAGTGTTTTCAGGAAACATACCATTACGATACATATATTAGAATGCATCCATCCGGGCCTAAAAAAGATTATGCTTGGAGGCTTTACGCTATGGATAGGGCTCTTCAGGCCGGAATTGACGATGTTGGAATAGGTTCTCTTTTCGGTTTAACCGATTACCGTTTTGAAACGCTTGCAATGCTTAGCCACGCATTCAACCTTGATGAAAGATTCGGAGTAGGGCCTCATACAATTTCAGTTCCGAGGATTGAACCGGCTCTTAATGCTCCGGCTGCCGAAAACCCCCCTTATGCGCTTTCCGATTCCGATTTCAAAAAACTTATTGCGGTAATACGCCTTGCTGTTCCTTATACAGGTATTATCCTTTCAACGCGCGAAAGGGCAGAATTAAGAAGAGAGCTTTTTAATGTGGGTATTTCCCAGATCAGCGCCGGAAGCAGAACTTCACCGGGCGCTTATAAAGAAAGAGAAAAACATAAAGATGAACATTCAATGGAACAATTTCAGCTCGGAGACCATAGAACTTTAGATGAGGTTGTTAAGGACTGCTGCGATCTCGGTTATATGCCGAGTTTCTGCACTGCCTGCTATCGTTCCGAAAGAACCGGAGACCGTTTTATGGCCCTTGCCAAAACCGGAAATATAGGCAAAATCTGCGTGCCGAACGCTCTGGCTACTTTTAAAGAGTATCTGAATGATTTTGCCTCCGATGATACCGTGGTTAAAGGAAAAGAATTTCTCGAATCTGAAATTCTTAGGCAGAATGAATCTACACAGAAAAAAGTGCGCAGTATGATTGATAAAGTTGATAACGGCGAAAGGGACGTCTATTTTTGATATGGACCTGAATGAAATTCTGAATAAAGGGGAATTATCGAAAGAAGAAATTGTTTTTCTTCTTAACCTGACAAGCGAAGGAGATTTGAAAGCTTTATACGATAAGGCCGATCAGGTCAGGCGTTTGTATGTCGGCGATGAAGTCCATTTCAGGGGAATTATTAATTTTTCAAACTTCTGTGAACAGAATTGTATTTACTGCGGGCTGCGCGAAGATAATTTCTCTCTTTCAAGATACCGTATGACTCCTGAGGAAATAATTGAAACGGCAAAAATGATTTCCAACGAAGGGGTTTATACTATCGTTCTTCAATCGGGGGAGGATAGTTTTTACGACGCCGATATGATCTCTTATATAATTTATTCTATCAAACAGAATACTAATCTTGCAGTCACTCTTTCAATAGGAGAAAGGAGGTTCGACGAATACAGGGCATGGAAAATTGCCGGAGCCGACCGTTACCTGCTTAAACACGAAACCGCAAACGAAAAGCATTACCATATATATCACGACAGGCAGGCTCTTCATGAGCGCATCAATCATCTGAGATTTTTGAAACAGATCGGTTATCAGGTGGCTTCAGGCAATCTTATCGGCCTTCCTCTGCAGGCGGTTGAAGACATTGCAGATGATATTCTTCTCTGCAAAGAGCTTAACGCCGATATGGCGGCATTCGGGCCTTTTATACCGGCTCCATTTACCCCTTATAAAAATCATAAGCCGGGGAGCCCGGAACTTACTCTTAAAACAATAGCCGCGGCAAGGATTGTAATTAAAGATATTCACCTTCCTGCAACTACTGCCCTCGATTCGCTTGACAAAGAGGGGAGGGAAAAGGCTTTGCTCTGCGGAGCTAATGTAGTTATGCCCGATTTTACTCCTCATCCTTACAGGGAAAAATATCTTATTTATCCGGGTAAAAGAGGCATTTCCGATGACCCTCTTGTTTCTCACAAGATGATTCAATCGCGTATTGAAGCAATAGGAAGAAAGATATCTGCTTCAAGGGGCGATTCGGTTAAAAGCTCCTATCGAATTGTATAGGTTTTTGAAAGAAAGAACAATATAATATTCAAACTATTCAACAGCTTATGAGAAATTGTTCTATGATTGAGAAACAAAATGTTCAAGGTTCAATGTGCGATGTTCAATGTTTGACTGAGCTGGAATAGGGGGAAAAAAAAGTGTCAGGTTTTCAGTGTCCAGTTAAAAACACAAATCATTCAAATTTAGGTATGGTTTGAAAATATTTTAGAAAAATGAAAATCCGGCGTACCTCTTAACTCTATTAATGACTGCATCAATTTAGAATTGTAATTTCATCGGGATCTTTGTAGAAAGAAACATCCATACGAGAAAACCGAGCCGCGCAGCGGCGGCATCTCAATGAATCAAATGTTAGGCACAGCAGCAGTCGTTAGAGGCGGAGGTATGTATGTTGTGGAGCCAT
>Ga0153915_10000166_pt1 | contig 59397 bp, 60 predicted proteins | sample Opewatmetagenome_2_FD_107003 | JGI IMG/M metagenome (GOLD analysis project Ga0153915, IMG submission 107003) | Freshwater wetland microbial communities from Ohio, USA - Open water 3 Core 3 Depth 3 metaG | ecosystem: Environmental > Aquatic > Freshwater > Wetlands | place: USA: Ohio, Lake Erie...
CCCGTCCTTGCCAATGAAGTAGAGGTATCCCTTTTCGCGCTGAATCTTTTCTTTTCCAATTTTGGTTCCCATTTAAACACCTCAAAACCGCAATCGGGTTTTGATAATGAGAGTTGACGCCTGATAATATAAAAAGTTTCCGTCGAAAGCCCGTCGAAGTCCGGATTTTGGCCACATATTTAAGGCCTTTTTGGTCATTGTGACGCACTATTCACTCCGTTTCAAAACCCATGTAAAACGCTCCGTTTCAGTATATACCCCATTAAATACGGGTGAATCGGGGTTTGCCCACCCGGAATCACCGGAAGCAGAAGCGCAGCGCGGAGGGCCATTTTTAGGGGCCCGTGTCGGGGGTGCGGCAGGATCAGTGAAGATCCATAACCGGCCGGATCCAGGGAGGGACGCTCCGTGTAAGGATCAATGGCATTGCGCTGCCGTCAGGCTGGACCGTAATGGAGAATTTCTCATATGGCCGGACACCGTCCGAAGAGCAGAGAGTGAGCTCAAACTGTTCGTTTGGTTCGAGCCATTCATCCGAATCCGCTGTGTGGCCGGGGAGCATGTTGGACTTCTTGGAGATGGTCCAGTTCGGACAGATGAGAGGACTGCCGGAAATTTTCCCCAGGAGTTCAGAACGATTTGCATGGGCCCACTGCACCTGGACACGATCCATGTCGATTGCCCCGGTATCTCCGATGAAGAGCGAGACAACCATCTGTACCGCACCAAGCCTGCCCGGATCATCGTGTACAAACACAATCGGGGGAGTTCCCGTGGGGGTACTGACCATGGAGAAACCGTACACGTCACCTTTTGCATAGATATGGTCGCCGGACATGTACATACTCTCTGCCAGGAGACCGCCGGGAAACGTCCGGGACAGATCGGGAGCACTGCCATGGAGATATACAAGCAGGAGTATAGCGCCTGCAATCAGGACGACAACAAGGATGACCAGTTCCAGGCCGGTGAACCCGTCATCGGTCAGGCCGGTGTCCCGTGCTCTGGCCCCGGTAGTCGGTAAAAAGTTCGATCCGGGCGGCATAAGAGAGAATTGCGAAGATATTGTTTATAGGTTTGCGCCAACGGAGAGCCAGGTAATACCCGGTGATCAGATTTTATCGTCTGCCAGCACCCAGATATACAGGCAGTTTCATGTACTTCCACCTCATCCTTACCGATAACTGCAATCTCTGTTGTAGTTACTGCCGGGCCAAGGCTTTTCTTGATCTCGATGAGAGCGAAGGTGAGCGGGCGGTGGAGATCGATGAGAATATTCCCATCGAACTTGCTTACGATCCGGAGGTCCTGTACTCATTCCTCCGGAAAGATCCCGCCCCCACGCTCACGTTTTATGGAGGGGAACCGCTGCTCCGGGCAGATCTCATCGAGCGGATAGTCCGGGAGGCGCCAGTACACCGGTTCATGATGCAGACCAACGGGCTCCTGCTGGACCGGCTTCCCGCTGATATTATCAACCGGTTCACCACGATCCTCGTCTCCCTTGACGGGAGGAAAGAACTCACCGATGCCAACAGGGGTGAGGGCGTCTATGATCGGGTAATGAAGAATATCCGCCAGATCCGGGCGAACGGGTATACGGGGGAACTCATTGCCCGTATGACTGTTACAGAGCGAACGGATATCGTGGATACGGTCCACTGGCTTTCTGGGAATCCCGATCATTCCTTCACCTCCGTCCACTGGCAGCTGGACGCGAACTTTGCCGGTGATTTCTCACAGCGAACGTTTGCAGAATGGGCAGCAGACAGCTATAATCCCGGTATCCGTACGCTGGTCAGTGACTGGGTGGATCATATGGAATCCGCTGGAGAAGTCCTCCGGTGGTACCCATTCCTCGATCCCATGGAAGACATGCTCCTTGACCGCAAAAGCCTGCTCCGGTGTGGATCCGGTCACGCGAACTACAGCATCATGACCGATGGGCACATTGCCCCCTGCCCGGTCATGATCGGGATGAAACAGTATTATGTCGGGCATATCCGGGATGCCGACCCGTGCAGACTTGGCCGCATTGATATTAAGGGAGAGTGCAGTGCGTGTCATATCCGGACCTTCTGCGGAGGAAGGTGTCTCTATTCCCATATCACCCGCCCCTGGGACGAATCAGGCCGCCACCTTGTCTGCGAAACCGTGGAGAATCTCCACACAGCCTTAACCAATGCACTCCCCCGTGTCAGGTCGCTGATCTCAGACGGGACGATCACACCGGGGGATTTCGTGCATGAGAAGTTCAATGGGTGTGAGATCATCCCGTAATTTTTTTAATGATGGTATTAATATAAAATATATTATTCATAATGCAGATGTATTTATACTGAACGGGAGATTACATAGTGCAGATCAAAACTGCATGAGTAAAACAATGGAAAGAAAGAGTTTTGGCGGACCGAGAGATTTCGGTCCCAGAGAAATGACAAAGACAGTCTGCTCAGACTGTGGCAAGGAATGTGAAGTCCCCTTCAAGCCAACGGAAGGGAGGCCGGTCTACTGCAGGGACTGCCTGCCCAAGCACCGGAAACCCCGGTTCTGATTTCATCATTTTTTCTTTTTTTGTGCCTTGCACGCTGCACTCATCATTTCCGGATATCGTGTCATTTCCGACAGTCTCAAGACACAAGGGTACCCATCTCCACGCATGGCAGGATCATGGAACGAGGCAAAAGAGTGTGCCTCACGCGAGGGACTTTCCCATGTCTATCATGATTGTGATGACGGGATCTACGGTACGTGCAGGGAGGGGGAGTTGCAGGGCTCGTTTAAGAAAGGTGTGTTCATCGAGCACCGTTGCATCTGTATGCCGGCGCACCTGAACGCAGATGAACTGGAAGCAAAAGAGAAGAAATTCCGGACCGAGAATCCCGACTGGTGAACGCGGCAACAACGGCGCAATGCCCGTACGTGCTGCGGGCACTACCACCTATTGTTTTCTTTTGATCTCCATGCGGAACCGGTGAATGATATCAAAGAGCATCAAACGGAACTCAGCGCCTATCTCATCCCACGACTTCACATCGGTTAACGATATGCCGGGAGGTTCTGGTTCATAGCCCCGGTTTTCAGGGATGATCTGCCCGTCCGCTCCAACATGGGGCTGCCACCAGAGTTTCCGCATGATTTCAAAATACCCGCTCGCAAGGACGATCAGGAACACCAGGGCTGCGATGATGGGCGACAGGAACGAGAACAGGGGAGACAACGTTGTCGAGGTGATCTTATCTACCCATTCGAAGATCTGGAGGAGGAACATGATGCAGAAGACACTGCCAAATGCCCGGATAATCGGTGCCGGTAGGTTGAAGGGGAACGGGAATGCCCCGAATATCGCTCCCACAAAGAGGATGATGGCGATCAGCATCAGGAGCCAGAAATTCTCGTTGATGAAGGCTACCCCGGAATTATAGATAGGGTTTGAGATATAGTATTTCAGGATATTTGCCAGGACAATCGCAATCAGAAGACTGATGATCCCAATCATCCGTGTGACAAAAACCCGCCCGAATGACTTTGTACTGTTGTGCACGATACTACCTGCCAAAAATGCTGTATCTAAGTTGTCAGAATTGCTATAATAGTGTTTAAGATCTGTAATTTAACCGATTTCCGGTTCCCCCAGACATAACCTGTATACCATTGACAGGGGATGATCTGGTATGCAGGTCAACTACAAACGCTATGGACTCTACCTGCTCCGGTGGCAGGCAAGTACGCCCATACTGGCGGGCGTGGGAATTATCCTTGCGTCGATGGGACAGCTGGTTGCGGCCATTGTGGCAAACCTGATCGGGGGATTGATCTTCTTCTGGGTCGACCAGTTCATCTTCACTTCGCAGTCGCTTGCCGCCCAATGGGAAGTCAGGGACAATATCGCCTGCGTGGACTGCGGGAAGATTGCCCGGGGGTACCGGCTGGTGCGTTCCGGGGAGTATGACCGGTCGTGCGAGCACGAACCCGAGTTCCGGTGCGAGGAGTGCTCGAAGAAGAAGGCGGATGAACTGAGGGGGAGGGGGATCAGAACCGAGTGAGACGAAGTATCCCGGTATCTCTTTATCTCTTCTTTTTTTATTCTTCTTCAGTCTCCATCTGGCTCCTGTACCGATCAGAGAAGTACCGTTGGGGAAACAACAGCGGATCATTTTTCCCAATCTTCAGATTTTCCGCGCTGTCGCCCTGCTCAACAGTCATGTGCAGCGTAATAAAAAATACACCAATAACCAAAAAATTACAACAATGTATAAATATGTACAAAGTTAACCTGTAAAGCAGACAAGAGGTATGGTTTCTGCGATCGTTTTGCGGGAGCAGACCTCACGAGAAACGGCGGGTGCCAGATGGCCTGCCGGAAGGACCCTGACAGCATGATACCAAATCTGAATCTCAACCTTGGACAAGAGGAGTTTGTCACTGCGGTGAATACCCAGCCAAAACCGCTTATCATTCCGTTGTGCGCAGAATTTCCACTCCCGGATCTCTCGCCGCTCGATCTGTACAGGGGGATCCGGGCGGGATGCGGCTTCCTGCTCGAATCCATGGACGGGAGCGAGAAACTTGCCCGGTACTCGTTCATCGGGATCGAGCCGGAGATGATCGTCACCATCGGGGCAACAGTCGGGATACAGGGCAACGAGCCCTTTGTCGCCATTGCCCGCGACCCTGAAGGCAACAACCCGGTTGACCGGATCAGATCGATCCTCTCCCGGTTCCATTACATGAATGTCAAGGCCCCCCGGTTCTTCGGAGGGATGGTCGGGTATTTCGCCTACGACTGCGTGTATTCCCTCTTTGAGAAAGTCCCACGGAAGGAGCGGTGTAATGAGGAGTACGACGACATGCATCACGATGCCCGGTTCATGCTTGCAAAGGACTGTATTGTCATCGATCACCGGGATAAGAAACTGTATATCTTTTCCAGCCCGTTCCTGACCTACGACTCCGATCTGGCAGGGGAATACCACCGGAGCGTAGCGAAGATCCAGGCCCTTGCTGACCGGATTGCATTCTTGGGGCAGGAGTCGCATGACCCTCCCCGGTGCAACCGGGAAAAACCACAGGTTCCCGCAGTCCCGGGCGGTTCCCGGCAGTCATTCGAGAAGGCAGTCGGGTGTATCAAGGAGCATATCGTTGCCGGGGATATCTTCCAGGCCGTGATCTCGCGGCGCCTGGATTTCCCGGTATGCAATGATCCGTTTACCATGTATGAAGCACTCCGGGAGATCAACCCGAGTCCCTATATGTATTACCTGGACTTCGGTGAGGAGAAGGTCATCGGGGCGAGCCCGGAGATGCTCGTGAGGGTTGAGAAGCGCCAGGTGACCACGGTCCCCATTGCCGGAACACGACCCCGCGGTCGCACAACACATGAAGACGATCAGCTGGCAAAGGAACTGCTCTCCGACAAGAAAGAGCGGGCCGAGCATACCATGCTCGTTGACCTTGCCCGTAACGATCTCGGCCGGGTCTGCCGGTTCGGATCCGTAACGGTCGGCGAGTTCATGGGCATTGAGAAGTTCTCCCATGTCCAGCATATTGTTTCCACGGTAAGCGGGACACTCCGTGACAACCTTGACTGCTACGATGCCTTCAAGTCCTGTTTCCCGGCCGGAACCGTTTCAGGTGCGCCCAAGATCCGGGCAATGCAGATCATCGACGAGCAGGAACCGGGTGCCCGGGGCCTGTATGCCGGTGCCGTGGGGTATATCGGGTTTGACCGGAACCTTGATTTCGCCATTGCGATCCGGACCATCCAGGTCAAAAAGGATCGCGCTTATGTCCAGGTCGGAGCAGGGATCGTTGCCGATTCCGTGCCGGAGAACGAGTGGAACGAGACGGAGAACAAGGCCGCCGCTATGATCCGGGCGATCGAGCATTCGGGGGCATGCTCATGAGAGTACTGATTGTGGACTGTTACGACAGCTTCACCTTCAACCTGTACCAGCAGGTGGGAAAGCTCGGTGCAGAACCGGTAGTCCTGCCCTGCGATACCCCCCTTGACGTACTGGAGAAGACCGGCTGCGACCGGATCATCCTCTCACCAGGCCCGGGCTCCCCGCAGGATGCCGGGGTATGTCTCGACGTGCTGGAGACCATGAGCCGGAAGATCCCGACACTCGGGGTCTGCCTAGGACACCAGGCAATCTGCACTGCATTCGGGGGAGACGTTATCCGGGCACCTCACCTTATGCACGGGAAGACCTCATCCATCCGGCATGACGGGAAGGGGATCTTTGACGGGATCCCGACTCCTTTTACCGCAACCCGGTACCATTCCCTTGTTGCCCGCAGGGAGTCTATTCCTGACGAACTCGCTGTGACTGCCACCAGCGCGGATGACGGATATGTCATGGGCGTGCGCCACCGCACCTTCCCCATAGAAGGTGTTCAGTTCCACCCGGAGAGTATTCTCTCGGCAGAGGGTGACCGGATCATTGGGAATTTCCTGTACGGGCCCGGGGTGGCATCATGATGTTCAGGGAGGTGATCCTGCATCTCATGGACCAGAAGGATCTGGATGAGGCTGAAGCAGCCGCGATCATGGACACGATCATGGAGGGAAAGGCCACCCAGGCGCAGATCGGGGCATTCCTCGCTGCCCTTCACATGAAAGGCGAGAGCCCTGACGAGATCGCAGCGTTTGCCCGGGTGATGCGCCGGCACGCGGTCGCGGTCAGGCCGGTTACGAAGGGGATGCTGGTCGACACCTGCGGCACCGGAGGTGACGGGACGCATACGTTCAATATCAGTACTGCTTCAGCGCTCGTTGCAGCAGGGGCAGGTATACCGGTGGTCAAACATGGCAACCGGAGCGTGAGCAGTACCTGTGGTTCAGCGGACGTTCTTTCGGCGCTGGGAGTTAACATTGCCGCCGATCCTTATACCCAGGCCCGGATAGTCGAGACGATCGGGATTGCTTTCCTCTTCGCGCCGCTGCACCACCCGGCCATGCGCCACGTGATGGCGGCCCGACAGGAGATCGGTTGCCGGACAGTCTTCAACATCCTTGGCCCGCTCGCGAATCCCGCCGGGGCGCAGGCGCAGGTCCTGGGCGTCTACAGCCGGGACCTGACCGGCACGATGGCAGAAGTCCTCCGCCTGCTCGGGCTCTCCCGGGCGATGGTGGTACATGGGAGCGGGCTTGACGAGATCACGACAACGGGCGAGACCCTGGTGTCGGAACTTTTTGAAAATACAATCCGTTCTTACACCCTGGACTGCGGGACATATGGTATCGCCCCTGCGCAGCTCGCCGACCTGACGGGCGGGGATGCAGCAACCAATGCCCGCATCATCCGGGAGATCCTCGCGGGAGAACGGGGTGCCGGCCGGGATATCGTGCTCATGAATGCCGGGGCCGCGATCTACGTGGGAGGCCGGGCACGCGACCTGCACGAGGGTATTGCCCGTGCAGGAACCTCCATCGATTCGGGGAATGCCCTTAAACGGCTGGATGCACTCGTACAGGTAACGGGGAGTGCAGCATGATCCTTGACGACATAGTCCGGCGGACCGAGAAGCGGGTGGCACAGATGCCGGCCTCGTTCCCGGAACCGCCCGCGCGCGATATCGCAAGCCTTACCGGCGCTATCCGGGGAAAGAACGGGAAGAATGCCATTATTGCCGAGATCAAGTGTGCATCCCCCAGCAGGGGTATCATCCGCCGCAACGTGGACATGGCCCAGATGGCCGGCGTCCTTGCCGGGGCCGGGTGTGTTGCCTTCTCGGTGCTGACCGAACCGTACTTCTTCGGGGGAACCGGTAAGGATATCGCACGGGTGAAGACCGCTGTGGATATGCCGGTGCTCCGCAAGGATTTCATCATCGACGAGCGCCAGATCGCGGAGTCGCGGGCGCTCGGGGCGGATGCGGTGCTCCTGATCGCGGCGGTGCTCGGCAGGAGACTCCCTGCCTTCGTTGATCTGGCCATGGACTACCATCTCGAACCGCTGGTTGAGGTCCGCACCGCACCCGAAGCAGAAGCTGCGCTGGGCACGCGGGCGGCACTCATCGGCATCAACAACCGCGATCTCTCCACGATGACCATCGATCGTTCGAACACACGGTTGCTGTCAGAGCAGATCCGCCCGAAAGGCCGGATGATCGTATCCGAAAGCGGTATGCGATCTGCCGATGATATACGGGAGATGCGGAACTACTGCGATGCGTTCCTGATCGGGTCGTCGATCATGGCACATGAACAACCAGGAAAGAAACTGGAGGAATTTGTATGCGCATAAAGATCTGCGGGATCACCCGGCTGGATGATGCCCGTTACGCGGAAAAGGCCGGGGCACACGCAATCGGTGTCGTGCTCTTCAGCGACTCGAAACGATCAGTAACACCGGACCGTGCACGGGAGATCTTCAATGCGGTCGGGCCCTTCACCGCAACGGTTGCCGTGACGCACACGCAATCGAGAGAAGAGCTTGACGAGATCATCGCGCTCCATCCCTCCGCAATCCAGATCTTCCACCCGTTCGTCTTCGACAGGTCACCCGGCCCAAAAATAATCCGCGTGATCGCCCGGGGCGATCCGCTGCCGGATGACTGCGCTGCTGTGATCGTGGATGAAAGTCACGGGGGGGGAAAACTGTTTGACGCGGATCATGCAAAAGAGGCCGTGAAGCGGTCGCACGTGCCGGTCATCCTTGCCGGAGGCCTGACTCCGGCAAACGTTGGCAGGGCGATCTGCGAGGTCCATCCCTATGCGGTGGACGTGGCAAGCGGGGTCGAGGTCTCGCCGGGGATCAAGGACCATACGAAAATTGAGGCGTTCATCGCCGCATGCAGGAAGTTCTGATATGACGAAAAAAGGACGATACGGGAACTATGGCGGACAGTACGTCTCGGAAACGCTGATGACTGCGCTGATCGAACTCGAAGCTGCCTATGAAAAAATCCAGGGTGACCAGACGTTTGCTGCCGAACTGGCGGCACTCCAGACAGAGTACGCCGGCAGGAAAACGCCGCTCACCTTCTGCCCGAACGCTTCCAGGGAACTGGGGTGCCGGATCTACCTCAAGCGGGAAGATCTCGTGCACGGCGGTTCGCACAAGCTGAACAACACGCTCGGGCAGGCGCTGCTCGCAAAACGCATGGGCAAGAAACGGCTGATCGCCGAGACCGGCGCCGGCCAGCATGGCGTGGCAACCGCTATCATCGGGGCTGCCTTTGGCATACCGGTCGAGGTCTACATGGGGGAGGTCGATACGAAACGGCAGGCGCTCAATGTCTTCCGGATGGAACTGATGGGTGCAAAAGTCATCCCGGTTACCTCCGGGACACGCACCCTCAAGGATGCTACCAACGAGGCGCTGCGCGACTGGGCGGCGAACGTGAGGGATACCTATTACCTGATCGGCTCGGTTGTCGGGCCGCACCCCTATCCCATGATGGTACGGGATTTCCAGTCAGTCATCGGGAAAGAAACACGGGAACAGGTGATGAATAAAGAAGGGCGGCTGCCGGATACGATCGTTGCCTGCGTGGGGGGCGGATCGAATGCCATGGGCATCTTCTACCCGTTCGTCAGAGACGATGTGGAACTGATCGGCGTTGAAGCCGGCGGCAAAGGAATCGAGACCGGGGAGCACTCGGCCACGCTGTCCGCAGGAGAGCCGGGCGTGCTGCACGGTGCGTTCTCGTATCTGCTCCAGGATGAAAACGGGCAGGTGCTGCCCACCCACAGTATCTCGGCAGGGCTTGACTACCCGGGCGTTGGCCCCGAGCATTCGATGCTTAAGGACAACGGGCGGGTCACGTATGCTGCGGCCAATGATCCGGAAGTACTCGATGCGTTCCGGTTCCTCTCCCGCACGGAGGGGATCATCCCGGCGCTCGAATCAGCCCATGCAGTTGCATACGTGATGACGAACCGGGACAGGTTCGATCGCGACGATATTGTCGTCATCAACCTCTCAGGCCGCGGGGACAAGGACGTTGCTGAAGTAGCCCGGATGCAGGGATGTGCGGTATGAGCCGGATTGACCGGGTGTTTGAGACGCGGGGGACGACCGCGTTCATCGGGTTCGCCGTTGCAGGAGACCCTGATGAGGCGACTTCACTCAGGATCGCAAAGGCACTCATCGATGGCGGGACGGACATCCTCGAACTCGGGGTGCCGTTCTCAGACCCGGTTGCCGACGGGCCCATGATCCAGCGGGCGGACGACCGGGCGCTGGCTGCCGGGACAACCCCGGATACGATCTTCAGGATCGTGAAAGGTGTCCGGGCGTACTCCGATGTTCCGATCGTCTTCCTCACCTACTACAACATCGTGCACAAGCGGGGTATCGAGCGGTTCTATCGCGAAGCCCGCGAGGCCGGCGTTGATGGCATCCTCGTCGCAGATATGCCGGTAGAAGAGTCCGAAGAGGTCACGGAAGCTGCTGCACGGCACGGGATCGATCCCATCTTCCTCATAACCCAGACCACCGGTGACGACCGGATCGGGAAGATCGTGAAAAAGTCACGCGGATATCTCTACCTGGTCTCCGTGCTGGGTGTCACCGGTGTAAGGGATCAGGTCTCGACAGGGGCCATCGATCTCCTGCACCGGGTCCGCCGGCACACGGATCTCCCGCTAGCCCTCGGCTTTGGCATATCAACGCCGGAACATGCGAAAACGTGTGCCGCTGCCGGAGCCGATGGCGTGATCGTCGGGAGCGCGATCGTGGATATCGTTGAGCGGAACCTCGACAATCCCGGAGCCATGGAACAGAGACTCCGCAATTACGTCATGCGGATGAAACAGGCAACCGGTTCCACAAGGCGGCCGTAACCCCCGTTACCCATCTTTTTTATCCCGTGCCTGCCAACGATATCGTGGATTTTATCATGATGTCCAGAACCAGTATTTTTGTTATCCTTGGAGCCTGCCTCGTCGCAGGACTTCTCATTGCAGGATGTACGAGCACACAGCCGCAGGCAGCGGTCCAGACCACTGCAACCCCGGCACCGGCAACACCTTTGGCAACCGCCACTCCGGCAGCCGTAACAACCGAGGGTATGGCAAACCCGGCGTCCGTCAACTGTGTCTCCCTCAACGGAACCGTCGATATCAAAAAGAACGCTGATGGCGGGGAATACGGCATGTGCACTTTTACCAACGGCACCTCCTGTGAGGAATGGGCGCTCTTCCGCGGCGAGGGATGCAAGTCCGGTGTCTCCAACACACCCGTTGCAAATGTAACTGCCCCCAATGCAACTGCTCCGAAGGATGTTCCGGCAGGATCCGTTGGCATGGCGAACCCTGCCTCGGTCAACTGTGGAAAGGTCGGAGCTACGTCAGAGATCAAGACCGCCGCTGACGGCAGCCAGTACGGCATGTGTACCTTTACCAACGGTACCTCCTGTGAGGAGTGGGCACTCTTCCGCGGAGAAGGATGCAAGGCATACGTTCCGGCAGCAACAACCAATGCTTCGAAGTAATCCGGAAAACAGCTGAAATCTTATTCCACCGCATCCCCGCGGTACCCGTGTGCCGCGAGGATCCCGGTGACTTTTTTTACCCACGCAGGATCATTTGCCCCGGCGGGATGTGTGTGGGGTGTGGCCGCGATCTCTTCATTCCAGAGCCGTGCAAGGGCTTCGTCAGAGGTACTGATCCCACCGGCCCCGATCACTTTTCCCACATTGTTCCCGCTGCCATCGTAGACCAGCATCCGGTAGCACCGGAACTCGCGGCAGACCGGGGGACGGGAGGAATAGATGGCGCAGGCAAAGCCATCGCCGCTTCGCGAACGGCAGAGGAACGGGCAGGATCGTTTCCCGGTGAGGGGTTGCTCGGAGTAGCGGTCTGATACTTCATCTGCATATTCCGCATCAACATGCACCGGGAAGAGGTCATGGGTCAGGGAGTACCGGCAATAGTAATCTCGGTCATTCAGCTGGCGCTCAATGGTGATGAACGAGCCAAAACTTGAACAGCATTTTCCGCAGAAGTCGCAGGTGAATATTGCCATAAATGATCGTTCGTTTGACGGGCAGGCTGATAAAAAAATGGGTGTGATACATCAATTCGCCGATGCGGAGGGAAGGGTTGTGGAGAACCGGCAGCAGCAGAAACAATTCCGGCGAACGTATTTGAGGCCTGCCGCTGACATCACTCCCGGGTACATCCCGGACTATACAATACCAGGAGCATCCGACCTTGACAAAGCCAAAGATTCTCTTCATCTGTACGGCAAATGCCGCCCGCTCCCAGATGGCCGAAGGGCTGCTCAGGACCCGGTACGGTGACCGGTACGAGGTATACAGTGCCGGCACCCGCCAGTCGAAGGTGAGCGTACGGGCTGTTGCGGTGATGCAGGAGATCGGCATCGACATCTCCCACCACTATTCAAAAACCGTCGATGATGTAGCAGGGATCTCCTTTGATCTCGCCATTACATTGTGTGACAACGCCCACGCGATCTGCCCGGTTGTCCGGAATGCAAAAAAGACGATCCACCAGGGATTCGATGACCCGCATCTGGTTCCCGGGACTGACGAGGAGATCCTGAACGGGTACCGCAGGGTCAGGGACGAGATCGCAGCATGGATCGATACCACGTTCGGAACACCAGGTACACGTGAGTTCCCGGTTCATCCCTGACAACAACATTGATGAGATGCCATCGCGTTTATTGGATTGAGGTGCGGTTAACCTTGAAACGGGCAAAGAAGGGTGACATCTATGCAGAGTCTCTCGAACTTCACCGGAAACACCGGGGCAAGATCGAAGTCTATTCGAAAGTTCCTGTCACCAACCGGCATGAACTCTCCCTTGCATACACCCCGGGCGTTGCCGAGGTCTGCCGCGAGATCCACAAGAACAAAGATCTCGCATACAAATACACCCTTAAGGCCAACACCATTGCCATCGTGACCGATGGATCCAGGGTGCTCTCGCTGGGAAACATCGGGGGGTATGCCGCAATCCCCGTGATGGAGGGAAAAGCCCTCCTGTTCAAGAAGCTGGCCGGGATCGATGCGTTTCCCCTCTGTTTTGAGCGCTACCACATGGAATTTGCTGATGATATCAGGAATATCGCGCCGGTCTTTGGCGGGATCGCCCTTGAGGACATTGCGGCGCCACGGTGTTTTGAACTCGAAGAGTCGCTCCAGAACATCGGTATCCCGGTGATGCACGACGACCAGCACGGGACTGCCGTTGTGGTCCTCGCAGCCCTCCTCAATGCCTGCCGGGTGACAAAAAAACGGTTCGAGGACCTGAACATCGTCGTATGCGGTGCAGGAGCCGCAGGGTTTGCCATAACAAGGATGCTCAAGTGCATCGGCTACAACCCCGACCTTTGCAGCAGTGTCAATGATATCATTGTCTGCGACCGGAGCGGGATCATCCACCGGCACCGCGACGGTCTCTATGCCAACAAATACAAGTTCATCATCGCGGAGGAGACCAACAAGACCGGCCGGACCGGAACCCTTGCCGATGCCATGAAAGGCGCCGATGTCTGTACCGGGGTTTCAGTACCGGGGATCATTACGCCGTCAATGGTCCGCTCGATGAATAAGGATCCCATCATCTTTGCCATGGCGCATCCCATGCCGGAGATTCTGCCCGCCGATGCACGCGAGGCCGGGGCAGCAATTGTCGGTACCGGGCGGAATGATTTCCCCAACCAGATCAACTATGCCCTGGCGTTTCCCGGTATCTTCCGGGGGGCGCTCGATGCCCGTGCAACGCGGATCTCGGACGAGATGAAAGTTGCAGCCGCCCATGCCATTGCAGATTTCGTCAGACAACCACGAAAAGACAGGATTCTGCCTGCGGTCCTCAACCGTAACGTAGTAACCGCAGTGGCTGCAGCGGTCCGGAACGCCGCTGTTGCAAGTGGCTGTGCCCGTACGATTGACTGACAGGGTCCAGGGCAGTCATGGGATTCTCGTGAGACCGCAAAAAACCGGGTACTAGGTACAGGTGATAAACGCCTGTACATGCAAAACCCTGTCTCTTACTGCGGATCGTGAGGGGGAATTCCTGATGGATCGGAAAAGGGGTGCAGGTCATTATTCATGGGACGGGCGGTTGCTCCGATCTCATCACCCGGCACACATTCCCCATGAGTGCATGGTGCCGGAGGATCTGGTTGACAAACGAGGTGGTGCGTTCACCGGCAGGGATCGGGGTCCAGCTGATGCCACAGTCCGTGTCCCAGAGAATAAGACCTTCTGAAGGTGCAGGCTGGAGGGGTTTTTCTGCTTCAGCGGTCAGAAGTGCATCGATGCTCTCCTCAGCTTCCCCGTCACCGACACGGAGCAGGGCTGATGCCATGCAGCGGACCTGGTGCCAGAGGAAACTCTCCGCGGTCACTTCAAGGAAAACAAAATCTCTTTCTTCCACAACCGTTGCTGAAAGGACAGTCCGGTAAGGATTCCGGTCCTCGAGTCGGGCAAAGTTGGTGAAGTTATGGTTCCCGACAAACCGACCGGCCGCACGCGCCATTGCCCCGACGTCTGAGGGACGTTCGGCAAAGTAATAGCGGTAGGTCCGCATCTTCGCGTCATATCGCGGGTGGAACTGAGCCGGGACTTCCGCAAAGCCGGTGCACCAGCAGTCGGGAGGGAGTTGGGTATTGATGGTCCGGACTGCACGTTCCGGTGCGGTCGTTGTAAATGCGGCCACCTGCCCGATTGCGTGAACGCCGCGATCGGTCCTGCCGGCGAACAGGAACCCCGCTTCCCGCCAGTCAGAGAAGAGACTGAGCCGCTGGCAGGCTGCGATGAACTCCCCTTCCACGGTCCGGCTGGAGACCTGCATCTGCGATCCGAAGAAACTGCTGCCGAGATACGAGACCCGGAAGGCAAGTCTTACCGGAGTTGCAGGTGACGGGTTATCCGCTTTATCTTTCTCCATGTGTTGTTGATAGACTGGCGCGTATACGTGCGCAATGGTGTCTTCTTCCCGCCGCAGGATACCTTCCCGGCGCGGACCGCCTCAAGGATGGCCGGCACCGTCTTATCCGCTTCAACATACGTCCGGCCAAAACCAACGAACTTCGCGTTATGGGCATCGCTCCCGCCAACACAGGGCTTGCCCAGCCGTTTTGCGATCCGGGCCGCCTTCTGGTTTGCAGAACCGACGATATACCGGCTGTTGAATACCTCGACCGCATCCACAACGTTCATACCGGCTTTCTTCCTGCGGGCGACACCGTGCCTCCAGACATGGTACGGGTGGGGGAGGATGGCAAGGCCACCCATCTCCCGGGCAATACTGACCGTCGCCATAACATCCAGACCTGCGGGAATGATCTCGGTAACGCCGAGCACCAGCAGGTGGCCCTGCTTTGTCGAGACCTCTATCCCGGGGATGACGAGAACCGATGACGCAAGGGTCAGTGCCTTTTTTGCACCGTCCACGGTATCGTGATCGGTGATGGCGATAGCGTCGAGCCCTTCTGCTTCTGCCTGCCGGAGGATCTCCTCAACGCTGCTCTCGCCATCCTTGGAATAGTTCGTATGCACGTGCAGATCGCAGGTTAGCATCTGATCATAGTATTTTTATCTCTCTGGTATTAAGGGAACTTATGCGCATCCTCCTCCCCACCGGTTCCGCCACCGAAGAAATGGTCCGGAAGGCAGCCGCCGGTTTTGATGCGGATGTCGTCGTGACCGGGGAGATTGCTTCATTCCTGACACCGCACCGGCTCAGGGAACTCCTCAACCGGGCAGAGTACGATATGGTCATCGTACCCGGGATGAGTACCGCTTCCTTTGAACAGGTTGAGCGGGAGAGCGGGGTGCCGGTATACCGGGGTCCCCGCCACGCGGCAGACCTGGCGATGATCCTCCCTCGTATCGGAACGATCCCCCTCTCCCGCACCGTTCCCGCGGATGAGTTCTTCACCTCGCAGCGGGCACAGGAAGCGATGGCCAGGGTAGAGGCTATGGAGCGGGATGCCGGATGTGACTGTATCATCCGCACCACAAAGATCGGCGGGGAGTCGCGGATGAAGGTGCTCGCGGAGATCATGGATGCCCACCGGTGCAGGGATATCCGGGAGCGGGTGGAGCAGTACTTCCTGTCAGGGGCGGATATCGTTGACCTCGGGTTCGGATTCGATGCAACACCCGCTGACGTGAACCGGGTCTTCTCGGCGCTCGACGGGATCGACCGGCCGCTTGCCGCAGACACGCAGGATCCTGCCCTGATCCGGGCAGCGCTCGCCCGGGCCGATATCATCCTCAGCCTCCAGGAGATGAATCTCCCGCTCGTGGGAAAAGAGGTGGCAGAGGCCGGTGTTGCCGCAGTCATCGTTCCGGGAAATGCCACGCTCGCACAGAACATCAGCCTGGCACGACGGGCGGGGATCCGGTGTATTATCGCCGACCCGCTCCTGCGGCCCGTGGGATCCGGCCTGGTTGCATCGCTGAAAAATTTTAAAAACGGGCGCTACCCCCTCTTCTTTGGCGCCGGCAATGTTGCTGAGCTCATTGATGCAGACTCGATTGGCGCAAACGCACTCCTGGCCGGTATGGCAATGGAACTTGGGGCCGCCATTATCTTCACGAGCGAGCACTCCGACAAGACGCGGGGGTCTGTCTGCGAGATGCGAACGGCGACAGAGATGATGGCGCTTGCCCGGGACCGGCCTTACCCAAAAGATCTTGGGATCGATCTCCTAGTCCTGAAAGAGAAGCGGTGCCGGTGCGAGCCCCCGCTCGAATACGACACCGTGGTTGCGACAAAGAAAATGCCGGACGATCTGGAGTACGATCCGAAAGGCAACTTCCGGATCGGCATCGAGGGCAACCAGATCGTTGCGGTGATCCATGGGAGAGCCCTGAAAGGAACACGCTGGCACGATGTCCTGTACACGCTCCTCTCGCAGGGGGAGGTCTCCCTGCTCGACCATGCCGGCTACCTTGGCCGGGAACTGTACAAGGCCGAGCTGGCAATCCGGTATGGGCGGAGCTTCGAGCAGGACGGAGAGTTCTGACCGATCCAATCTTTTATCTCCCGAAAAAGGCACCTGTATTGCATGGTTACACAGGCACGTGCATCCCATATTCTTGTCAAGAGCGAACAGGAAGCATCATCGATGATGAAGCGCATTGCAGACGGCGAGGATTTCGCCGCGGTTGCAAAGCGGTTCTCCAAATGCCCCTCCGGTAAGAACGGCGGCGACCTCGGCTGGTTCGGGAAGGGCATGATGGTCCCCGAGTTCGAGAAGATCGCCTTCGAAGAAGAGGTCGGCAAGGTTGTCGGACCGGTCAAGACCCAGTTCGGGTTCCATGTCATCAAAGTGACCGGAAAGAAATAACCCGTTTTCTGGTGTCCGCATGGATCACAAGTTTTTTCTGGGCATCGGACTTGCCATTGTGCTCGTGTTTGCCGGTGCCTCCGTATATACCCATTTTGTCAAAACAACCGTGCCGGACTCCTCCGACCATGATACGGCTTACCAGGTCTCGACCATCGATGCCCTGGTACTGGGAGTCTTTGACGGGGTCCAGCCGGTCGGGGAACTGAAACGCCACGGGGATTTCGGGATCGGCACCTTCGAAGCGCTGGATGGCGAGCTGATCATGCTGGATGGCGTTGTATATCAGGCTAAGGCTGACGGGCATATCTATGTGGTAAGAGACAACCTGACCACGCCGTTTGCGACCGTGACGTATTTTTCCGGCGATCAAGCGGTTGTAACAGAAACCCCCATGAACTTATCCGTCTTCTCCTCTGATATGGAGAAACGACTCCCGACCGGGAACATGGTGTACGCGGTACGGATGCACGGGACATTCCCCTTGATGAAGGTACGGGCAATACCGGCCCAGCAGAAGCCGTATCCCACGCTGACCGAGGCGGCGAAGAACCAGTCGGTGTACACGTATACGGATACCACCGGAACGATTGTCGGGTTCTACACCCCGGTCTTCTTCAAAGGCCTCAATGTTCCGGGATACCACCTCCACTTTATCAGCGATGACAAGACAACCGGCGGTCATATCCTCGACTTCACCGTACCGGCCAACACCACGGTCGAATATGATATCACACCGGGATTTGCCATGGGACTGCCCACGAGCGGCGACTTCACCGGTGCCGATCTTTCGCAGGATCTGAGTTCGGATCTGGCAAAGGTCGAGAAATAAATCCTTTTTTATGAGGAGAGTTTTTTTGCGATCGCGTTCAAGAAGATCGGTACAGTACGACACGTGCTGGCAGGACAGTACCATGAAAATCCGCGGTATCCGGCAGGATCTCCTCACGCTTCTTCTTGAGATGGGGCGCGAGAACCACCCGAACGAGTTCGCTGCCGTGATACGGGAGCAGGACGGGGTCATGGAAGAGCTGAACCTGTTGCCCGGGACCATTGGCCGCGAGGACTCTGCATCCCTGTTCTATGATATGATGCCGCTCGATACCCACGTGGCCGGGAGTGTCCACAGCCATCCCAACGGCGTGATCATCCCCTCGGATGCGGATCTCAATTTCTTCCCGCGGACCGGGCGGTACCACCTGATCATCGGGTATCCCTACCGGAAGAATGACTGGCGGTGTTTCACCGCGGACGGGGAGCCCTGCGATCTTGAGGTGATCGCATGACCGGCCACCGTATCGTTGCCACGGGAACGTTCGATATCCTCCACCCGGGACACCTCTTTTACCTTGAAGAGTCCCGGAAACTCGGGGACGAGCTCTGGGTGATCGTTGCCCGTGACATCAACGTGAAGCACAAGCCGCAACCGATCATCCCGGAGGAGCACCGCCTTGCTATGGTTGCCGCGCTCAAACCCGTGGACCATGCACTCCTCGGGGACAAGACAGACATGTTCCGGCCCATCGAAGAGATCCAGCCGGAGATCATCACCATCGGGTTCAACCAGATGTTCAACGAGGCAAAACTCGAAGAGCAGCTCCGGGCCCGCAACCTCACGCCCCGGATCGTGCGCATCGGCAGGTATGCTGACGGTGAGCTCTGCAGTTCGCGGCTGGTGGTCCAGCGTATCCTCGACAAGCGGTGCCACGGGCAGCACAGCAGCTCAGGAAACGATCACGAATCCTGAAAAGGTGACCTGCCCTTTTGGCCGGAACCATTATCATTTCCGGCTCTGATCCTTCTCTTATCAGGGTAGCCTATGGAGAAGAATCTTCTTGATGAGATTGAATTCCTGAAAGCACATGCCCGTAAAAAAGGGGTGAACGCAGAGGAGATCGCCCCGGGGGATATCGTTGTCTCCCAGTGGGTCCGGTTCAAGTGCCGGTACGGCTGTAAGGGATATGGCAAGCATCTCGGGTGTCCCCCGTATGCCCCGTCACCGGATGAGACACGCCGCATGGTGAACGAGTACTCCATCGGGCTCCTCCTCTCGTTTGAGGGGGTGCCGGGCCATGGGGAATTCGGGCCGGACGATATCCCGATGGATTTCCACCCGTGGTATGCAGACCTGATCAAATGGGTGAACGGAACCGTTCACGAGCTCGAGAAGACAGCGTTCTATGACGGGTATTACAAGGCGTTCGGGTTCGGGGGCTATCCCTGCATCTGGTGCGAGCACCAGCACTGTGTTGCGGAGGAGTCCGAAGGAATTGTTGACGAGAGCATCCGGAGAAAGTGCCGGCATATGGACCTTGTCCGCCCCAGCATGGAAGCTGCCGGCATCGATGTCTTTGCCACCGCAGGGAACCTCGGGTGGAAACTCTCGACCATTCCGTGCAAGAATCTTGAGTACGGGAAGATCGTTCACTCCCGTGTCCACTCGATCGGGCTCGTCCTGATCGAATGACCGCTACCGGCCCGTATGCGGGCGGTGCATGAGGGCTTTTCTCCGGCTGTGGCTGACGATTCCCCGCCGCAGCCAGGTACTGTATTTTGACATGAACGCGCCGACAAGGGTCGTTACAATGACCAGCGCGGCGATAACCGTACCTACTACCGGCGATCCATAGAGAACCGCGAGGGCGATCGAGAACTCTCCCCGGCTGATCGTGTTTGACCAGATCTCAAGACCTGAAAGTGCAGAACCGAAAATGGTAAGCCCGATGAGCATTCCGGAGATCAGCTTGCTCAGGACAGCCAGGATGCAGAGTATTGCTATCGTATACAGGTCCACCCCGCTCGCGAAGTCGATCGTGACCCCGAAGAAGACAAAGAACATGACAAGGAAGACATCCTTGAACGGCCGGGCGTGCTGCTCGAAGGCATCGGGATCCGTTGTGGCAAGGGCGGCACCAAGGGCGATCACCATCATCGTGTCCGGAATGCCCAAGACTATCGCCAGAGCGGCGGTAGTGAGCACTGCGGCGAAGGTGAACAGGATCGGCGTCTCATCGTCGCGGTCAAGAATGGAGATCAGGAACTCCTTCCCGTAATGTGCAATGGCGTACATGACACCCAGTGCCAGTACGATCTTGAGGAAGAAGAACAGGAGATCCTTGTCCCCCGATGACAGCAGGGCGATGATGATGATCAGGACAAGGTCCTCGAAGACCTCCATCCAGATGATCAACTCTGCCTCTTTCATCATCAGCTTCCGGTTCTCGATGAGCGAGGTGATGACAATCGCCGTGCTGGTGATGTAGAAGGCCGTGCCGATGATGAAGGCCTCCTTGAGCGGGAAGCCGAGGAGGTAGGCCGCAGTGAACCCTATCCCCATATCCACGATGAGACCGATGAGGCCGGCGGTGAGTAATTTGGAGGGGTCGGCAATCATCCGGTCCAGTTTCAGCTCAAGGCCCATGAAGAATAACAGGAAGAGCAGGCCGATCTCCGAGAAGAACTGGCTGATCTCATCCGAATGGACAATGCCGAGCCCGGCTTTACCCAGCACGATACCGGCAAGGATATAAAACGGGATGGCGGGGATCGAGAGATATTTGGAAATAAGCGCAAGCACCATGCAGACGAAGAGCGCGATGATGAGGCCTTCCATTACTCCACCATAATTTCGCGCTCAAATTTTTTAATCTGGTCGCTCTCCCCAATGACCAGTGCCGCATCCCCATCCTCAAAGACGAACGAGGGCGCGGGGTTGATGATGTTCTTGTCCTGCCGGCAGACCGCAATCACGGTTGCACCGGTTTTTGCCCGGATCTGGAGGTCTTCGATCGTCTTTCCGGCGACCGTTTTCGGGATGTAAAAGGTATGGATGGTGACCCGGAGATCGGCAAGCGCCGAGAACGCGATCTCCACGCTCTCCTGATCCGCGTCGATGATCGCACCGGTGAGGATGTTTCCCAGGCGCCGTGCCTCAACCGGGGTCATCTCGGCTGCGCTCGGGGTCTTGCAGCCTTTCTGGAGCGTGTACATCTGAATCGTGCCGGTCTTGGTGAAAAAGATCGCAACCGTATCGCCCTTATCGGTTTCAAACTCGTATTTCGTTCCAATACCGGGAAGGTTCAGGGATCGAAGCGCCATAGAAGACATTAGAGAAATGATCCCTAAATATATTGTTTTTTTCACTACGCGTTCCCCGTTCTGGTAAGAGGGCGTGGATATACTGAATTCCGTGTTGCACGAAAAAGCCTCCATTATTCATGCTGAAAGGCAGATGACCGCCGGTGTGCGATGCACAAAAAAGAAAAGTGGGGTTTTTTGGTCTTGAGAGGTCGGGAGGAGCGATGCAGGGGTTACTGGCATCTGACTCTTGAGAGGGTTTGTGTCGTCCTCCCCACATACTCTGTTGATAAACGGGAGATTTAAACCCCGGACCGGGCAGGGTGAAAGTGATTGCTGCATCCGGTGTACCCGGGGATAGCTGCGGGAGGACAAACAACCCAAATTTTAATTCCCCCGGATTCGAGGGATTTGGAGATGATGTGGGGCGGGATGCAATAACCGGGCATTTCAAAGAGGCAATATCCGGCCTGACACTCCACCCCTTCCCCGCACCAGCCCCCGCACCGCGAGACGACAGTCCTCATGAACAGGCAGGCGGCCTCAGGACCGGATCTGATACTTTTTTCACTACTCATGATGAAGAATAGTGATAGATCCACGATCGCATGGTGCGCTCGGGCGATCCATTCACAACCACCAGCAGGAGTTGAATACCATCCCAGAAATTCCCAAGGAAAAATACATCCTGAAGTGCACGTCAGCGTGTGCCGGGTGCAGCGATTCGCTGGCCCTGCGCTACGTGCTCAAAGCCGCAGGACCGGACACCGTGCTGGTTGTGCCGGCCTGTTGTACGAGTGTTATCCAGGGAACCTACCCGAACACTGCCTTCAATGTTCCCGTATACAATATCGCCTTTGCCTCTGCCGCCGCCTGTGCTTCCGGTATGAGCAACGCGTTCCGGGCTGCCGGCAAAAAGACGAATGTGATCGCCTATGCCGGTGACGGGGGAACGCTCGATATCGGCATCCAGGCAATGTCGGGCGCCTTTGAGCGGGGCACCGATTTCCTCTATATCTGTTACGATAACGAAGCGTACGGCAATACCGGGATGCAGCGCTCCGGCGGTACCCCCCTCGGCGCACGGACCACGACAACCCCCGCGGGAAAGACCGAGGGGAAGAAGGACATCGATGCGATCATCGCCGCCCACGACCCGCCGTACCAGGCAACTGCCTGTGCAGCCTACCCGCAGGATATTTTCAAGAAAGTGAAAAAGGCCCTCACCTTCCGGGGGCCGACCTTCATCCACATCCTCGCACCCTGCCCGCCCGGCTGGCGCTATTCCACCGAGAAGAGTGTCGAGATGGGTAAACTTGCCGTGAAGTCCGGCATGTGGGTGCTCTACGAGCGCGAGTACGGGAAACTCACCATCGGGGCCCAGTCAAAAGCTGCCATGAAAAAGCCCATCGCACTTGAGGAGTACCTCGCGCCCCAGGGCCGGTTCAAGGGAATCGATACAAAAACCGTCGAGATCCTCAGACAGCGCATTGCAAAGAATTATGCAAAACTCCAGGCAGAGGAGGCGACCCCATGAAGAAGATCTCTACCGGCAACAAGGCAGTCGCCGAAGCCGTGAAACAGGTTGTCCCCGCAGTGGTTGCTGCATACCCGATCACGCCGCAGACCGAGATCGTGGAGCAGATCGCAGAATTTGTATCGAGCGGGGAACTGAAAAGCCGGTACATTGCCGTCGAGAGCGAGCACTCCGCGATGGCGGCCTGTATCGGCGCAAGTATCACGGGTGTCCGCACCTTTACCGCCACGAGCTCCCACGGGCTTCTCTACATGCACGAGATGACCAACTGGGCTGCCGGGGCGCGCCTTCCCATTGTCATGGCAACCGTCAACCGGTCTCTCGGGCCGGGTTGGAATATCTGGGCAGAACACACCGATGCCCTGCAGGAGCGGGACACCGGCTGGCTCCAGGTTTATGTCAGTACCGTGCAGGAAGCATACGACGCAACCCTGATGGCATTCCGAATCGCGGAGCACAACGATGTCCTCCTCCCGGTGATGGTCAATCTCGACGGGTTCCTGCTCTCCCACATCATGCAGCCGCTCGACACCGTGGACATCGGGGACTTCATCCCGCCCATCCACCTTCCGCACGCAATTGACGTGAAGAACCCGGCAGGATACGGATGCCTCACTGCCCCCGATCAGCAGGTCATGTTCCGCTGGGACATCGAGAAGTCGATACGGGATTCCGCAAAGGTCATCGAAGAGACCGAGAAGGAGTTCACAAAGCGCTTTGGCCGGAAGTACGGGATGACCGAAGACTACCAGTGCGCAGATGCCGAGGTAATTATCGTCGCGATGGGGACACTGGGAAAAGAGGCCGAAGTTGCCGTCGACCTGCTCCGGAAGGAAGGGATCAAAGCCGGCTCCATGCGCCTGCGCTGGCTGCGCCCCTTCCCGAAACTCAACCTTGTGGGAAAGCAGGTTGTTGTCATCGACCGCGATTATTCGTTTGGCCGCGGGGGAATCCTCGCCACGGAGATTATGGCACAGACCAAAGAAGAGGTCTTCAGTGTTATTGCCGGTCTCGGCGGACAGGAGGTCACGTACGAGGACATGGCTGACTTTGTCCGGAAACGCCGTATGGGAACTGAGTTCTGGTTCGGGGTGAAGAACCATGTTTGAGATCCGTATCCACTCGCGGGGCGGGCAGGGCGGCGTTACCGCGGCCCGGCTTCTTGCACTCGCGGCAATCCACGATGGCAAGTACGCCACCGCAGCGCCGTTCTATGGCGCAGAGCGCCGGGGAGCCCCCATCGTCTCGTTCGTCCGGATCGATGACAAGCCAATCCGGATCTACAGCCAGATCAAAAAACCCGACATGGTGATCGTTCTCGACGCGAGTGTCATGGACGTCGTCGATGTCCTCCAGGGGCTCAAGAGCGGGGGCAGGGTGCTGGTCAACAGCGCCCATGCCCGGGAGTTCAAAGGGTTCACGTCCAGCCATGTCGACCTGACCGGAATTGCCCTCAAGGAGAACCTCGTTGTTGCCGGGAGCCCGATCCTGAACACGCCGGTCATCGGCGCCCTTGCAAAGATCGGGATCGTTTCGGTTGATTCGGCAAAGAGAGCAATCCGTGAGACGTTTACCGATGAACGGAATGTCAAGGCTGCTGAAGCCGCTGCAAAGGAGATGAGCGCATGACCCGGAACACACAGCACGATCGCCTGGCCATAAGCCGGCCGATCGAAGGAGCTGCCGGGAAAACGGGAACCTGGCGGGTGTTCCGCCCGGTCGTAGACAAGGAGAAGTGCAATGCCTGCGGGCTCTGCTCCACGTACTGCCCCGATGCCGCCATTGATCAGGATCTCAATGTCGATCTCGTATTCTGCAAGGGCTGCGGAATATGTGCCAACGAGTGCCCGAAAAAAGCGATTGCAATGGTCCGGGAAGAGAAATAAACCGACTTTTACCTTTTTTTATAACAATTTTTACAGATGATATAATTCCACAACCTTTTTCATCCCGGGATTAAAATCTCTCGCTTTGGGATGATTCCATGAATAATTCTTTTTCCGGTGATACACGCGACCTCTTCAAGTTCGATCTCGTCCGCCACATTATGAAAAGTTTTCCCGATCTCAACAGTTTTTCCTTTATACCGATGCTGACAGACCATAAAGAACCGACAAAAGAGAGGTCGGGCACTACCCGGGATCTCAAAAAGGCGTTCAGCGCAGGGAGAGCGGGTTCCCAGAACAGGGACCTGATGGTGCACCTGGGACGGCTCCATGAGATCGAGGATGACCTGGATTACTTCGAGGGGATCCGGACTTATTTTACAAAAGAGAATATTTTTATCGATATCGTCCATCCCGACCGGTTCTCCCATGAACACCGGGCAGACTATTTCCAGAAAATGTTCGAGAAATTTCCCCGCCAGTCCCTCATCTTCCTGGATCCCGACACCGGGCTTGAGGTAAAAAATCCCACACAGCAACACCTGCTCTTCGATGAACTCAAAAAGATCGCAGACGCCATGGACACCCGCTCAATCCTGATGATCTACCAGCATTTTCCCCGCCGGTCACGCGATGGGTATGTCAGGAGCCGGTGTTCGCAGATCGAGGACGTCACGGGTATAAAACCCATCTCCATAACGGATAACGAGATCGTCTTCTTTCTCCTTGCCAAGAGCCCGAAACTCCGGGAGAGTCTCTCGGAAAATGTGGAGAAATACGCAAATACCTACCCGGCCATCCAGTCATGCGGGTGATCATCCGTTTTACCTCAGTATGCCTGAATATCAGCACTGCGTGCCCCGACCACATTTCTCCCCGGAAGGGATCCCGACAGGTCCCTCAATATAATAGGTCTTCCCGTGATACCAGACTATCCGGTCCTGGAAGGCAGAAAGGAACGCTTCATCGTCCGGTGAGACCGGCATCCAGCTGTACCGGTTCCACTCCCGTGCCAGGGACAGTACCTGGCGGGGATCAAGGGAGACCACAACCCTTTTCCGGTGGATAATCAGTGCAGAAAGTGCCGGATGAGCAGTCATATCCTCCTCGGTCAGGTCCCGGGCACTGACAACATCCGGATGATCCCGCGGGGATTCATCACGGTAGGCTTCATAGTATTGTGCCGGAATGGTGAATCCGTCTATATGGAAAATAAAGATTATCAAAAGCCCGGCCATAAAAAGCGTCAGGAAAAGCGCGGCCAGGATCACCAGGGTCATTAACCCCGTTTATTATCCATCAAATATCTTTAACGCAGATATCCTGATAAATCCGGCAGGTCAGATCCCGAGATCATCTGACAACACAACTATGTCGGGATTGAGAGAGTCCTCCACCAGGCATCCCGTGCGAGCACCCCCTCCGACCCCGGACCCCGTTCAGGTACTAGGGGGTATGAGTGACCGGAACGGGATCGGACTTCACCTCATCCTTTGCCATATATTCGAGATCAAATTTGTAGAAGTGCGTGAACTGGCAGTGCCTGCACCGGACCGTGAGATACCGGGTGCTGACAATGATGCCATGCGGGCCGGTAACCTGACAGTTACGGCACGTGGTCTCCTGTTCCAGTTCCCAGACCGGGTACTTCCCGATCTTTGAGAGGATACCCGCAGTATCTACATCCTCAATACGGGGAATGAAGACCCGGGTGGCCCCGCAGTTGTCGCAGGCTACCTGCGCCTGATACGGGACCGCCGTGATGATCTGGTCCGCGATCTTCCTGCAATGGTAACAGTCCGTACGGTACTTTGTGAAGATGAACCGGCCGCTCATGGAAGATACTGAATGCGTGCGGGTTCATTAACCTGTTGCCTGCATGATACCATCGATCACTGAGGGTATGCTTTGCCACACCTGCGAGTCATTTTTAGTATCGCGTGATCCGGGAAGGGACACGCTCAATGATTTTGTTTTTTCCCTCCAGAAGAAAATTCTGGTTTGTTTAAGGGAACGGGACACAGAACGCTTAGCAAATTTAATTATCAGGAGAATTCAATTTACTGGTTATGAAGAGATGTATCGGAATCCTGATTTTAATTATCGTTCTTGTTGCGGTCAGTGGATGTACCCAGCAGACAACAACCGCTCCCGTGACTACAACTGTGCCAACAACAGTACCGACAGAAGTACCTACACCCGTTGAAACAACCGTCGAGACCACCGTTGCCCCGACCACTGAAGTCACCACGGAGGCAATACCCGTCGGGACAATTGCAGCCAATGAGACTGCCGCCGCTACCGAAACAGAGGTAGTTCCTGCAACAACCACCCTTATCACCGCAGGCATGACCCCGTCAACCAAGATCACGGTCATCCATATCGCAAATAATACGTTTACTCCTTCTGTCCTGATGGTTCTCCCGGGCACAATGATTACCTGGACCAATGATGAAAAGACCGTACACTCTGTCAAGATCATCGGGGACCATGCAGGTAAGTTCAACTCCGGAGATATCGTCGGTGGTGCCAGCTCAGGATATACGTTCGGCGAATCCGAGGGAACCTTCGAATATACGGATGGCTATAACCTGAATGCAACCGGTGTCATCATCGTCAAGAAAGGCGATACTTACTATGGCATGAGAGCAGCGACCACGGTAGCAACAAGTAATTCATCCTGATACCAGACCCATTTCCTTTTTTTTATCTTACCCGCTGGCGAATCTCGCCGTGGACAGACAAATGTGATATTGTGTCGCGGTCCCTGAGGTCCGGACAAGTACCTGTGATTGTGATGGCAATGACTAGAACCGTCAGGTCACTACGGTGATGGGTAAGAGTTCCGAAAGCAAGAGTTCCGATAAAGGACTGAATAAATCGTTTTTTAAAAAAGGGGTTTAGAAGTCGCCGCCCATGCCGGGGGGCATACCGCCCATTCCACCCATGCCGCCCATTCCACCCGGAGGCATACCGCCTTCGGGCATCGGGCTCTTGGATGAGGCGATGACATCGTCAATACGCAGGATCATGACTGCTGCTTCTGCAGCAGAGGAGATGGCCTGGGTCTTGACGCGGAGGGGCTCGACAACGCCGGCCGCCTTCATGTCAACTGCCTTGCCTTCAAAGACATTGAGACCGAAGGTCTTCTTGCCCTTCTCGTGCGCTGCACGGATCTCGACAAGCATGTCGATGGGGTCAAGTCCTGCGTTCTCTGCAAGGGTGCGGGGGATGACTTCGAGTGCATCGGCAAATGCGTTGATGGCGAGCTGGGCCCGGCCGCCAACGGTTGCTGCGTACTCGCGGAGACGGAGCGAGAGCTCGGTCTCGGGTGCGCCGCCACCTGCGACAACCTTCTTGTCCTCGACAACGACACCGACAACGCGGAGTGCGTCGTGGATTGCGCGTTCGAGTTCGTCGACTACGTGCTCGGTACCACCCTTGACAATGATCGAGACTGCCTTGGGGTTCTTGCACTGCTCGACAAAGGTCATCTCTTCACCGCCGACCTTGCGCTCTTCAACGAGTCCGGCCTTGCCGAGCTCATCCTTGCTGATCGCATCGATAGAGGAGACGAGGCTTGCACCGGTTGCCCGGGCGAGTTTCTCCATGTCGCTCTTCTTGACACGGCGGGTTGCAAAGAGTCCTGCCTTTGCCAGGTAGTGCTGTGCAATGTCGTCAATGCCCTTCTGGCAGAAGAGGACGTTTGCACCGCTCGCTACAATCTTGTCGACAATGTTCCTGACCATGCGCTCTTCCTCATCGAGGAAGGACTGGAGCTGGTCGGGGGAGGTGATATTGATCTCGGCGTCGACTTCGGTCTTCTTGAACTCAACAGCTGCGTTGAGCAGGAGGATCTTCGCATTGGTGACCTTCTTGGGCATTGAGGGGTGAACGCGTTCCTTGTCGATAAGTACGCCTTCAACGATCTCTGAGTCCTCAATCGAGCCACCGGTCTTCTTCTCGACCTTGATGTTCTCGATGTCAACGGTGCCGTCTGCATCGGTGACCATGGTAACTGCCTTGACAACGAGATCACAGAGCTTGTCCTTGCTGGCCTCTGCGCTCTTGCCGGTCATTGCAGTGCCTGCAATATTCCGGAGCAGTGCCTTGTCGCTTGGCTTGACATCGAAGGCGATCTCTTTTAAGATTTCCTGCGCCTTTTCAGCTGCCTGGCGGTAGCCTGCCGCAATAACGGTCGGGTGGACATCCTGTTCAAGGAGGTCTTCTGCCTTCTTGAGGAGTTCCCCGGCAATGACGACCGCGGAGGTGGTTCCGTCACCGACTTCGGCGTCCTGGGTCTTTGCAACCTCGACCATCATCTTTGCGGCCGGGTGCTCGATGTCCATTTCCTTGAGGATCGTGACACCATCGTTCGTGATAACTACATCGCCGATGGTGTCGACGAGCATCTTGTCCATACCTTTGGGACCGAGTGTGGTCCTGACTGCAGCGGCCACTGCCTTAGCGGCGGTGATGTTCATACCCTGGGCGTCGCGGCCGCGGGTACGGGTGCTGCCTTCCTTAAGAATAAGAATCTGCTGTCCTCCAAGTTGCTGTGACATTAAAAATCACCACTTTTAGCACTAAAAGTGGTTTGTGGTTCTATATATAGGTTATTGAGAATTCACTCTCCGAGCAGGTCGAGAAGCTCAAATCCGTCTTCGATTTTATGCAGGCGCTGCTCGCTGATCACCAGCGTCCGCCCGATCTTCTTCTCCTTTTCGGAATCGGTGATGATACACATCGCGTGCTTCTTTGCGATGTGCGAGAGATTGCCGATCAGGGCAGCCCGCTTGACCACTTTCTGGGAGGTGCCGTACCCGGTCAGGATCGTATGCTTGTCAAAGGTGAGGAGGGCCTGGAACGGGGCGCCGTGGAGCGTGTGGAGCCGGACGCCGATCTGTTCCAGGAAATCCATCGGGCTCTGGACATAGGAGCCGGTCTTCTTCTCTTCGGGTTCCATTGCCTTTGGCTTCTCGTTCCGGATGAGTTCGATGGATTCTACCACACCGGTGTTGAAAAATTCCTCGATCCGGATTGCCACGTCCAGGGTTGTCCCCATGCCGCTCTCGTACTTGCTGATCGTGCGCCGCGAGACCCCGAGCACATTGCCGAGATCGCCGAGCGACATGTTGCGCTTCTCCCTGAGATCGCGGAGGGCATCCCCATTGATATTGACGTACAGCCCACCGGGCGATGCATACACGAGCGGGGGAATCTTCTCCACGAAATAATCATAGAGCGTGGAGGGGCTGACCGCATAGATCCCGTACCGCACATAGACCGCCCCCCGCTCCAGCTCCGCATCCCGGGCCCGTTCCCCGACAATGAGCGGGACACCGCCAAGGAGCCGGGATATCAGTTCGATATCAAACGCCACCTCCTCGCTCACCGAGTCGATGTGGGAGACCACCTTGATCACGAGCAGCGTCCCGTCATTCCGTGCTATGAGGTCAAAACTCCGAGGGCGCAGGGTGAAGCGCTCGGAGACCTCGAAGCCTGCCGAGATCATAACGCTGGTAACCAGCTGGAGCTGGCGGTCCTGGGACATGTGAATACAAATGGATTAAGCGCTCCCATCTATTAATATACATCCGGTAAACAGTCAAAAAAACACTGAACGCATACAAAACCGGAAAAATCGTACGGTGAACAGAAATACACGATTACTCTTCGACATGCTGATCGGCATTGATGATACGGATTCGCCCCAGGGGATGTGCACGACCTACCTCGGGGCAGTGCTCGCCCGCAGGTTGATCCATGAACATATGCAGGTGCGCGAGTCCCGACTCGTCCGGCTCAACCCGAACGTCACCTTCAAGACCCGGGGCAACGCCGCGATCATGCTCACTGCAGAGGGAGAACCTGACCGTGCCTTTACTATCGCATGCGATCTTGTGGAGGAACTCGCCGATTTTTCCTGTGAGAACACCAACCCGGGGGTGGTTGTCACCGAGAAGAAGCCCGACCCGGCCTTTTACCGGAAAGCGGTTACCGATTTCTGCACCATTGAGGAAGCCGTTGCCATCCTTGATACGGCAGGTGCACGGTACCGGGGCTGGAAGAACCGGCGCGGCCTGATCGGGGCAACCGCAGCAATCGCAAGCGAACTCGCAGACCAGACTTCCGAGATCCTCGTGTACCGCGAACCGGCCCGGTTCGGCACGCCCCGCGAGGTTGACCGCAGGAGCCTGTTTGACGCCGAAGCGGCAACCTTCCCGCACACGTGGGACACCGTGGACGTGGCCAACGATGTCGTGGTCTGCGTCCCGCATACCCCCGACCCGGTCCTCTTCGGCATCCGGGGGGAGAGCCCCCGGTGGGTGATGGCCGCCCGGCAGATGATCCAATCCGAGCCCCCGTCGCTCGAACAGATCTGGGTGACCAACCAGGGCACCGATGCCCACCTGCTCGATGCAGCGATCGGCGAACTCCGCGAAGGGCTCTCGTACCGGGTCCGCGGGACCGTTGCTGATGTTCCGAAAACCGGTACCGGCGGGCATGTCTCGTTCACGATCCGGGATGGCGATCCCTCCGTGCGGTGCATGGCGTACGAGCCAACGAAAAATTTCCGGCAGCTCGTCCGCCAGCTGATACCAGGAGATGACGTGATCGCGTGCGGGAGTTTCAAAAAAGGGAGCATCAATCTTGAAAAACTGAAGATCGTCTCGCTTGCAGACGATCGGAGAATCCGCCCGCCGGTCTGTACCGCGTGCAACAAGCGTATGACGAGTGACGGGAAGGACAAGGGGTGGAAATGCAGGAAGTGCGGTGCCCGGGCGGATCTACCGGATGTGCAGGAAATTTCCCGCACGCTGGAAACGGGCTGGTTCGAAGTACCACCAACTGCACGAAGGCACCTTGCCCGGCCATTGTGCAGGGAGATACCGGAATAAACCGGCTGCGGGGATTTCTTACGCAAAGATCCATAAATCCGTCGTGAGATCCATACGACCTAAAGAGTACGACGACATCTTTTTCTATCATGCTAATCTTCTGTAGATCATCGATATCCCACGGACCCCGCGATGATCTCCATCCTTTATGTCGATGATGAACGTGACCTCCTGGAAATAGGAAAGATCTTTCTGGAGCAGTCCGGGGAGTTCCGGGTAGAGACCTCAGTTTCGGCACAGGAAGCGCTCGATACCCTCCTGCTCCGGTCGTACGATGCCATCATCTCCGATTACCAGATGCCCGTCATGGACGGCATCGCATTTTTAAAAGCCGTCCGGGAGCGGTTTGGGGACGTTCCGTTCATCCTCTTCACCGGCCGGGGCCGCGAGGAGATTGTTATCCAGGCCATCAACAATGGCGCGGATTTCTACCTTCAGAAGGGCGGCAACCCGGACGCACAGTTTGCCGAACTGGAGCACAAGATCAGGCAGGCGGTTGCCCGTCGTCATGCAGAACGATCCCTCAGGGATTCCGAGCGCCGGCTTGCCGATATCATCAACTTCCTGCCCGATGCCACGTTCGCCATCGATAACAAAGGTACCGTGATCGCGTGGAACCGGGCCATGGAGAAGATGACAGGCACCCGTGCATCCGACGTATTGGGCAGGGGGGATTATATCTATGGCAGGGCATTCTACCGGGAAGCCCGCCCGATGCTCATCGACCTCGTCCTCACACCCGATGAACAGTTCGAGAAGGGGAAGTATTCCTATACGCTCCGGGATACCACGACCCTGACCGCTGAGACCATCCGCCAGGAACCGGACGGGACATCTGCCCATTTCTGGGGAAAAGCCTGCCGGCTCTATGATGAGAACGGGAACCTTACCGGCGCAATAGAATCCATCCGGGACATCACGGAATTAAAAAAGACCGAACAGGAACTGCGAAAACGCGAGGAGCAGTACCGTTCCATTGTCAACGACCAGACCGAGATGATCGCCCGTTTCACCCGTGACGGTACCATCACCTTTTCCAACGAAGCGTTCCGGCAGTACTTCCTGCCCCTGCTGGCACTCTCTAGTATCGACAACAAGAAGATGTACGACATCATGCATGGGGGTCATGAAGCGAGGCTGAATACCTTCACGGGCATGCTTTCCCCGGATGCGCCGATACGCGAGATCGAGCATGGGATCACCGGCAATGATGGCAGGACATACTGGCAGGTCTGGTCGGTCCGGGCCCTGTTCGACAGGGATGGTCAGCCAACCGAATACCAGGTTGTCGGCAGGGACATCACCGGACAGAAGCGGGCAGAAGAAGAGGTCATGTTCAAGAATATCCTCCTCTCCATCGAACAGGAAGCATCGCCTGACGGGATACTTATCGTTGACGAGCAGGGAAAGATCCTGAGTTACAACCGGAAATTCATTGCACTCTGGGAGATTCCAAAAGAGCTCATGGCATCCCGTCTCGATGAGCCGGTCCTGCAGCATGTGGCGGGAAGATGTACCGACCCGGAGGCATTTCTCTCCCGGGTCAGGTATCTCTACGATCACAAAGACGAGAAGAGCTTTGAAGAGCTCCTGCTGAAAGACGGAAGAGTGTTCGAGCGGTTCTCAACTCCCATGAACGGGGAGAACGGGAAATATTACGGGAGGGTGTGGTACTTCCGGGATATTACCGGACGCAGGAGAGCGGAAGAGAGGCTCAGGGAGAGCCAGGAGAGTTTCCATAACCTTTTTGCGAATATGACGGAAGGTGCCGCTCTCCATGAACTCATCTGTTCCGGGGACGGCACCCCGACGGATTACCGGATTCTCGACACGAACCCCGCATTCGGGCATCACCTCGGCATCGACAGCGGTACGGTGATGGGAAAGACCAGCCGTGAGGCTTACGGTGTCTCTGAACCCCCGTATCTTGAGATCTATGCCCGGGTCGCGAGGACCGGCGAGCCAGAGATCTTTGAGACCTACTTTTCCCCCATGGGCAAATTCTTCTCCATCTCGGCCTATTGCACGGGAAAAGACCGGTTTGCCACGATCTTTGAGGACATCACCAAACGCAAACGGGCTGAAGATGCCCTGCGGGAGAGCGAGGCGAAGTTCCGGGGCATGGCGGAACGGATCTCGGATATCGTTCTTCTGGTGGACAGGGATTTCCTCCTGACCTATGTCTCCCCGTCCCTTCTGGCGATGATGGGGATGACCGCCCCGGACCTCCTGGGAAAAGCGCTCCCGATCAATAACTTCCCGCCATCAGAACAGGAGAAGATCCATGCCGCGTTCCTCGACAACAGGGCACTGAGAACAACGGGGCCCCTGGAGATCACCTTCCCCCTGCCAGACGGGAGATCGAGAATTCTCGAATTCCATGGGATCCCTTTTCATGACAAGGGTGTTTTTCAGGGAGTCCAGCTGGTTGCCCATGACGTCACGGACCTGCGCAGAGCGCAGGATGAACTCCGGTCGGCATACGAACAACTTGCTGCATCGGACGAGGAACTCCGGCAGAACTATGAGGAACTCCGTAAAAATGAGCAGATGCTCCGGGCCAGTGAAGAGAAGTTCCGGGCGCTGGTCGAGTACTCGCTTGACGGCATCCTGATCACGGACGTAACCGGCATACTCCTCTTTGCCAACCGGGCCGCAGGCCTCATCGTTGATGTCCCGGATCCGGTAGTATTGACAGGTACAGCGAACGTGCTGCAGTTTGTCGCCGGGGATTGCAAGGACGAGGCGCTCCGGGATTTTGAGAAGATCCTCCAGGGTACCGACGCATACCTGGTGAATTATAAACTCGTTACAACAACAGGCCGGAAGATCTGGGTCGAATGCATCGGGAAGAAGATCCCGTTCCAGGACCAGGACGCCGTGCTGGTATCCATGCGGGATGTGACCGAGCGCAAAAACAGTGAGGAGCGCGTACGCGAGTCAGAGAACAGGTTCGCAACGGTCTTCCGGAGCAGCCCGGTCGCGCTTACGCTCGTATCCGCCGCTGACGGGGTCTTTGTTGATGTCAATGACACGTTCGTGAGAAATACCGGATTTCTCCGCGATCAGGTGATCGGAAAAACCTCTGAACAGATAGGGCTGATCCCGGAGGCTGAAGACCGCGGAAAGATGATCTCTGCATTCAGGAACCGCCAGGATATCCAGGGCATGGAGATTACGTGCCGGAACAAGGCCGGGGAGAACCGTGCATGCCTCTTCGCATCCCGCCATATCCTGATGCAGGAAAAACCGTACATCCTCTCCACCATCCTGGATATTTCCGACCGCAAAACGGCAGAAGGTGCGCTCCGAAAGAGCGAGCAGAAGTTCCGCCGGATTGCAGACAATGCGCCGGATATGATTTTCCGTATATCGGTTCCTGACGGGAAATTCGAGTATGTCAGCCCGGCATCGATCGCACTCACGGGATATACACCGGAAGAATTCCATGCAGACCCCGGCCTCGTCAGGACCCTGATCCACCCTGCCTGGAAGGAATACTTCCGCATCCAGTGGGCTGCCCTTCCTGAGAAGAAGGTCCTGCCGGCCTATGAGTACCAGATCATTGACCGTGCCGGCGAGATCCACTGGCTCAACCAGAGGAATATGCCTGTCACGGATGATGCGGGTAACCTCGTGGCAATCGAGGGAATCGTCACCGATATCACCCGGCAGAAGAACACCGAACGTGAGCTGCGGAGAAACGAGCTGCGGTCTCTTGCAGTGAGCGAAAACGTCGGTTCCTGGATCTGGGAGATCGATCCTGATGGCACCTACCGGTATTCCAGTCCCGCAGTCGTGCAAATTCTCGGATACCGGGCGGATGAACTGGTCGGGAAAATGCATTTCTACGACCTGCTCGACCCGTCCATAAAGGAGGATCTGACAAAAGCGGTATTTACCACCATGGAGGGGCGTGAGCCGTTCCGGAATTTCACTAATCTCAACCGTCACAAAAACGGGACGCCGGTCCTCATCAGGACAAGCGGATCACCGGTGTTCGATGAGGACGGGACGTTCATCGGCTACTGCGGGGTTGATGAGGACATCACGGAACGCACCGCCCGGGAGTCTTCATTCCAGGCACTGGTCAGGAGCATGGTAGGCACAACAGGAATCAATGCTCTCCGGCAGATCGCGGAGAACATCAGTTCCTGGCTGGGAACCGACGGCGTCATGATCGGGGAGATCCAGCCGGACAAGCAGACCGTGAACGTCACGTATATGCTCCTTGACGGGAATGAGGTTGCCGGTTTCATGTACACGCTCAAAGGAACTCCCTGCGAGAACGTAACAGAGATGGGATTCTGCCTGTACGAGGATAATGTCAGGGAACTCTTCCCCGAGGGCAGGGATCTTGCTGAGTTTAATATCCGGGGATATATCGGCACGCCCCTCCGGAATTCTGCGGGGGAGGTATTCGGGATCCTCTGCGCAGTATCCCGCAACCCGATCATACCTGCCCCGACCATGCAGGAGACCATGGACATTATCGCCGTGAAGGCGGCTGCGGAGATCGAGAGCATGCAGATGGATCGTGCACTCCGTGAGAGTGAACAGAAGTTCCGGTCTCTTGTGGAATATGCCCTTGAAGGCATCTTCGTTCTCGAACTCGAGGGAACGATCCTGTTTGCGAATGATGCTGCGGTCCGCACACTGGGATTTGAGAGTCCTGCAGAACTGACTGGCAGGAATGTGATGGAATTTGTCGCTCCCGAATCACAGCAGGATGCGATCAGGGATTTTGGTGAGGTTGCCAGGGGGCACGATGCGTACCTTGCACAATACAAGGTGACAACAGCACACGGAAAAACCATCTTCCTTGAAAGTATTGGCAAGGTCATCAACTATGAAGGAAAAACCGCGGATCTCGTTTCCATTCGGGATGTGACCGAGCGCAAACGGGCGGAGGAGGCGCTGAGCAGGAGCCAGCATATGCTTGCCGAGGCAATGGACATGGCTCACCTGGTTCGCTGGGAGTATGATGTCGCGTCAGAACTTTTCACGTTCGATGACCGGTTCTATGCTCTCTATGGTACCACCGCGGAGAGGGAGGGCGGCAACCTGATGCCAGCAGAGGTCTATGCCCGGGAATTTGTCCACCCGGATGATATACATCTGGTGAGAGAGGAAGTACAGCGGGCCATTACAACGAACGATCCCGACTACCTGTCCCGGATTGAACACCGGATCATCCGCAGGGATGGCGAGGTCCGGCACATGGTTGTCCGGATCGGGCTCACCAAAGATGCTGAGGGCCGGACGATCAAGACCCATGGTGCAAACCAGGATATAACCGAGATCAGGATGGCGGAGGAAGCCGTCCGGGAGAGTGAGGCAAAATACCGCCTGCTTGCCGAGAACGTCCATGACGTAATCTGGACAGCCAGCATGGATATGCACCTCACCTACATCTCCCCCTCGGTGATGGCATTGCGGGGATTTACCGTTGAAGAGGCGATGGCAGAATCCATCACTGACGCGCTGACTCCGGCATCCCTTGAAGTATTGATGAGGGGACGGGAGATCGGACTTGAGCGCCTGAAGGAGAACGAGATCCTTCCCAACAGCACCATGGAACTGGAATTTTACCGAAAGGACGGTTCAACGGTCTGGACCGAGACCATCATCTCCCTTGCGTTCGACAGCAGCAGGAGACCGGTCGGCGTAGTGGGGGTGATCCGGGACATCACCCAGCGCAGGCAGGTCGAGAATGCGCTCCGGGAGAGCGAAGAGAGGTACCGTTCCCTTGTGGAGACCTCACCGGGCATGATCTGGGAGATCGATCTCCAGGGAAAATTCCGGTATATCAGCCCTATGATGAAAATGACCATGGGATACGAACCAAAAGAGATCGAGGGAAGATCCATCACCGACCTGATCCCGGAAGAGAACCGGCCTCAGGTGATGCAGATACTGGCCCGGCACGTGACCTCGGGGGGGCCCATCCCGCCATTTGAAGTCCCCGCACGCCACCGGGACGGGCATGAGATGGTGGTCGAGATCCGCCCGACACGGATGCTGGACACCGGGGGGAATCTGGTCGGATTCCGGGGCGTGGCCAATGATGTGACGGAGCGGAAGAAAGCCGAAGAGGCACTCACCCGGGCGAACCGGCAACTCACCCTGCTCGGCAGTGTCACGCGGCACGATCTCCTCAACAAGATCACTATCATTCTCGGGTACCTGAAGATCGCTGAGAAAAAATATTCAGATCCCGGCCTTGCTGAACATCTCATGAAGATACGATCCGCCACGACAGCCATCAAGACCCAGATGGAGTTCACCCGCATCTACCAGAACCTCGGTACCCATGAGCCGCAGTGGATCGACCTCGCGACGATCATGCCCTACCCGTACGTCCCGTCAAGGATTTCCCTGGATGCAGATATACGGGGCATCCTGGCACTTGCCGATCCGATGCTGGAGAAAGTGTTCTTCAACCTTCTTGACAACTCCACCCGGCACGGACAGCAGGTGACGAAGATCCGGGTCTCTTACCAGCAGTCGGGAAATGACCTTGTTATTGTCTGGGAAGACGATGGTGTGGGTATTGCTGCGGATCTCAAAGAGCAGATCTTCGAGCGGGGATTCGGGGAGAACACCGGGCTCGGGCTGTTCCTTGTCCGGGAGATCCTCTCCCTTACGGGCATCACCATCACCGAGACCGGCGGGCCGGGCAAGGGTGCACGGTTCGAGATCAGGATACCGCAGGGGAAGTACCGGATCACGACCCCGCAGTAAACGCCTCCGGGGATTCCTGGTTTCACGACGGGATCTTTTTATATTATGATATTCTTCAGTAGATCATCCAGTTGCCCGGGTCCCTGCGATGATCTCCGTTCTCTATGTTGACGATGAGCCGGATCTCCTTATACTCGCCAGAATATTCCTGGAGCGGGCAGGCGGGTTCCAGGTCGCTACCTCGACTTCTGCACAGGAGTCCCTGGACTCGCCGTCCCTCCCCTCGTACGATGCCATCGTCTCTGATTATCAGATGCCAGGCATGGACGGGATTGAATTCCTGACCGCGATCCGGGAGCGGATCGGGACCATCCCGTTCATCCTCTTCACCGGCCGGGGACGCGAGGAGGTCGTGATCGACGCGATCAACAACGGGGCTGATTTCTACCTCCAGAAAGGCGGTGATCCCAGGGCCCAGTTCGCCGAGCTCGAGAACAAGATCCGGTACGCCGTAGAGCGCAAGCACGTTGAGGAGGAACTTGCCGCAAGCGAGGAGCGGTACCGTTCGGTTGTCAATGACCAGACCGAGATGATCGCCCGGTTCACTCCTGAGGGTATCATCACCTTTGCCAATGCAGCCTATGAATCCTATTTTTCCCGGCAGCTCGGCCTGAGCGGGATCAAAGGGCGGACGTTCCGGGAGATCATGGATATCATGCAGTATACCGGGGCTGATGAATTTCCCGGTTCGCTCACCCGGGAGACTCCGACCCGGGATGTCGAGTATGTGCTTACTGCACGGGACGGGAAAAAACTCTGGCAGCACTGGTCGGTCCGGGCACGGTTCGGGGAGAATGGCGACCCCCTTGAATACCAGGTTGTCGGCAGGGACGTTACCGCTGAAAAACTGGCGGAAGTGGAACTGAAGAGGAAGAACGATGAACTCAATGAGTCCTACGAACGGATCGCCATAAACGAGGAAGAACTCCGGCAGCAGCTGGATGAACTTACGGTCCAGCAGGAAGCCCTCAAAAATTCCGAGGAAAAATTCCGGGCGTTCACGGAAAATATTCCCGATCTTACAACGATTGTCGATATGACGGGGGTGTACACGTATGTCAGCCCGTCCATCCAGCGGCTCACCGGGTGGGATGAGGATGCCCTGCTGGGGAAAAAATTTGCCGACATCGATGCGATCTTCGGAACCGGGCCGGAGGGGAGAGAGATCCTCCTGAAGACAGGACAGATCGCGGTGCAAAAACCCGGGGAACCGGTGCCGGTACCGCCATTCCGGGTACGTGATTCCAGGGGAGAGACACTCTTCATAGAAGGCTCGAACACGTACCTGCCTGACGTGAAAGGCATCCAGGGAATCCTGTTCCACGGGCGTGATATCACGGACCGGATCCGGGCAGAGGAGGCACTGGGCAGGAAGACTGAGGAACTGAGGGGCCGGTACGAGGAACTTGCCGCAGGCGAGAAGCAGATCCGGGAGCGCGAGGAGATGTACCGCCGCATTCTCGAGAATATGCAGGATGCCTATCTCCGGTTGGACAGGGACGGGAACCTGCTCATGGTGAGCCCGTCGGCAGCCCGCATCTACGGGTACGGCTCTCCCGCCGAGATGATCGGCATGCCATCTTCCGTTCTGTACAGCAATCCCGGGCAGCACAAGGATCTGCTCTCAAAGATCAACCAGCAGGGAAAGATCACCGATTTCGCCGGTGCAGGCAAAAGGAAGGACGGGACAACATTCTGGGCCTCGCTGAATGTCCAGTATATTTTTGACGAGGCGGGAAACATTGCCGGCATCGAGGTGATGGTCCGGGACGTCTCAGAGAGCAGGGCTATGGAGCGTGCAATCCAGGAAGCAAACAGGAAACTCAACCTCCTCAACAGCATCACCCGTCATGATGTGGTAAACCAGTTGACCATCCTGGAGGGATATGTCCAGCTCGCGGCAATGAGGGATCCCGGGCCGGTTGTTGCCGACTTCCTGGATAAGATCGGGGCAACCGCAGAGATCATCTCCCGCCAGATCGCGTTCACGAAGGCTTACCAGGAACTGGGGGTCCATACGCCGGCCTGGTTCCGGCTGGACGAGACCCTCTCAACGGCCGGAAGAACGGATGTTACAATCTCCGGTACCTGCAGGCTGATTGAAATTTTTGCAGATCCGATGCTTGAGCGGGTCTTTTCCAATATATTCGAGAATGCAACCCGGCATGGCGGGAAGGTGACCGGCATCTCTGTCCGCTGCGAGCGGGAGCCGGACAGCCTCGTGATCATCATCGAGGATGACGGGGTCGGGATCGCTCCCGGGGAGAAGGAGAAGATCTTCGGGAAAGGGTACGGGAAGAACACGGGCTTTGGTCTCTTCCTTGCCCGGGAGATCCTTGCCATCACCGGCATCACGATCCGCGAGACGGGATACCTGGGCGTTGGAGCCCGGTTCGAGATCACGGTGCCAAAGGAACGGTGGCGGGTTGATGAGGGACAATAATTACCTTTTTTAAAAATGCCCGGAGCTTCACACAAGAAGGCATATCACGTTTAGATTCATTATTCTAAAGAAATATTTCGGCGCGAATGTTTCGCGTACGATACCAGGATGATGAGATCGTGAAAGGACGCGCTCCAAAAGATCTGAACGATGAGGGACGGCAACAAGCGCATCGCATGGGATACCATTGGGCGAAGAACACCGATACAGACGTACCGTTCGATGGATTCATGTACCGCGGCAGGGTGATGGTGGCGGTAAAATTATTAAAAGCACGGTACGGGCCGGGAGATGACTGCATCATCGAGCAGCAATACCCGGACGCGATCGAAGCGATCCGGTCGTTTCCCCTCCCGCCCTGGGTGATCCGCGAGTTCTGGCTCCGGACCCAGAACGAACGGGCATTCCGGCGATTTTACATCCTGCCGGATACCACTGCGGAGATCGAGGAGAACACGGCCGAGAATTACCGGAACACCCATTACCGGGAACAGTATTGGAAGAAAGCACCGTACCGGATCGACATCTCCCTCGGTAAAGGGGATGAAAAGGAGACCTGAAGTCGGATAAGCCCATATCGGGCTCCTTTTGCCAAAAGGACGATCCTCATTTCCGGCTGGAGTGGAACTGTTGTCCACGCCCATGGAAAATCATAAATTTTAAGGGTATTTTTCGAAACGGGGCACAATTAACCCCACTTGAACCTGCAATATAGCGGGCGTCCAGCGCCCCCTTTTTTTCCCCAGGTTTCGGGACGCGTAAAAATACCCGCTCGCCGGCGGCCGCTATGACCGTTTTGGAGGGGGTCACGACGGAGAATCTTCCGTCAGGGCGGATTCCACGACGGCAATCTCCTCCTCTGTCAGGCCATACAGATCGGATACCACCGCTTCTATCTGTACATCCGTTGTCCGGATTTTTTTCTGCAGGATTTCACGCTCCGGATCCGTTCGGGCATGTCGGAAATTTTTTTCAAGATCGATCCTCCTGAGTACCAGCTTCTCCAGCCGCTCATGCCGGGACCGGTCTTCCGGCCGGTCAAGATCGGGCGTATAGATGGGAAGATGCACGAGATCCTCCCATGAAAAAAATTCCTGGTCCGGCCTCTGCTCCTGCACGGTCCGGTTGAACACAAACGCGATGAGCCGGCTGTTCAGGATCCCGGCAAGATACTGGTCAGCAGATGGGATGGCGCAGATCGTTTCATCGCCAAGGCCACGGCCGGAGTCAGGCCAGAATGCCGGCCGGTGAAAGTGTGCGGGAAAGAGAATCTTCTTCTGCGGATCCTGCCAGAACGCATCGCAGGCCATCTCCCACCACAGCGCATCCGGCCCGGACCGGGCTTTCAGGATTGTGGAGAACGGTTGCAGGTACCGGGCAATGAGCGGGTGCCGGTGCCGGAACCACTGCCAGGGATTCTTTACCGCATGCTGGTGCGTGAGTGTCCATCCCTTCGGGATGAGGAGCAGGAATTTTTCCGGCTGACCGGACTGGTAGCGCCCGATTGCGGCTCCTGCAACAATCCTGCGGAGAAATGATTTACTGCGGGGGTCGCGCCGGAGCCACTCGCGTGCCAGCGTCTCATCGATCACGAACGGATCATCGTCCGCGATCCGGATCCCGGCATACACCTGCCCCATCACGTACTCTTCAAGCGGCGTGCTGTACCGGCTCACCTTCTCAAGGACGGCCTCAGTCCGGGTATCGCGAAGTGCCCATCCTCCTTCTCCCAGTGCGTCCTGGTCAAGAGGAAATGCATGGGACACGACGTACTCCCCGATATCCCCGGAAAAACCGGAGGGCACCAGCGCCACGCAGGGCCGGTGATCCAACGCCCGGTTCGAAAGCAGGAGAACAACGAGCCCGCCCGCCCCGCTGCCACCGGCGTCTTCCCTGATATCCACGATCTCCTCGACCTGCCGGGCAGCGAGCAGGAAACGGAACGGGGCCGCAGTTCTCCCCCGGAGCCAGCGATCCGGCATGCAGACCCCGAGCGTGCCCCCGGGCCTGAGCAGGGACAGGCTGTTCTCGATGAAAAAGAACGAGCGCTCTGCTGCCGGATCATAGGCTGCATAGTGCCGCTGGAGGTACCGCTGGATCCATTCCTTCTGCTCCGGCTGCCCTGCGGGAGGATTCATGATCACGGCATCGAATCCCCCGGCCGCGAAGATCTCCGGGAACTCCCTGCTCCACGAAAACGGGGTCAGGGTGTGCCGGTCACGCACCGGGCAGAACGACCAGGACTCATCGTCAACAATATCAGGACCGATGATCGCGTTCCCGCACCGGATCGTATGCCGGAGATCCCGGAGCACACCCGCTGCATGCAGGAGAAATTCATCCGGGGATTTCTCCCGGCAACAGGTTTCGCAGAGCTGGAAGAAGAGGAGGATCTTGATCACCGCAACGGCATGCCGGCTGATATCCACGCCATGAACCGAACCGGTAAGGATCGCATATCTCTCATCGTACGTGACGGCCCCCTGCCGGTCGCAGATGGCGCGGTACGCACAGAGAAGGAGTGTGCCGGATCCGCATGCCGGATCAACGATGCGCAGCGGCAGAAGTTCGTCTTCTGACCGCCCGTCGATGGCTGCCCGCACAGAACTCTCCGCCAGGTACCGGATCACGGAAAGAGGTGGACGTGCAGAGCCACACGAAAGAACGGAATCACGCGTATCCACAACATCCGCATGGTGTGCCGCAGACCGGCGGATCGTCCGTTCAAGGTACTGTGCCAGCACCTCCGCGAGAGGTTCTGTCCCGAATGAATCGAACCGGTACGGCCGGTCCGGGGCGACAAGACGCGAGAGGATCGCGTGGATCAGCCGGCCATCATACACTAGAGTGCCCATCGGCACCGGATCCTGGTCCGGAGCGGTAGTCCTGTCCTCCCACAATACCGAGAGGGGTGCGGTGATCTCCAGCAGCTGCCCGTACGGATCGGGACTGTCATGGAGCCCCTGCAGGACATCTCCCGAGAGTAATCCCCGGTCTTGGGCAATCCGCAGGAACAGGAGCGAGAGGATAATCCGGTTTGTCGCCATCGCAATCCCCTCGCTCCGGAGAGCAAGGTTGTTCCGGGCAAGGGTGCGGGAGATCTGCTCCCGCCACCGGGTGAGGTCATGGAGGAGCGCGATCCGGGCAACATCCGGTGTTGAGGGAACCATAGCATCCGAAGAGGATGAGCCCGGGGGGGTCATTGGTCTAGTACTTCGTTTTTGTGAAAATAACGGTGTTGATGGGAGTACGTCAGCCTGACGGAATTCCCCTTACCGCTCCCGATTTAAAATCCCATTGCCACTTCACCATCGCTGCTGCCCGAAGGCATTTTGTCTTTTACTGCGAGCATCAGGAGAATCCCGAGGATCTCCAGGCCCATGCAGAACAGGAACGCAGCATCGAACGCAGATGCAAGGCCTGCCCCCTCAAGGGTATGAGCGGAATACTCGGCAAGTTTCGGCCCCGCTGCAATCGTGGCGACCAGCATCACAAACGCAACCCCGAGCGATGACCCGAGGTTGGTCATCATCTTGACAAGACCGCTCGTGGACCCCCGGTCCTTTGCCTCGCACTCGCCCATGACAGCGCTGTTCAGCGGCGAGAAGGCGATACCGGTGCCGGCGCCTAAGAGGAAGAGGTAGATCCCGATGTGTCCCACGCTCGTATGGGCAGAGAGCGTAGAGAGGAGGAGAAGGGCGATCGTACAGATGACAAAGCCGGTGATGATCGGTTTCTTCGTCCCGATCACATCCGAGATCCTGCCGGCAAGCGGAGCGGTCAGGATCATGCCGATGGGCAGCGCGAGCAGGATCGTCCCGGCATTGTCCGTCGGGATCTTCTTGACCAGCTCAAGGTAGAAGGGCATGATGACCATGACACCGGCCATCGCCATCTGGATCAGCATCACGTTCACGTTCTGGAGCGAATACCCCCGGTGTGCAAAGAGGCTGAGATTGACGAGTGGCTGTGCAGCCCGACGCTCCCGGACGATGAAGAGGATCCAGAATATCACCGATATGACAAGGGCGATCAGTCCGGGCATGGCATTGCTGCCCTGGACCGAGGTCAGGCCAACGATCAGCGTGGAGAGCGCGACAAAGACCAGCAGGACACCGGGGATATCCAGCTTCGCTGCGGGGGATACGGGATCCCGCTGCGGGAGAATTTTCATGCCAAGGATGATGGCAACGATCCCCACCGGGAGGTTGACAAAGAAGATGTACTGCCAGCTGAATGCACTCGTGAGAAATCCCCCGACTACCGGGCCAAGGGCTGCCCCGAGCATGGTGAACATGGCAACGATCCCCAGTGCCTGGCCCCGTAGGGAGGTGGAGAGGTAGGACGTGACCATCACGGCACCGAGAGCCGAGATGACCGCCCCGCCCACGGCCTGGACCATCCGTGCCAGGATGAGCATGCCAATCGTCGGGGAGAGCCCGCAGAGCGCCGATCCGATCGTGAAAAGGGCAAAACCCCCGATGAAAATATTCCGGTACCCCTTCATGTCCCCGAGACGCGACGCCGCGAGCAGGAGGCTGACGAGGATGATGAGATACGCGTTGAGCACCCATGAGACCATCACCGTGGAGACCTCAAAGGATTTTGCAATAGCGGGGAGCGCGATGTTCACGATCGTTGCATCGAGACCGGCCATGAACGAGCCGAGGGCAATGACGATCACGATCATCAGCTCTTTTGTGGACATTTTCTGTTGGGGGACGGGTTCAGCCATGGTACCTCTGCTTCTCTTTTGAGGGTGATTGGTTTACTTCCCTATGAACGTTCGGTTCATGTACACGGGGCCGGCGGGGGGAAACGGTTATCCTGCTTACGGGAAAATTACCCCATACGATACGCAGGTACTGGTGACCAGGTATGCCGGAACAACAGACAAGCGCAGATGGAACAGCACATGTTCCGTTCAGGACGATTGCCCATCTCTTCGATGCTGACGACCCTTCACCGGAGGACCGCCGGGAACTCTCGGACCGGGCCGAGGAGCAGATCTTCCATACGGTGCTGGATCCCCGGAAGAGATCCCGGAAAGTACTCTGCGACCGGATCGAGATCACGCTCCCTGCAACCGACCTGACACCGGGCCGGGATGCATCCATTATTTCGGCGGTACGGTCCCACTTCCGGCTCCGGTCGGGCGAGGTGCAGCGGAGCATGAGGCTTACCCAGCGGGTCGGCCTCCGGGAGATCCGGCTGACGGTCGCCGTGTGTATTCCTTCCTTCATCGGGATTGCCCTCTGCTCCCAGCTCAAAGGAGATCCCCTCGTTGAGGTGATCGAGAATGTCCTTGTCATCTTCTGCTGGGTGACAATCTGGCAGCCGTTCCAGTCGCTGGTATTCGATCGCTGGACCCAGAGCGAGGCCTCGAAGGTTTACCGGAAGATTGCGGATATGGACATCAGCGTGCGGGCGGCATAAACCGGTATCCGGCGGGAGCCGCGGATCTTCAAACCTGCACGAGACGAAAATGATCCGACTGCGATCACCTCGCAACGCGGAAAAAAAGGAGGGGGTTATTCCCTGCCCTTCATAGAATGGATCTTTATCAGGCCGGCGCAGGACTTGCAGGTATAATACTCGTCCTTCCAGCAGGCCTCGCATGCCCAGCGCCCGCAGAGCACGCACTGGCGGAGCTCTGATACGGGATGGGGCGTGCTGCACAGATCGCACATGTACTGGGCAAAGGTGTGGGGATCCTTGACGGGAGGTTCCCCCTGTTTCCTCATCACCACGATCTCTTTCTTCAGCTCGCGGAAGCGATCGGGAGCATCATTACTTTTTGGCGCTTCCCTTCCGGGCAAGCTCTTTTTCCAGAGTGTCAAGTCGCGTCTCCAGGGAGGTCAGCGTGGTCTGCATGCCGGCCTCGTACTTCTTCAGTTCGGCAAGGCGGGCCTCGTTTGATTCGATCTCTTTGAAATTCTGTTCTTTGAAGTTCTGGAGCCGGGGGCGGGAGACCAGCTCCCACTCCTCGACCATCTGCTGGAACCGGCGGTCAAGGTACTCGTCCACCCGGCTCTCCACCGGCCGGGCGAGCGAGAGATCCCCTTTTGCGCCCCGGAAGAAGTAATACACCAGGAACAGGACAACACAGAGGATGATGACGAGGATGATAAAGGTCAGGAGATCCATGTTACACCCTCCCTTTCAGTTTCCTGGCACGGGTTTCAAGCTCGGTCAGCTTGTCTGCGGCTGTATGCCCGAATGCCTGCATCCGGGGGATCTCCTGTTCCAGGGCATACAGGCGTTCCGTGAAATCAGAGAGATCCGCACCCGTGGAGAGATCCCATTCCTCGACAATGCTTTTCATCCGGCGGTCCACGTAGGCATTGAGATAGGAGTCCATGCCGATCATAGCGACTGCTCCAGGGACGTTATCAGGTCATCCAGTTTCTTTGCCCGTGTCTCGAGGGCCACCTTTCCTTCATAGAGACTGCTGATCTCATCGCTCACGCGGGAGAGCCGGCCTTCCAGCCGCTCGAGATCGCTCTCGGTCACAAGGTCCCATTCCTCGATGATCGCAGCAAAGTGCCGGTCGAAATAGGCATCAAGCGATCTGTCGAGCGTAGGGACACGGGATGCGATCGTTCCCGGGATATGGGAGAACTGGTCCCACAACGAATCGCCGGTTGCGTGTTGGTCCGGGGTCTGGTTGATTACGGGATACATTTACTTCACCTTCTTCTCCTGTTCGTTGACATTGCCAAGGAGGTTATCCAGTTTTCTTCCTTTCACGAGCTGCTCGAGCCGGGTCAGCCGGGTCTCAAGGAGTTTCTCCTTTGCAAAGATGTTCGTCTCAAGGACCCCGATCTCGTCTTCAACCTGCCGGATATCCCCGATCTGTTCCGACGAGAGCCGGGTGAACGGGAACGACTTTGCCGCTTCGTGCTGCTGGAGGAGTTTGAGCTTGTCCTTCTCCAGTTCCAGCTCGATCGTCCGGTTGGCGGTCTTCATGATCCGGACCTCGCGGATGATGAGATAGATTATGATCATCCCGAGAACCACGAGGATTCCTAAAATAACGGTATCGTTGAGTATGCCACCCGGTATTACTACTGCTTCTGCTGCCATTGTTGCTTCACCACATCACGGGTTGTCCCTGTCTGTGCACAAACGGGCACGCTTCAGAGATCATCCTTGCCCTTCACCTTTTTTACCGTCTTTTTCACCGTATCGGCGGTCTTTGCAGCAGCCTTCCCGATCTTGTCCGATGCTTTCTTTGACTCTTTCTTCACGGTTTCCGTTGCTTTTGCGGCACCGGCTTTCACATCGCCGGCGGTCTTCTTCGCAGCGCCGTCAAGTTTCTTTGCTCCTGCCGAGAGCGCGGTACTGGCATCTGCTGCCGCTTTCTTGATCTTTGCATCCAGGGGAGGGGTTTTCCTCACAAGGACTTCCTCGTCATCATCGAGACCAAGGATCTTGAGATCCTCCTCGCTCACACGGACCTGCCCTTCCCGCACCATGGTATCGGCGATAACCGATGTCGTGACGGTCTTTTTGGTAGCTTCGTTGATGAGATCTACATGGTCCCCTTCATGGATTCCCAGTTCCGGGAGGTGCGCGATATTGATGCGCACCCGTCCCTGGCTCGGAAATGCCCGCTTTTTGAGGGTTAACCGGATTTCCTGCATAGAGGATAAACCATCCTTGAAGGGTATATAACTTCCTGATTTGAGGGCCCATGAGGTGACCTGCCTGACCTGAAACACAGTTATCTCCAAGGCACACCAATACTGAGTGCAAATTCTGGTGAGGGTCAAGATGTCACATCCATGCGATGAGCCGGTCACCCAGCTTCATGTGAAACCGGGCATGACGGTGAACGAACTGGTGGGCGCAATGGGAAAAGCCGGCGCCTACAACGGGGGATCGCTCTCCCGCGCAGCTAATATCTGGGAGCAGATGCTCCGCGATAAGGAGACCACGAAATTCTTCGGGCTTGCCGGCGCGATGGTGCCGGCAGGGATGGGCGGCATCGTCTCCGATCTCATCCGTGAGGGTTACATCGATGTGCTCGTCTCGACCGGCGCCAACCTCACGCACGATGTCATCGAGGCGATCGGCTGCCACCATTTCCACGGCACCGCGTTCTGCAATGACATCGAGCTCCGGCACGACGAGATCAACCGGATCTACGATGTCTACCTCCCCAACGATGCCTTCGAGGTCTTCGAGGAGTTCATGCAGGGCGTGTTCAGCGAGCTCGAACCCGGAAGCAGGATCTCCATCTCCGGGCTCCTCAACCACATCGGGAAACACACGAAGTCCGGCATCCTTCATACTGCCGCCCGCAACAATATCCCGGTCTACTGCCCGGCCGTGCAGGACTCGATGATCGGCCTCCAGTACTGGCTCTTCTCGCAGACCAACAAGGTCACGGTTGATGCGTTTGCCGATATGCCGGCCCTCCTGGACCTCTGCTTTACCACGAAAAAAGCCGGTGCCATGCTCGTGGGCGGCGGCGTGCCCAAGAACTTCATCCTCCAGAGCATGATCATGACCCCGAACGGGTTCAGCTACGCCATCCAGCTCACCGGCGACCGGCCGGACCTTGGCGGACTCTCGGGCGCAACCCTGGACGAGGCGCGGTCGTGGGGCAAGATCACGGAAGAGGCGCAGGCAGTCACGGTGTACGGGGACGCAACCATCACCCTCCCGGTACTTGCCGCAGCGGTGATGGAACGGCTGGCGAAATGACGGAACTGATCCTTGCGCTGGACGTGACGGAGAAGAAGAAGGCGTTTTCCATTGCGGAGGCCTGCGCTCCCCATCTCGATGCAATCAAGCTCGGGTACCCGCTTATCCTCTCAGGCGGCCTTGCCATTGCAGGGGAACTCGAAGAACTGGACCGTCCCCTCATTGCGGACTTCAAGGTCGCAGACATCCCCAACACGAACCGGCTGATCGCGGAGCAGGTCTTCGATGCCGGGTTCTCGTCCATCATCTGCCACGGGTTCACCGGTAAGGATGCGGTGCAGGCCTGCGTGGACGTGGCCGAAGATTACGGCGGCGCATGCTTTGTTGTGGCTGAAATGAGCCACCCGGGCGCAACAACATTCTTCCATGGAGGAACCGCCGAGAAGATCGCCGCGCTCTCCGTGGAGTGCGGGGCCGACGGGATCATCGCTCCCGCCACGCGCCCGGAGCGGGTGAAGGAACTCCGGAAGATCGTCGGGCAGCGGAAGATCCTCTCGCCGGGTGTCGGGGCACAGGGCGGGGATGCCGCAACCGTCGCGAAGCTCGTCGACGGGATCATCGTTGGACGGGCAATTTACGAAGCAAAGGACCCGGTAACCGCGATAACAACATTTTCAGCGGTCCGGAAGACGTAAAGATTTATTAATAACCTCCAATTTTTGACGGGATCCGCATATAGGCGATTTATAAAGGGGGAATCGCGGATTGGCTGAACCTGCAGGTTCTAAAAATTTATTAAGCACTTACGCGATTGTTATACTATGGAGTGGACAGTTGAACAACGGAAACTGGCAGAAAAATACAGGAGATTATCCGATATTCCAAAAGAAGAGCGCAAATACAAGTGCCACACCTGCCACCTCATCGTTGAGGAGAACCCATGTCCCAACTGCGGCGAGACCCATCTTGAACTCATGTGTCCCCTTGACCACTGCCACTGCACCCATGAAGTGATCTCAGGGATCGAATACTGCCCGCTCTGCGGCCAGGCTGTCTGCCCGGAGTGCGGCTCCCACGACGTCACCCAGATCAGCAGAGTCACCGGGTATCTTCAGGATGTCTCCGGCTGGAATGCCGGCAAGCAGCAGGAGCTCAAGGACCGCATGCGCTATTCGGTTGCATGAGATATTATTCCGATAAAAACACGCTTTTCATCTGCGGATCGTTCCGCGCTGCAAGTACCGGCCTCTTCGGGGGCATCCGATCGGTCTCAACCCTTTTCAATCATACGGTTCCGCAGGGGTGGGACCACAACAACCCGGAGAAGGAACTGGAGCGCGTGGCTGCTGAAGCCGGGATCGGCCCGGACACGTTCGGGCTCCTGACCGCAGTTCCTGTTGAGCAGGCCTGCGTGCTCCAGTACGATTTCATCACCGTCTTCATCACAGCGGGTATCCGGCGCGAACCCCCGGCAACCGCCGGCACCATCAATATCATGGTTACCAGCAGCGAAGGAATGGAGGATGCTGCCCTGCTCGAGACCATCATGGTCGCAACCGAGGCGAAGGCTGAGGCGCTGCTCGCGCTGGATCTTCCGGCAACCGGTACCCCGACCGATGCCGTGATCGCTGCCTGCGAAGGGGAGTTGAAACACCGGTATGCAGGCCGCATCACGGAGGCCGGCCTGCGGGTCCGGGAGGCTGTCCTCCGGGGGATTCCCGAAGCGCTCCGCCGCCATGATGCCGGCGGGATCCCGGATCACCCGGCATTCTTCATCTACAGCCGGTTCAAAGGCGGGCACTGGGTTCACTGGACACCCGGCGCGGAGTGCCCCTACTATCCCTGCCACTTCAAAGGGCAGGCCTGCGATTTCTGTTACTGCCCGTTCTATCCCTGTAAGGACGAGAGTCTGGGGCAGTGGATCGAGAGTTCCGGTGGGGGAAAGGTCTGGAACTGTGCGGCCTGCACGCTCCTGCACGAGCCGGACGTGGCGGCCTATTACAAAAAATTCCCCCAGGCTTCACGCGAAGAGATGGTCCAGTTTGCCCGGAAGATCGTGAAGTGATTCCTGTCCTTTGACTGCCCGTCAATAAGCCACATGCGGACAGGCTCTTTTGTTCAGTGCTACACAGTAATGCAAGAGCCCTTGAGGGACTGCGTTAAAAAAGGTTATTCCTTGATGCCGAGTGCCTTGACGAGCTCGGGGAGGGGGATTCCGTGGGCTTCTGCTGCTTCGCGGATGGTCTCGCCACGGGCGATTGCACAGCCGACACATCCCATACCGAACTTGAAGAGTGCTTCGGTTGCCTCGGGTTTTGCCTGGAGGAGCTCGTAGATTGTACTGTCTGCGGTAAGATCTGCCATAGTAGACTTAAGTCAGCTGTCAGGTCAGATAAACTTCACGATAGTGACCACCCGGGCAGGGAAATTACATTCCTGATCCCGGGCACAAAGCAACACTTTCACTACGCATGGTGACACATTTATGTTCTAAGCGATTTGGATTTTATAGATGGAGATGTATGAAAATGGATTATTCCGAAGCAGCTAACAGAATCTCCCGAAAATTTGCAAGCGGCGGCGAGACCCCCGATGTCAAGAAGATCGAGGGAAAGCTCAAACGACTCGTGGATGAATTCGGGGTCCAGCCATCAGAGGCGGAACGCAGCGTAACGAACGAACTCGCAAAAGAGTTCAACCTTCCCGCGCCGGGCTTCGGCACCACTGCCGGCAGCACCGGGAAGAACGGGGGAACGGAAGAGAAGAAGATCGCAGAAGGTGTGCCCGGCGAATGGGTGACCATCGAGGGCAAGATCGTTGCGCTCGCTGCCCCGGCCTCGCCATCCATTGCGCAGAGCGGCATCATCGCGGATGAGTCCGGCGCAATCCGGTTCGTGGTCTGGGCAAAATCCAATGCTCCTGCCATGGCGGATGGATCATGGTACAGGATCGAGTCCGCGGTCGTGGACGAATACAAAGGGGTTGCCAACCTGAAGATCCATTCGGGGACCACGATCAAGGAGATCACCGAGGACCGGTCGCTCATCCCGACGCCAACGCCGATCAAGGACCTGCGCCCGGGTATCGGGGGCATCCGGGCGAAGTTCGTGCAGGAGTGGGATGCCAGCCACGAACGGATGCTCCAGTCCGGGTTGCTCGGCGACGAGACCGGCACGATCAAGTTCGTTATCTGGAAAGAACCGGGCAAGGAGAAGCTCGTGCCAGGTGCGGTGTACAATATATTCTACGCACAGGTCGACGAGTTCAATGGCCGGCTCTCCCTGAACCTGAACGCGGCAACCATCCTCCAGGAGGAGGGCGAGATCGAGGTGAGCGGGGGCGAGGCCACCATGACCGGCGCCATCGTCCACATTGCACCGGGCTCCGGTATCATCAAGCGGTGCCCGGTGGAGGGCTGCAACCGTGCCCTCTCGCGCCAGAACTACTGCCCGGTCCACGAGATCCAGCCGAAGTTCGTGTACGATCTCCGGATCAAGGGATGGCTGGATGACGGGGAGAAGACCCACAATGTCCTGATCCAGCGCGACGTTGTTGAGTCCCTGACCGGGATCTCCCTTGCGCAGGCACAGGAGATCGCGGAGAACAACCCGCTCGGGATGGACGAGGTATTCATTCAGATGCGGGAGAAGATCCTTGGCCGGTATATCCAGTGCTCCGGTCGGGAGATCGACGGGCGCCTGCTGGTCAACAAGTGCGAGAAGATCGCGTTCAGTACAGCGGAGCATACCGCCCTGCTGAACCGCGCCGGGGGTGCGCCATCATGAGCACGAATGCCACCGATATGCCGGCCCGCCGGGAGGGCCAGTTCGAGCGCGAGCCGGCACGGCGTGTCTTTGCCGCCGAGCTGCGCGAGTGCCGGTACCAGTTCAAGGACGGCGAGGACGAGAAGAGCCCGACGTTCGTCCTGCTGCCGAGCGGCGAGCGCTCGAACCGGATCTTCATTGTCGGCACCCTGACCGAGAAGACTCGGCAGGGCGAGCAGAACATGTTCTACCGGGGCCGGGTCGTGGACCCGACCGGGACCTTCTTTGTGATGGCCGGCAGCTACCAGCCGGAAGCAATGCAGCAGCTGGCAAAGATCGAGCCGCCGCAGTTCGTTGCGGTGATCGGGAAGGCCTCCATCTACCAGAAGGATCCTGCAAGTGCACCCCTCGTTTCGGTCCGGGTCGAGTCGATCAATGTCGTGGACAAGGAGACCCGGGACCAGTGGGTGCTGGACACGGCGAAGCACACGCTGGACCGGGTTGACGCGTTCACAAAAGAACCGACACCCGATATCCTGAAGGCGAAGGAGCAGTATCCCACGATCGATCCCTCGCTCTTCCGGAAGATCGCCTACGATGCGCTGGCACAGATTAAGATGTAATTTTTTTGAGTTATGAGTGCCAGTCCATTCAATCTAAATCCTACAAGTCAAGAAGTAATTTTAATAAACGATATTTTGGATGGTTATCCTTGCTTGAAAAGTATAATCCCTCCATGTAATTCACAGAGTATCCTTCATTTTGATCAATATTCAGGAAATATTCCCCCCGCAAGAAAAAAGGATCTCTGTGAATCGAAGGTTTATGAGGTATTACTTGATTCAAAAGCGATAAAACGTTGGTCTTTCTTACTATCTCATTTAGAGGGGATGCTTGCTAGATATCCTAAGTATTGCACAAAATCATTTGGACAACAATTAGTCGGCTCATTTTTTTCACATTATCTTGAGATTGAAGTCTATGATAATCTCAAGGTGTGTGGATACGACCCCCTGATCGATCCTCCTGTAATGCCAAATTTGAAGAATTCCTCAAAGGCTGATTTTAAAATAAATCAAAACGGTTATGACATTTTTATTGAGGTCTTCACCCCGCGTCTACCCATGGATGAAGAGTTAATGTTTGAAGAAAAACCAAAAACAGGATACTTCGGAGATAGTGAGAGAGATGACACCTTAAACAAAATATACAATGAATACAGTCATCATTTCAAACCGTATGAACCACGATATAATTCTCCGACATTAATTGTTCTCGATAAGACCTACTCAATGGGACTTTCAGAAGCCTTGGGCTCACTCGATTTGAGCAAGATCTACTCAAAATATGAATTCCCTGACTATTTTATCGGAATCTTGGACAGGACTCATTATAATATTGATTTTCTTTACAAAATGCAGAATGAATCGAAACCCATTCGATTCTATCTCAATCCAAGTTATGTGGATCATTATTCATTAATACCAGAATTCTCTCGTTGTTTTATACATAATAAGACCATATCAGGCTAATTGCAAATTTGGATGAGGGATTCTCTATCACTTTCTTGCCCAGCGAGGCCCCGACGAGGCGGCCGAGCGACCCCCATCAGGGGGTGGGAGAACTCACTATTTTTCGAAACACCGGGAGTACATTCTCGTTTGAACCACCAAATCACAACACTAAAATCCCGCCGGAAAAATAACGATACCTGACACACGGGAGATCTGATACCATTCTCACAAAACCCGCAACACTCCTCCTCATTGCAGGACTTTTCTGCATACTCCTCATTTCCGGCTGCACGACATCCTCATCAGAAAAGACCGCCGCAGTACAAACCGGAACAACCGGTCCACAAAATGTAACCGCCCTCATCCCGCAGTTCGATGCCTACGCGGAACAGACCTTCAACCGGAGCGGCGTCCCGGGAATGGCCGTTGCCATAGTACAGAATGATTCTGTCATCTACATGCGGTGCTTCGGGGTAACGAACACCACGACCAGAGAGCCGGTCACGCCCGACACCCGGTTCCAGCTCGCGTCCATCTCGAAATCCTTTACCTCTGCCACGATCGCCTCCATGGTCGGTGACGGCGAACTCTCGTGGGACACGAGGGTTGCGACTATCACTCCGGACTTCCGGCTCTTTGACCCGTGGGTGAGCCAGCATGTCACCTTCCGCGACCTCCTCTCCCACCGGACCGGGCTGCCGGAGTACGCCGGCGACGACCTCCAGGACCTCGGGTACAACCGGTCGGAGATCCTCGGCCGGCTCCGGTACATCAACCTGACCGGCGACTTCCGCTCCTCCTACGCATACACAAACATCGGCGTTACTGCCGCTGCAGAAGCGGCCGCACACCGGGCGGGAACGCCCTGGGAGGACCTCGTAACCGAACGAGTCTTTGTCCCGGCCGGCATGAACAACACGAGCGCCCGGTTCGCTGATTTTGTCGCGGCGAAAAACCACGCTGACACCTACCGGGTGTATAACGGCACGGCGACGGCCAGCGAACTCACGAACGATGATGTCAACAGCCCGGCCGGAGGGGTGAGCTCGACCATCAGCGACATGACCCGGTACGCCCGGCTCCAGCTCAACGAGGGGAATCTTGACGGGAAACAGGTAATCGACCCCACGGCTCTCGCGGAAACCCACACGGTCCAGACCGTCATACATTCCGACAACACCGGTGTTTCCGGGTACGGCCTCGGGTGGCAGGTCTCGGCAAAGAACAGCGGGACGAGAGTCTGGCATGACGGCGAGTTTGAGACCGGCGCCTCGACCGATCTCATTCTTTACCCGAACGAGAAGATGGAAGTTATCATCCTCTCAAACGGGTTCCCCGGAGGGTACAGCCTCAACAAGGCGATGATCCACGGGTGGGACGACCTGTATTCCACGGGCGCAGTACGGAATGACTGGTACGCCGTGATCGAGCCGCAGATCCTTGCGGCGCTCCAGCCCGGGGCCTCGACCATGAGCCCCACCGCGAAGCTCCCGGCGGCCCCGGCCGATGCAAAGCCCGCCCGGTCCCTCGCCATCTACAGCGGTTCGTACACGCAGGATTATCTCGGGACCGTCAGGATCGACACGAATTCCACGGGACTCCTGGCGTATGCCGGTAAGAGCACAACCCCGATGATCCTCGTCCCCTATGACGGGGACACATTCCGGGAAACAACGACAAACACCGGCGTGGTTTTCGCGGTCGGAAAAGACGGGACGGCGACAAGCGTCAGGTTCTCCCTGTTTGACCTGCCCGGACGAAACGGCACCTTTGTCCGGCCCTCCTCATAATTTTCTTCCGGTATTGCTTCCGGGAGAACTGGTGCATCGCAAGGCCCCGAATGGGTGGGATCCCTCCACGTTTTTAAAATATCCGGTCAATATCCCGGTCCCCATAATGTACCCATCCGACCCCCCGGTTCCCGGGTAAAATGCCGACCGGTCCGGAACACCATAAAATCTTACATCATCCACTGCGAATAGGAAACCAGACAAGGCACCAACACATGACTCCCCCTACTGAACCATCACGCCAGTCCCTTGCCACCGGTTTCCGGGACGTGGATACCTCGGGAGATACCTCCGCATGCCACCGGTGCCTCGAACTGATCGCCGGCATCCCGTTCTTCCGCGATATAAAAGAGGAGAGTTTCCGGATCATTGCAGACACTCATCCGGTAAGGGTACTGGATGCCGGCTGCGGGGCCGGGGTGGATCTCGTTGCCCTTGCATCTGCGCTTCCCGCCGGCTCTGAAATTGCCGGTCTGGATGCAAGCGAATCGCTGCTTGCCCGTGCAGCAGAGCGGACAACCGATCTCAGGGACCGGTGTCCGCTGGTCCGGGGAGACATCACCACCATTCCCTGCAAGGGTGAGGTTTTCGATGCCTGCCGGATCGACCGGGTGCTCCAGCACCTCAAAGTTCCGGAAGCAGGAATCCGCGAACTGGTCCGGGTCCTAAAACCGGGCGGGACGCTTGTCGCATTCGACAATGACTGGGACACCCTCACGATCAGCCTCGATGACCAGGAAGTGGCAGGCCGTATCCGCCGGGCCTGGAGCGACAGTTTCGCCTCGGGACGGGTCGGGCGGGATCTTCCCGGGATCTTTGACGCGTGCGGGCTTACGGATATCCATGCAGAGCCCCGGGTTCTGGAACTCAACGACCTTGCCATCTCCCGACAGGTCTTCGATCTCTATGATCTGCAGGAGCGGATGATACAGACCGGGGTACTCCAGCCCTGTGAGACCGCCGCGATCTGGGAGGAACTTATCCGCAAGGCACGCAAAGGAACGTTCACGTCGGGATATACCGGGTTCCTCGTGTGGGGGACGAAACCGGAATAATGGATACGTGAAAACCATTGGGTATGCCTGCTCCCTCCTCTGATCGCACGGACTGCCGTATGACATACGCCGATTGGGTGCGGAGCGCGTTTACTTCACGCAAAGAAAAAAATTATCCCCATGAGTACGAAAACGGAAATAACCCCTGCAACAAGAAGAACGATATCAATGATAATGTCCCGTTTCATTTTTTCCCTCCATGATCCCAGATCCTGTTTTCATCGTCTTACCGGGGTCCTGATGACGACCCCGGCTGACAGGTACCTTTTCGGGAGTTCAGGAATTTCGTCCCCGGGGTCGGTCGACGGGGGAGAGGGTTTTTCTTGCTGATATGATGATAGCACCCGTTGCGGATATCGGGATACAACAGGAGCGGGAAAATGGTTTCGGGTGTTCTTGTGCTGATTCCCTGGCCTGCATACACTCTTTTGCGTGTTTCATTCAGATGATCTCATTGGGTGACTGCCCCACATTACCGACGAAAATTCCCGGGTTTGACGTTCCTGAACTCTTTTGTTTTACTAATGGTTCATATGCATCTCCCTTTCAGACAGCTGATAATTCACATTTCACGGCCATCCGGTGATCGCTGGCACCGTTCAACAGCAGCAGGGATTTTTGCGATCCTGTACACTCCTGTTGTTTCTCCAATCCGGTCTCTTCACGAATTTTTTTGTTGTCGGGATATTCCGGCGATCTCTTCTGAGGTAATGAGAGATGTGGGATTTTCACGGGACATGGTACGTCTTCTCTCAAGTACTGGGGAGTCACGGGGTTCCACTTCCCCTGTGCAACGCCGGATCTTCATCAATCCGTCGGTCCAGTCGTGCAAGATAGGCCCGTGCCCAGACGTATGCCAGCAGACCCCCGGCAATCTCCCCGGCAACTAACCCCCACCAGACCCCCCGCTCTCCCATTCCCAGGGGGATTGCGAGCAGGTACGCAAAGACCGCCGCAAATACCAGGCTCCTCATGAACGTGAGGAACAGTGATGTCGGCCCTTTCCCGACACCCTGAAATACCGATGCGGACACGAGACCCAGTGGCACAAAGGGATAGAAAAAGCACATGACACCGATGAACGCGGCAATCTCCGGGTAGAGGTGGGAACTCTCCTGCGAATAGGAGAAGAGCGAGGCGATCGGCCCGGCAAATACCCAGGTAAGGATACTGACACCGAGAGCAATAACGAGGCCAAAGAGAATCGAGAAGGTGTGGGTAACGCGGATCTTCTTAAACTGCTGTGCCCCGTATGCCGCACCGGCAACCGACACCACGGATGTGCCGATGGCAACAACAGGGACAATGCCGTAGGAAACGATCCTGAAGCCCACGGAGAAGACCGCCACTGCATCCGTCGTGGCTACAATAACGAGGATCAGGTTGAGAATAATACTCAGGGCGGACATCAGCAGATATTCCACACTGGCCGGGATTCCCACGTACAGGATATCGGAGACCACGCTCCGGCTCGGTGTGAAAGCCTGCCGGGAGAGGCACACATAGGTATCTTTCTTAACGAAGAACCAGTAGCAGAGGACGACCGTGGCGGCAGCAAGGGAGATTATCGTTCCCCATGCAGCCCCTGCAATGCCGAGGCCGAGCCCGTAGATCAGGAGAGGGTCAAGAACAATATTCAGCAGGCAGGCGGCCACCATGGCGTACATTGTTCTCTTTGCATCGCCTTCCGCCCGGAGAATGCCATAGGCAATGTTTACAAAGAGGATGAAGAATGAGCCGGCGAAGAG